>Ga0074195_1004458_pt1 | contig 11517 bp, 10 predicted proteins | sample EPASupsiteHSE623_FD_64525 | JGI IMG/M metagenome (GOLD analysis project Ga0074195, IMG submission 64525) | Bioremediated contaminated groundwater from EPA Superfund site, New Mexico - Sample HSE6-23 | ecosystem: Environmental > Aquatic > Deep subsurface > Groundwater > Contaminated ...
AGCCTCTTCGCGTTCTCCCGCAAGTAGCACGTTGTTCTCCGGATTTATGGGGTTCCGGGTTCTTGATTCACTGGGTCCTTTGACACCTGGTCGAAATCGGCTGGGTGTTTTATTTTGCAAAAGATTTGTATACACTGTGCGAATGCAGATATTTCAATTTTTTGATATTCATTGTCACCTGAATGACAAGCAGTTCGCGAAAGATGTGGAGGCGGTGATCGCGCGGATGAAGGAACGGGGAATTGGCGCGATCGTGGTGGGGACGGACCTCGAGATGTCGCGGAAGGCAGTGGAGCTCGCACACACTCATGTGAACCTATGGGCGGCTGTGGGGATGCACCCGGCGGACAATCACGCGGAAGTTTTTGATGCGCAGATTTATCGCGAGTTTTTAACATTCCCAAAAGTAGTGGCGATAGGAGAGTGTGGGTTCGACTATGGGCGAAAACCGGATGACGTGACTGATGACGAAAAACACAGACAAAAGGAAATATTTATTGAACACATAAAACTTGCAAAGGAAACGGGAAAACCGCTTATGGTTCATTGTCGAAATGCGTACGAAGATTTGCTTGCATTGCTCGATGAATATGGGCCTGATGTGAAAGGGAACATGCACTTTTTTGCGGGAAACTGGGAAACGGCACAAAAGTTTTTGGCACGCGGGTTTTCGCTTTCTTTTGACGGGCCGATCACGTGGGCGCGTGACTACGATGACGTGATACGAAATACGCCACTTGATCGAATTATGGCCGAGACCGATGCGCCGTATGTGGCACCTGCGCTGTATCGAGGGAAACGCAATGAACCCGCGTATGTGGAGGAGGTAGTCAAAAAAATCGCCGAGATTCGCGGGGAGGAGTACGAAACCGTCCGGGTCGCCATGGTAGAAAATGCCGAGCGAATATTTGGATTTTAGACGCGGAATCCTTGCCTTTTTTGGCTAACTTTGGTACTATCCGCGACATGGCAAACGACGGAATATTGTATGAACTTGGGTATCTCCTTAGCCCCGCGATTCCGCAGGACAAGGTGCTTGATACTGTTGCGGAAATTCGCAACGTCATTGAAAACGCAGCAGGCGCTATTTTGAGCGAGGAGCAGCCACGTATGCGACAGCTTGCGTATAAAATGGCGAAGACGATCGCAAACCGAAAACAGCATTTTAACGAGGCGTATCTTGGATATATTCGGTTCAATGGAACTCCGATTCGCGCAAAGGAAATCGAGGAAAAACTTCGAAAGAATGATCTTGTGATTCGCTTCCTTTTGATCCGTGCGGAAGCAGTTGAACATTTGACCCCCGGCCGAACCCTGAAACCTCGAGGTGCAAAGCCGATCGACGGACCGAAACAGGAGATCTCGCACGAGGAGATTGACCGCGAACTCGAAAATCTTATTGGTGAGGAACCGAAAGTAGTAGTAGAAGAAGTAAAAGCGTAAGTCATGTATCTCAACCGAGTCATGCTTCTTGGAAATCTGACGCGAGATCCGGAACTCCGGACGCTTCCGTCGGGTACATATGTCGCGACGATAGGTCTCGCAACGAACCGAACATACAAAGACAAAAACGGTGCGAAGCAGGAGGATACACAGTTCCACAATGTTGTGGTGTTTGGTCGCCAGGCTGAGATTATGGCGCAGTATGCAAAGAAGGGAAGCTCGTTGTATGTCGAAGGACGTCTTCAGACACGAAGTTGGGATGATAAGGCGGATGGCACCAAAAAGTATCGTACTGAAGTGGTTGTAGAAAACTTCCAGTTTGGTCCGCGTAGCTCCGGACAATCCGGCGCTCCGTCGCAGAGTTCATCAGCGCCCAAGGCTTCCTCGATGCCCGTAACCGCGACACCTCCTGCAGAGCTTGACACGATCGAGTATCCGAGCGAAGATATCAACCCTGAAGACATACCATTTTAGTATTACACCATGAGCATGAAGCACTGCTATTTCTGCAATAACAACATGAAGTCTGTCGACTACAAGGAGACGGAGGTTTTGAAGCGCTTTCTTGATCCACACGCAAAAGTGATGTCGCATCGTAAAACGAGCATGTGTTCATTGCATCAGCGAAAACTGACCACTGCCGTCAAACGCGCTCGTTTCCTCGGACTCATTCCGTTTATCGCGAGGTAGTTTGTTTTACTTTTTTCCTCTCCTCGCCCTCACTCATTTCGGGGCACGCGTCAAAACTTTGCTAAGTTTTGCGCTCCCTCTCGTGCCGTCGCACTCCGAGAGTCCCGCTCAATGAGCGAGGGCTCGGTCGAATGACAATAATTTTGTATACTACCCATATGATTATCGATGGACGAAAGATCGCGAGCGAGATTGTTTCCAGGCTTACGGAAAAAGTGAAGTTGCTTTCGCGGGTGCCTAAGATTGTTGTGATTTCAACAGGTGAGGATTCATTGCGGTATGTTGCCATGAAAGAGAGGGTGGCGGAAAAGATCGGTGTCGGATTCGAACGTCGCGTGCTCGATCGTGTGACGACAGACGAGTTTGTCCATGCGATCGAAACATTGAACACTGACACGACTGTGACCGGCGTCGTCGTACAGTTGCCGTTGCCTTCGACAATCGATACGGAAAGAGTGCTTGCAGCGATTCATCCACTCAAGGACCCCGATGGTTTGTCGTCGCGCCCGGAAGTGGTAGCGCCTGTAGCCGCTGCGATTGCTGAAATCCTCGAACAATCACATGTTGATGTGCGAGGTAAGAATGTTGTCGTGGTGGGGTATGGCAGACTTGTCGGGAAACCCGTCGCGCAGTGGATGGTGGATCACGGAGCGCATATATTTGTGGCGGATATTTCCACTGAAGACCTTGCGTCTCGAACAAGAACCGCTGACGTTGTTGTGTCCGGGGCCGGTGTTGCCGGTTTGATACGCTCAGAGATGGTACATGAGGGTGTTGCGCTTGTTGACGCCGGAACGTCGGAGGCCGCGGGGAAAATAGTGGGGGACATCGATCCTGCGTGCGCCGGAAAGGCGGACGTTTTCACTCCTGTTCCCGGCGGTGTGGGGCCGGTCGCTGTCGCGAAACTGTATGAAAATCTGATTGAGCTCGCATCTCGTCAGATGGAATAAAATCTTGCTAAATGGTCTAAAACGGTATACTATCGCTCTACATTCGTAATTATTGAATATGAAACGGACACGTTTTTACGCAATTCTTATCATCGCCGCCGCTATCGCTATCGGCTATTTTGTGTATGTTTCGGAGTTTAATGGCGCAAACAATTCTCCCGTGGCACAGGCGTACCCGTCGTTTGTTTCGACATCAACCCCGGCAAGTTCGTGGGTTGTGAAATATCCGCTCAAGTTCGGTCTCGATCTTCGTGGAGGAACTCATTTGATTTATAAAGCAGATACGACAAACATTAGCGCGTCCGACCGATCGGATATTATGACTGCACTTCGTGATGTGGTTGAACGTCGCATCAATATTTTTGGTGTATCAGAGCCACTCATTCAAGTTGAAACTCGTGGATCCGGTGATGGACGTGAAGACCGACTTATCGTCGAACTTCCCGGTGTCACAAACATCACACAGGCACTCGCCGTGATCGGACAGACTCCGGTACTTGAGTTTAAGACGGAACGACCAAACGGAGAGACGCAAAAGATTATCGACGCACAGCAACAAGGAGAACGACTTACCGAAGATCCGTTTTTGGTGTCCGAACTCACGGGCCGCTTTTTGAAACGTGCATCAGTTGAGTTTGTTTCAAACTCCATGTCGCCGGCGGTGATGCTTCAGTTTACTCCCGAAGGACAGAAGATTTTTGCAGATCTTACGAAGAAGAATGTCGGAAAAGTTGTTGCTATCTATCTCGACGGTTCTCCGATTTCGACACCGGTTGTACGAGAAGAGATCAAGACCGGTTCCGCGCAGATTTCCGGAACATTTACTCCGCAGGAAGCAAAGCAGCTCGCGGGTCGTCTCAACTCCGGCGCACTTCCCGTACCGATCGAACTTGTTTCGACACAGACGATCGGGGCATCACTCGGTGGAGACGCATTGAAGCGTGACATCGAGGCGGGTGTGATCGGCTTTCTCGTGATCGCTGCGTTTCTTGTTCTCTGGTATCGATTCCCGGGGTTTGTGGCGATATTCTCACTCGGCATTTATGTGTTACTGACGATCGCACTCTTCAAACTGATTCCGGTCGTGCTGACATCTGCAGGTATCGCCGGATTCATCCTCTCGATCGGTATGGCGGTTGACGCAAACATTTTGATTTTCGAGCGCACAAAAGAGGAACTCAAAAAAGGTCTCTCGGTAGACGCCGCGCTTCGTGAAGGGTTTCATCGTGCATGGCCTTCGATTCGTGACTCAAACGTCTCGAGTATGATCACCGCAGTCGTTCTTTTCTGGATGGGTTCAAGTATGGTGAAAGGTTTCGCGCTCACATTTGGACTTGGGGTTGTGGTGTCACTCTTTACGGCGATCACCGTGACTCGCACATTCTTGTACTGTTTCCGCGTGAAAGACACCGGTTTTGTTCGCTTCTTATTCAGTAACGGTCTTTCCAAGTAATCCGCTATGTTTATCGTCAAAAATAAATTTGTTTTCATCGCAATCTCGGTCATCCTGGCTGTCGCGGCGTTTTACTTTGTATTTGTGACCGGTTTGAAATCGGGCATTGATTTTACCGGTGGCACACTTGCTGAAGTGGAGTTTGTGACAGAACGACCGGATGTAACGACAGTGGAATCGATCCTTTCGGCACTCAAAATTGAACCGGCTATTGTGCAGACTGCGGGTGACAAGGGATATATTATCCGAACTCGTCAGGTGTCAGATCCGGAACGAGTACAGCTTTTGAACGCACTCAACTCGATCGGTTCGTCGAGCACGACACCGGTTTCCGTGATTCAAAAACAGTTTGATTCGATTGGTCCGGTTATTGGTTCGGAAATGAAGAACAAAGCAATCTGGTCTGTCATTCTCGCGATTCTTCTCATTGTGCTGTATGTGACCTTTGCGTTTCGACGCGTGTCTTTCCCGGTACCGTCGTGGAAGTATGGCGCGATTGTCATTGTCACGCTGCTTCACGACACACTCATCCCGGCTGGTTTCTACGCAATGATGGGCAAGGAGATGGACGTTCTCTTTGTCACTGCCGTTCTCGCGATTCTCGGTTTCTCGGTGCACGATACGATTGTCGTGTTTGACCGTGTCCGTGAAAACTTGAAGTTGCAGCCACGAGGTGAAACCTTTGAACACACGGTTGGAAAGAGTCTCGCGCAAACATTTGCACGTTCGATCAACACGTCGCTTACGGTCGTGCTCGTACTCGCCGTACTTTTCTTTGTGGGAGGCGCATCGACTCGCGATTTCTCACTCACGCTTATCGTTGGTATTATCGCAGGAACATACTCTTCGATATTCTTTGCGTCGCCGCTACTCATTCTCGCCGAAAAATGGCAGGGGACGTCATCGGGAAAGAAAAAGTAATCTACACAAAAAACACCCCGCACATGCGGGGTGTTTTTGAATCTGGATGTTATGCGGCCTTTCTTCCGAGAAGTCGGTCGAGGATACCAAAACCGCGAGGTTTCTTTATCGGAGTCGGTTGTTGCAGTTGTGCCAATTCCGCTTCCTTTTGCTTGATCAGTTCTCGGTCATCGGTCTTGCTATCACCCTGCTCGGACCAATATTGTAATCCCTTTATTTCATTTTGAAGTTCGACGATTTGTGCCTGCTTTGCTTCGTCCTGCGTCTGGGTCTCTTCGGCGGACTTTTCGGCAAATTTATCTCGTCCGTCGATCACATTTGAGCCGGCGGTTTCTTGCGTCGCTATGGTTTCCTGGGCAGTCACTTCCTGTGAACCACTTCTGTTTCGTAGTACTTCTCCCATATATAAAATATTATAAATAAAGCATTTTTGAGCCCTACGCCCATAGTATAGCGTATATTGTGGAAAATGTTGACTTTTCCGCTTAAACCCCTATACTATCCAGCACTGTTCGTTGTCATTTAAATATGACAAAAGAAAGCCATATTTCTTTTGTCTCGTTCACAACCCGCCTCGGTGTTCCGGGGTGGGTGAAAAGCCCGTAGGCGTGCAAGCCTACGGCACTCAAAGAGTCTTTTTTGAGAGTTTGATCCTAGCTCAGGATGAACGCTGGCGGCGTGGATAAGGCATGCAAGTCAAACGGCCCGCAAGGGCAGTGGCGAACGAGGTAGTAATGTTTGGGAACGAACCGAGGAGACGGGAATAACTCGCCGAAAGGCGTGCTAATACTCGATGGTCTCGCAAGAGTAAACGACGTAAGTCGCTCCTTGATCGGCCCAAATGATATCAGCTAGTTGGTAGGGTAATGGCCTACCAAGGCGATGACGTCTAGGGGAGCTGAGAGGCTGACCCCCACCGATGGAACTGCGACACGGTCCATACACCTACGGGTGGCTGCAGCCGAGAATATTCGACAATGGGCGAAAGCCTGATCGAGCGACGCCGCGTGATTGATGAAGTACTTAGGTATGTAAAGATCTTTTATGCGGGAGAAAGATATCGCAAGATATTTGATAGTACCGCATGAATAAGGGGTTGCTAAACTCGTGAACTGTGAAGTGAGCACTTCACACTCCAAAATTAGCATTAAAAACTTGTAAACCGTGCGCGACATGGAACCGTAAGGATCCATGCAAATTCGGCTTATATGCTGGAAATCTGTAGAGAGCTGCGTCCTGTGAACAACAGGATTCTCAACAGACAATCAGCAGGGAAGTCGGTTATAATAAGGCAGATGGCCTTATCGCACATTCAAGAAAAAATTGTAACAGGTTTGTTGCTTGGAGATGGATACCTCGAATTTGATAAATTCAAGGCAAGTCGTCTTCAGGTAAAACAGGCAGAATGTAAGAAAGGGTATGTTATGTGGCTTTATTCTCATTTTGCGGATAAAGTTCTCACCCCTCCAAAACAAAGGTTGGACACTGGACAGTGGTATTTTAGCACTCGATCCCTTCGGGAATTTGAGTCATGGCGCGAGAATTTTTATCGAAATGGTAAGAAGATTGTGCCGAAAAATATTGCCGAAATTGTGACCGATCCGATAACATTGGCTGTGTGGTTTATGGATGACGGAACATTGGATTACCGTATTCATTCACATTATTCTTTTACGTTTAGTACCGATGCATTTACTATTGCAGAGGTGCGATTGTTGCAAAATGCTTTGTTCCAAAATTTCGGTATCGAATCTTCGATTCAGACACCGAGTTCAAGAGGTACAAAGTATACGAAATTGTATGTTGGGAGAAATGGTCGAGAGAAATTTCTCGAAACCATTCAGCCGCATATACTTGAATGTTTTGCGTATAAGATACCGCCTCATTGTGGCTTGACCCCTCAGAGACTGATCCCAGAGCAAACAGTGTTTGCTTGAGGGTGAGATAGAAAGAAATTCTATCAGACGCCGAACTCCCAGAAAAATTGGGATGATGATATAGTCCAATCCTTCTAGCGATAGAAGAAGAAAGGCCAGCAGCAGCGGTAATACGAGTGCCCCGAGCGTTATCCGGAATCATTGGGCGTAAAGGGTGTGTAGGCGGCGATGTTAGTCTTCTGTCAAAGCTCTCGGCTTAACCGGGAAAAGGCAGTGGAAACGGCATCACTAGAGGGTGCAAGAGGTACATGGAACTCATGGTGTAGGGGTGAAATCCGTTAATATCATGGGGAACACCAAATGCGAAGGCAGTGTACTGGTGCATTTCTGACGCTGAGACACGAAAGCGTGGGTAGGGAATGGGATTAGATACCCCAGTACTCCACGCCCTAAACGATGTTCTCTTGCTTTTCGGAGTATCGACCCTCTGAGAGGCGAAGCTAACGCGATAAGAGAACCGCCTGGGAAGTACGGCCGCAAGGCTAAAACTCAAAGGAATAGACGGGGACTTGCACAAGCGGTGGAACATGAGGTTCAATTCGATGGTAAACGAAGAACCTTACCAAGGTTAGAAATCCAGACGAAACAGAGAGGAAACTTTCTGTGTCTCACAAGGACGGCTGGACAGGTGTTGCATGGCTGTCGTCAGTTCGTGGTTTGAATTGTTCCCTTCAGTGGGGTAACGAACGCAACCCTTGTCGCGTGTTATATGTGTCACGCGAGACTGCCACACTTAGTGTGGAGGAAGCGAGGATGACGCCAAGTCAGCATGACCCTCTGATACCTTGGGCTACACTCATGTTACAATGGCAGATACAACGTGTCGCAACGCCGAAAGGCGAAGCTAATCATAATAAAGTCTGCCCCAGTTCAGATTGAGGTCTGCAACTCGACCTCATGAAGTCGGAATCGCTAGTAATCGCGGGTCAGCTATACCGCGGTGAATACGTTCTCAAGTCTTGTACTCACAAATAAATGCGCCCGGCAGCGCATAATTCAAGATGGTTAAAATCCATCCCTTTCATTCGTCATGAAAGCGTAGTTGAAGGATAGGCACGATGTCGTAAGACGCGGGCCGGAGGATCCGGAAACAAAATGCAGCCTAGAAACAAACAGTCACATCGACCCGTTGGTGGGTGGTGAGGATGGGGAAGATGTCGAAGAAAAGCTGTCTAGGATGTGTGGAATGGAATTATGCGTTACCCGGGGAGATCCAATTTTCGAATGGCAATGGCTGCGAAAGCGGTCGACGAAAATTGGAAGTCAGCAGCGTCGTAGTACCATGCGGTAATGTATTGTATAATATGTTTCGTATGGGAAGGACAAAACCACAGTCGGTGTCACCCGACTATGTTGTAGGTTTAACCGATGGAGAAGGTTGTTTCTACGTTCAAGTACGAAACTCTCGTCTCTATCGAAGTGGTGCGTCGGTCCAATTGCATTTTCATATCAAAATGCAGGAGGCTGATCGAGAAGTACTTCACATGATCAAGCTCACGCTTGGTTGTGGAGAGGTATATTTTCAACACGAAACACGACCGAATCACGTTCAGTGTTATCGGTATACTGTTTCCGCACACCGCGATATTTTGGGGAAGGTGATTCCTTTCTTTCAACGATATCCGCTTCGAGGTTTTTCTAAACAGAATAATTTTCTGTTGTTTTCGAAAATTGCCGCAATGGTAGATGCGAAAAAGCATTTATCGCGAGAGGGAATTGAGAAGATTAGGAAACTCAAGGCGAAGATGAATCAACGACAACGTGGACTCGCGTAGTGCGGGAAATCCGCTCGCTACGTGGGAACGTGAACTTTTGCTAAAGTATTACATTCGCCCGTCAAACTAAGGGAGCCGGGAGTGCCCAAAGTCCGAGGTTACTCGGCCTAAGGTAAACCTGGTGACAGGAGTTAAGTCGTAACAAGGCACGGGTAGCGGAAGCTGCTCGTGGAATTATTCAGGTGAAAAAGCTTCAGCGCCTCCGGGCGGCTGACAGCTGATAGTCGATACTGTGCGTTGCACAGTGAGGTGTTGGTCTCGGAACCGAAAGTTGAGACTACTGAACGAGACAAAAGAAACGTGATTTTCTTTTGATGTGTACCGTCTTGTACTGTAGGCGGTTTTTTGGTATTGTGTCGAAGCAATTTGTCATGCGCGCGTAGCTCAATTGGTAGAGCATTCGACTGATACTCGAAAGGTTCTTGGTTCGATTCCAAGCGCGCGCACATTTTATGAGAAAGAAGACATCGTTGCCCTTGCTTGGAATCATCCGCGAATCGGACGCGTTTCCGGGTACGGCCGATCAGCCGGATACTGTATATAAAGATCTGCGCCGTACGGTGCGAATTTTTCTTGAGGACTCGGAAGGAAAGTTTGGATTTGTGTTGTTTCCGAAGCGGCCGGGATTTGATCAGGATTATATTGGCACGCTTGGTGGCGGTCTTCATGGTAGTGAGACACACGAGGAAGGGCTTCGCAGGGAAGTGCGAGAGGAGATTGGATGTGAGATCGATGGGATCGTAGAACTTGGTGTGATTCGAGAGTTTGGCGTGTCACCCGTATCTGACCGCGCGGAAAAACATGGGGCAGAGTCGGTCTGCTATTACGCTCGCGTGAAAGGTGAAAAAGGAACGCCATCGTATGACGAAAAGGAGGCGGCGGGGAATGCGCGTCCTATCTGGCTCACGCTTGGTGAAGCACTTCGAGTTTTTTCCGATCAGATTCCGGGTCATTCACGACATCGAGGTTTTTTGCTTATAGAGGCTGTAAAGAAAATGAAATCTGACTGGCGATATTTTTTCAGGGGGAGAAAGATTACGGTTATGGGGCTCGGTGTTCTTGGTCGTGGAGTTGGTGATGTTACGTTTCTTGCGGAACAGGGGGCTAATCTTACCGTTACTGATCTCAAAACCGCGGAACACCTCGCGCCATCGCTCCGGAAGCTCAAAAAGTTTTCAAATATTTCATACGTGCTCGGCGAACACCGTCTCGAAGATTTTGCGCGTGCGGATATGGTGCTCAAGTCCGGAGGGGTGCCACTTGATTCACTGTATATCGCCGAGGCGCGTGCGCATGGTGTGCCAGTTGAGATGGGTGAGTCGCTTTTCCGAAAGTTGTCTCCCGCGACGGTGATCGGCGTCACGGGCACGCGCGGTAAGTCGACGGTGACGAATTTGATATTCGAAATACTGAAAGCCGACAAACGGTCGGTGTTTTTGGGTGGGAACGTAAAAGGAGTCGCAACACTTCCGTTGCTCTCGAAAACAAAGAAGGGAGATATCGTGGTGATGGAACTCGATTCATGGCGATTGCAGGGTTTTGGAGATGCTCATGTGAGTCCGCAGATTTCTGTGTTTACTAATTTCATGCGCGATCATCTCAACTACTATAAAGGTGACGATGCGCTTTATTTTTCCGATAAGGCGAATATTTACCGGTATCAGATTACGGACGATCTGCTTGTTACAAACAATGCGACAAAAAAACTGATTGCATCGAAACATTTTGATGTGCGGGGAAAGATAGAGACCGTGCGAGGCGCAACGATTCCGTCGAACTGGAAGGTGGGTATTGCGGGAGAGCACAATAGGGAAAATGTCGCATACGCCGTGACTGTGGCACGGGCGTGTGGCGTGGCTGATGCGGTTATCAAAAAAGTGGTTGCGACATGGGGTGGTTTGCCAGGCCGTCTTGAATCACTTGGCATGAAAAAGGGAGTGCTGTTTGTAAATGACACCAATGCGACGACACCCGACGCGGTGTGTGTCGCGCTTGATACGTTTGAAAAATATAAAGGGAAGATTATTTTGCTTGGTGGTGGCGCGGATAAAAAACTTGATTACTCAGAGTATACGCGCAGTGTGGCTAGCGCGGTAAAACATCTCATACTGTTTCGAGGCGCGGCGTCAGAAAAGATTATCGCGCACTGTGGAACTCGCACAATTTCCGTGACAGTAGTGGATTCGATGCGAGATGCAATGGTGGAAGCAAAAAGGCATATGAAACGAGGAGACCTCGTGTTGCTTTCACCCGGTGCCGCGTCGTTCGGGGTGTTTAAAAATGAATATGATCGCGGGGACCAATTTGTCGCTGCGGTGAAGCGAATAGGCTAGTATCATATAACTTCT
>Ga0074195_1004459_pt1 | contig 11514 bp, 31 predicted proteins | sample EPASupsiteHSE623_FD_64525 | JGI IMG/M metagenome (GOLD analysis project Ga0074195, IMG submission 64525) | Bioremediated contaminated groundwater from EPA Superfund site, New Mexico - Sample HSE6-23 | ecosystem: Environmental > Aquatic > Deep subsurface > Groundwater > Contaminated ...
GACCGACTGGCGCAAGAAGCGGAGCGGCAGCTCTATGGGCGTGGTCTACAAGCCAGTGAAGGTAGTGGGTAGGGACGACCGTTACACCCAACGCCCCCATCTAACACCCCTCAATTTTGGCGTCTATCACCCTCGCGGACGATTCCTGTTGGAAACCGAATCACATACATGGACTTTTCTGGATGGTCGACACCATGATTTATGGCGCGTAAAACAGGAGAAACCCCTGAGTGGTGCGTGGGAGTTCTTGACATCGTAACCAACCCCTGATTTGATACCGCTCATGAGAAAACCGACTATTGATCAATACTGCTGGGCTTTTGTCACTATCCTCATGGGGTTGTCTCTCCTGTTTTTGTTCCGCTTGACCTCTCTCATCAACTGGGCCACTCAATGAACTCGCTTTCTTTAATCCTACCCGTTCTCCTCATCGTTTTTGGTCTCGCGCTTGTGGTGCGCGGACTCGCTTGGCTGGCCGACATGTTGTGGTCCATAAAGGAGCAATCCGGCCTGTATCCGCCCCTCAAGGTGTTGATGTATGGGTTAGTGGGCTTTGGAATGACAACCTTCGTCATCGCGGGCGGCGGCTTGGTCGCTCTCTTAAAATCGGTCATCCAATGGTAGCGGCGATTGTGCTGGCTCTACTAAGTCTACTTGTATCCACTGAATCTCATGAGTGATTATCAACCCACTGACACCGTCCGTTTTGTGACCCCGGGCGGCAATGATCTAACCGGCGTAATCCAACTCATGGGAGATATCTGGGCGCTTGTCCATGTGGAAAAGCCGGCCAAGATGGATATTCTCCTTGACTTAAACACGGTCATGGGTAAGGTGGCTAGCGTATGAAAACCACCCATAAGACGCGTGACCAGTTCGCCCGGATCATCTGCGTCAACTGTCACGCTTTTTCAGAGGATAACCCGGTTGATGAGGTCTCTTATCTTTCCATCGCCGAATATGAGCGTCAAATGCTAGATCCTAATCGCGGATGGAGGTGTCTTGCCTGCGGGTGTTATCCCTGCGAGTTTGATGATGAGTATTTTGAGCTTCCTTTAGCATGAAACACCATTCCATCACCTACACCCCTCGTGCTGAAGTCTCTTTCTCCCGCGACGAACTCCTCCTCATGATGGAGTGCTCGACCAACCATTATGACGGGCGTTGCAAGGATATGTCTCAGGAAAGTGATTTTCGCGGGTATCCGGGTCTCATTCGCGGCATGCTCAACCAGATTGATCACGGCTTCCTTGATCCACACACTCTTTCCTTCCGCGAATTGGACACGCTGGCCAAGGTCGTCGAGGTCGGCCAATATATGGAGAAGGACAAGGCAGTGCGGGCATTTGGTCTTGGTTTCGCTATCAAGCGCGTGTTGATAGAACTCAATGAATCGGCGGTTGAACCCAAGGTGATAACGCCATGAGCATGGTGCCAAAATTCCTCCAACTCCATCGCTTCCGTTCCGGCCAAGTCCTCGAAAGTGATGCTGACTTGGTCATGGTCAATCCCCGTCGCTTGAACGGATTCTGGGAGGAGCGTCGTTCCACCCAGCAACCAGAAATTTACTGTGGCACCTATCTTGATTTCGGGCGGGGCGAGTGCTTGATTGTTAGAGAGACCGTAAATCAGATCAAGAAGGCTTTATCGAAGTAGCCATGAAACCCACTCTTGCCCACCTCCTAGTCACATGGGCCGAAAGCGATGGCCAGCACTCCCAGTCCTTCTTCTGTTTTTCTGATGCCCACGAAGACGAGGCTTCCCACTTTTGTCTCATGAAAAATGGGGCTATCACAACGGTGACTCAACCGGGCTGGTGATGAGGTTCTTACTCTTCATTCTGTTAGCGGGGTTGCTGTGCGCCCAAACCCAGTCACAATACGACGGGCATATTCAGCGATTTGAGGGGTATAGGTCAGAGATATATGTCGTTGGGGGCAAGGCGCATGTGGGGTATGGGCATTTGATTGTGGGCAATCCATCTAGATATCGCCATCTAAGTCGCGCCGAACACCTGTCGATCTACCGGGAAGATTTTCGAGTGGCATACCGTGCTGCCATCACTGAGGTCCCCAACTTTTACGCCCACCCCACCGAGGTCCGCATCCTGATCGTGGCACTTGCATACAACGTGGGCAGAACAGGTCTGAGAGAATTCCGAGGGTTCAGAACCGCCCTATCTCGCCGCGACTACCTGAGGGCCGCGCACGAATTGAGGGATTCAAAATGGGCTCACCAAGTAGGGAGAATTCGCTCCCAAGCCTATATTCAGGTCTTGACTTCGGCCGCTTTTGTGATACCTTCCACCCCATGAGCCCTTCCAAAGACCCACTCACTGAAATAGCTAGAATCGACGGTTTGCTTGATTTAAACCGAGAAATGTTGATCGATGCGGAGAAATCGCGGCCAAATGGCATCCTCCAAGAAAATGAGCGGATTGAAAAAATCGCCAAGGTGAAGGGGCGCATAAATGTGTTGCTCGACGAGAGGTTGGCGAACATGAAGGAGAGGGACTTATGCGCCTAATCTGTATCGGATGCAGTCACGGAAGGCATTCCCAACTCGTTCTACCAGAAGGAGATACACTAATCCATACGGGGGACTTTTCCCGGCGTGGCGATAAATGGGACGCCATTTCCTTTCTTGAGTGGTTCCAGTCTCAGCCGCATCGACACAAAATTTTTGTCGCTGGAAACCATGATAGAGTCTCCTTTACGGACCCCCTTAATTTTCGATCTCTCGTCCAAGATTACGCCCCGTCATGTCACTACCTCAATGATTCTGGAGTAACTCTTGACGGTCTCCATTTTTGGGGCTCTCCATGGACTCCGCTCTTCAACAATTGGTATTGGATGTCACCGCGCGGACCTCAAATGGCGGCGCACTGGTATTTGATTCCCACCGATACCCACGTTCTTATCACCCATGGGCCGGCATACGGACATTTGGACATGGTGCTCGAAGAACATGCGGATGGGAGAGATCGTCATCAAGGTTGCCATGATTTGCGCGCCACAATTGATGGTAGACTCAAGTCGCTTCGTCTGCATGCCTTCTCCCATCTTCACATGCAGTTTTGTTCGACCGAAATTGATGGAGATATCACATATACGAACGCCGCCGTGGTTGATGACAACTATCAGGTGCGCGGTCCCATCCAAGTCGTTCAGCTATGAGTATCCCTGACCCCACCCAATGGACCCTCTGGAGCAAAACTCGCCCCATTGATATATCCCTCTCTTATCGTTGGCGCATTCCCGCCCGTAACATCCTTGGTCTCGAACTGAGACCTGAGTGGACTGACAAGTTACATTCGTGCGCGAGCGCCAAGTGTTGATTCTGCTGGTGGGGCGGGCACTCCAATGCGCAGATGGCAAAACATTTGAAGACCTCACCCAAAACGGTTGACAACCAGCGAACCACCCTGTATAGGAAATTGAATGTGAATAGTGCAACTCAGGCGGTGAGTAGATATTGGAACGAAGTCTTGTGATTGTATTCACCATAATTTTTACCACTTGCCTTATCTTCTATATGGTGGATAGCGATTGGTGTTGACATATCCAATCAAGTGTGTATTGTGGTCGTATGAATCCAACCTACTTCGACGAAGACACGGGCAAGCAGCTCGTTAGACTCCCCAATCACTGGATGACCGTTCCGGCGCGCTTGAAGGTCGGCACCAAGGTCAAATTGCTCACCCACATTGCTCTCCGGCTTGGCTCTCGTGGCCCCGAATTCAAGGACTGGGATCAGGTTGTCGAAATTCTCGAAACCCACAATGGGCGCGGTCAATTCCCGCCGAGAGACATCACCCAACCCGATGATGAGGATACGGTATGGGCCGGTCAAGTGGCCGGGTATTTGGTCGTGTCACTGCCGTATCCCTACTCCTATCGCCGCCGCAACGAGGATGGGACATATGAAGATGGGACCTACAAAACGATTTGCTCTCTGGACGAAGAGGGGACAGAATGGGAGGTAGCCAAATGAAGACCCGCGATCTCACCCTCAAGCAACAGGCCAAGGTTGCCGCCAAGGTCTTCCGTATCCTCAAAGACATGGGTTTCCAACGCAAGGAACGTGACCCCAAGCTTGGAGACTACTGGGGGCGCAAGGTGCCCAATCAAGACAAGCACGTTTGTGTGGGCTATCACCTCTGGAACGGCTGCATAGGATACCGCTCAAACGGTTGGATGTGGCAAACGGCTGACCTCAACCAAGAGCCTCTATTCGGCTACTCAGGCACAACCTCAATCGGCGCGACATTCGGCACGGTTGAGAGAGTCATTGATACCACACTGGAGCAGTTTTACAGAGAGGGCGTTGGGATCGGTGTGGCGTATGAACGCCAGAAGACCGACAAGGCCAAGACCATCCTCCAAGGCGCGATTGCCGCTCTGTCATGAAGACGCATATCACCCGCCGCGCCGATTTCCTGTTCAATCTGTTCATTCCAATGGACTGGCAATGGCGTTCTGCCGTCCATCTTCCTGACGGCTCTCTCATGTGGCAGTGGCACAAGACGCGCCGGGCAGCGCGCGCATGGACAGACCGATTCCGCTCATGAGACGCCGCCGACCCATTCGCTCGCTTGGCTGTCGGAGAGCTACCTACTCCTTCGTTGACGCCATTCCTCATGTTGCTGGGCGCTCGTCCGAGTGTTCCGTATGCAAGGCTACATGGAGCAAGGGTGACACAGTATATCGAGCCACCTTCTGTCACGATGCGGGCGGCTTCATCTTGCGTCACAAGCTCTACGACCGCCCCGAATGTGTCCCATCTCTTATCCAATCCTCGTGACTATCAAACGCTTCCGTCAAGTCCTCGCTCGTCTTGAGCGAATCAGTCCCCTCGGTGAGAATGCCGAGATACGCTTCTGGCGATCCGACCGAGTTGGTGAAGCCCCGCTCGATGTGTGTGACAAAGCATCTGCCGACACGGTTCCCGATTGCGCATTCGTCTCGCCCGATCCTCGCGCCAAGGGGCACGTATCTCTCATGCTGCGAGTCAATGAGAGGGTTAAGCCGGCCAAAGACTCGCCGGACCCTTGGTATGACGGCAACCTGCTCGATCCGGCCTTCGGAGAGACAATCTAAGCGATTTCCTCTTGACATCCCACCCCAATCCATTCACTCTACATTCATGAAGCCCAAATCTCGCAAGCCCATCCGCTCCTATATCCACCTCTCCCGCGCGTGGTATGGAGAAGCCAACCTGACAGATTCCAATCGTCTCGATTCTATCTCATTCGGGCTCTATTACCCCGGCGATGGTTGTGAGGCCGAAATGACGGTAGAATGGACGCAACTCAAGGACAAATCTGTCCCATATCTTCATGCCTTCGATGACTCGTGGAAGGCGCTGGCCAGCTTTGGCGACCTTCTTGCCGCGATAGCTAAGGTGGACAACAAGAATGTGACGCCGACACAATTTTGCGCCATCCTCGAATCGTGCGGATTCAAGGACAATACACCCCTGCGTTATGAGGATAGCTACCCTTCCAAATCATGAACCCTCCCACTATCTCTGAAACCGACCTCCTGCCCCATCTGCCCGCGCTCTCCGCGCTGGCCGCGAAGGGCTGGCAACCCTGCATCAACATCCTCGACACCCAATGGCATGTTGGGCTTCATCACGAGTCATTGCCCAAGCCTGAGCTGGTTATCAGCGGCAGCAAGGCTATATCTAACTGGGACGGTTCACCACTGACCATTCACGCCCAGTCCCGTTCTCTGTTTACTGCGCTCGATCAGGCGATTGCACAGGCGGAACAGACCAACGTTTCATGAAACTCACTCTCTCACCCCTCCACTTCGCATACTGGTGTTCATACCAAGTCGCCGATTGGAACAGGCAAGATATGGACCTGTTGCACGATTTATCGAGTCTGACTCCACATGAACGCCGGGCCAAGATGGATAAGGTTATTGAGGCGCGCAATGTGATTGTTCTGGACAAAGCCCGCGAGATGGGTATTGTAGAGTCATGAAGCCCTCCCGCAAAGACATCCTTCTCCGTGCCGCGTTTGACATGCTGCGCAAGTGTGAGGACTCCGGCTATGTCATTTCCCCCATGGAAACGACCGTATTCTATGACGGCGCAGACTGTGACGGTTCGTGTTTGGCTGATGACATTGCTGCCGAGCTTGGTCTGGATCGAGATGAGGAGGTTTTGACGCCATGAAGCATTCCCGCCGTCTCTCCCTCATCTCCTCCATCTCGAAGGGCCGCGTTCTTTCTGGCGAACACCTCGCGCTCCGTCCTCTCCCGCCTATTGTCAAGATGAAGACGATTGCTGTTGACAACCGGCACAAACGAGTGCTAGTATCCCTCTCATGAAGCAGTCTGATCTCATTCCCGGCGCGACCTATCTCGTCAAGTCCAACGACGCCGATGGCTCTCCATGGCAGGGTCACGTCACCTATGTTGGTCCCGAAACTAGCGGCATTTATCCCGATGGATTGGGCGAATTCACTTGTGACGACGGTCAAGTGGGCATATTCGGGCCAACCGAAGTCATTTCTCTCGTCAAGAGCGTTCCGCAACCTCTTGCTTACTGGGTCCGCCAACTCCTTGCCGATCTTCCAGCCAAACGCGACTGGCTCAATCCTGATGTGGAACGCAACCTGCGCGAACTGACCAAGTAATCTCATGAAACACCCCATTCCCCTCAAACGCGCCGAAGATGTTTTGCACATGTATTGGGTGCTGCTCACATCACTGGAATCCCGTGTCGATGGCGACCCCAACGCCGTGCTAGACCGTGATGCGGTTCGCGCCGGTTACAACATCCTCAACGACATTGGCTTTACCAAGGAACGCCCGGCTTGGGAGAGACGCCAACCCAAGAAAACGGGTATGGACTGCAACGATGTCAAGACCGGCTTACGTATCCGCACCATCAAGCTTGGCGACACTAAGGGTATGCTCATCAACCCCCGTCATCTCGACTGCCGGCGCGAGGGGATAACGGGCACCGTGGATGGCTACGTTCCCGGCCATGGCGGCGACGTGTGGTTTGTCAAGCATGATGACGGCCAAGTGGGCGCGTATGTCTACAATGAGATGGAGGCTCTCTAACATGGGCTTTCTTCGCACAGTTACCCTCTACAACGACCGTTGGCACCAGCACGAGATTCGCGCCAAACCGGATGAGTTTATTCGGGAGTTGACAGAATCCATGGATAGGGCCGACGAGTATTGCGCCCCAGATAAACTGGCCTCCTATTTGAGAGTCCAACCCTCCCGTCACGCCGACGACCACACTGTTTTTGTTCACTGGGGCAATACGGTTATAGATATTGGTCATCGGACCTTCACTGATCTATCCCCCGATGTGGCGAAACGACTTCTCAAGACCGCCCAAGAGATTGTGACATATGCAAGGAAGCGGCTGAAAGAGAGGATTGAAATAAAATGATTCCCCTCCATGCCACTCTCCCCATCGGCGGGCAACTGCCGCCCGATTATTTCTCCCCGGGCACCTATACCCTGAACGGTCAAACTCTGGGGTCTTCATGGGCCATTGCATATTATGCCGGCCAGTCGTTCAGATACGGGCGCGCAGGACTGGGCGAGGTCTGGATGCGGGTTGAAAATCTCTGATTCTCGCTTGACTTCTCATCCACTGTCTTTATCTTATCTATCATGAAACCCAAGACTCGTTCCCCCAAATGCGACCGCTGGAAACCCGTTCGTTCTGGTGAGACCTACTGCTCCCCCGCATGCGGCTATGGCTGCACCTACGAAGCATATCTCGAAGCCAATCTCAAGGCCGAACGTCTCGCACGTCAATGCGGCCCTAACTGGACCCCGCATGTCTGGGAGAATCTGGGCTGGCATCATGCCGCCGTATCCCAAAACAACCTCATCAAGGTTCATCCCTATTCGGGTGGCCCAAAGGGGTATACTGTTTTCTTTGGATCTCCCGATGGTCCCGGGGGCGATTTTACCGAACAGGGAACGGGGTTGAAGGCCACCATCAGGAAGGGGTTCGAAACGGCCCGTGAAACGGCGAAAATAGCTAATGCTCTCGTGCGGGAATTGGAGTCGGCTTAGGGTCCGGCGCTCACTCGCAGAGATGTCATGACTCCCGATAAGCCCTTCCCCGATCCTTCTGACCCCATTTGGGTTCCCCAAACCTTTCCCGCACCCGTGCCGGATTATACCCCCAAGGAAATGGCGAAGATGGAGGCGGCGGAAAAGAAGAGGGTTCGCAAAATTTGCGTTGACAAACCCTTTTCTCTCCTCCACCCTTATCGATATGGGACACATTAGAAACCACTCCATTATCGTAGAAGCCAACTATGGTGACCACATCCAGAACGCCCACACCAAGGCCAGCGCCATATTCCCCTACGTCTCCCCAATCTCATCCGAGGTCGTCAATGGGTCTCGCTCCTTTTTCATCCCGCCCGATGGGAGTAAGGAGAGATGGGAGGAATCCCATGAGGGAGATGCCCGGAGAGAGGAATTCAAGAAGTGGCTGCGCGAACAGGCATACGAGGATGGGTCGTCTCCCATTAGTTGGGTCGAAGTCTGGTTTGGCGGCGGCGATAGAGATGCAAAGATTGTGTCTCATGGAGATATTCGTGACCCCCTGTAATGGGTTTTTTGATTGACAGAGTAGAGAGGGAGGATAGAGTGACCCCCATGGAAACCATCACTCAGTCCCAATTCCTTGATTTGCTCCTCGGTTTGAAAGGGGCAACCCCAGTGACTATATCCAGTTTGACCAGCGTTAAGTCGAAGTATGGTAAGCCTTTGCTGAAATTAGCGAGGGTCAATGGACTGGCGGGAGCCAACTATTCCGCCGCCGTCAACCGGTTGATACCCTTTATTCCTAAGCCGCGCCAGTGGGGAACTCGTATCTCTCCCCACGTAGTTGAGTATACCAAAGAGGGGAAAACGAACTATTATCTAACCCTCAAAATTGAGCGGGCCTTATCCGCCGTCTATCTCGCCCGCCATGGGTCTTTGTTAAAGGTGGTCAGGGAGAAAGAACTGGAGGGGATGCTCCCCAAGCGAGATGAGCGATTTGTGACGGTGAGAGATTATTCGTTGTCCAACATCCAGCGCGCCTCGTTTGGAGGAAAGAAATATAGGATTCTCTCTTGACATATGGCTCAAACCTGATTCGATACCCCTCATGAAACAACCAACCCTCTCTGAACTCGCGACGTCGTTCGCTAAATTCGCCGAACCCTCCGACACTGCGTTCAACCTCGCAGTCGAGATCGAGCATGTTTTACTCAAGGAACACGGCATCAAAAACTTCCCGCTCCTCTGCGTGGCTCGCGTGATAGACCGTGAGACCAAAGCATCGAACAAACGCTACGTTGCGATGGAAAATGCCCTAAGTTATATGTGCCAAGTTGCTCTGAGCAACGGTGCGAGTGCGGAAGAGATGAGAAGAGTTGCCGATATGGTTGAGGAGGGAGACAAAGCATGAATGCCACCACTCAAGCGAAGATCAACGCACTCGGCGAAGATACCGCTTGACATGGCGGATAAGCAGGTTCAATCTCCCTCACATGACCTTATCCGACCCCGATCCTCGCCTCTCCCTCGCCTATTCCGGCCATCATGACGGCGTGCGCTTTACCTGTGCCCCGGCCCGCTACGGCAAAGGCATGGTATTATCCTTGCAAAATGACGTTCTCGATATGTGGAAGAACCGCGCCGCGTGGTTGGCCGAGGCCCTGAATGGCCATTGGGCTCGCGGACATCAAGAGGGATTTAGGTTGAGCAATACGCGCGCAGTTCAATGGAAAATTCTCTATCTCGCCGGCTGGGATGCCAATGTCCCTATGTTTAAGTCTGTCGAGAGACCCGTAACATTTTCACTCAATAACGGCCCCGAAATGAGTTTGAAGGAGGCGTTGAAACAGATTGCCGAGCCCACTGATCTTGATCGTGCGGTTGATGCCGCTGCAACCCTGTCGCCCGTTGCCCTCGTTGCCGCCGTCAAAGAGACGGTCGCACTTGGCTCTTGACATTCCATCCAACCCGGTTCAATCTCTCCCCATGAACACCACCGAACAAGCCTTCCTGCGGGAACTCAAAGCCCTGTTGAATCGTTACGAGGTCTCCTTCAAAAAGGATCGCGTTTACTATGAAGGCGACTCAGAAAACCAGCGCCTTGTCTTCGGCAAGGATGAGAGCCTTACCTACCTCACCATCGACGACATTGCCGACTTGCGCGGCGGCTGGCTGCGATAATATGAGGGATGGACCCTATTGAATTCCGCCCCCGCCTTCTGCTATAGTCCTCCCATGCGCTTCATCCTCGTATCCGACCCCCAGTTCCCCGCCGCCAAACCATGGTGGGTGGTTCGCGTGACCAAGGGCGACTTCGGCACGGTCATGAGCCTGCACAAGTGGGTGGCAACATGCCTCTTCATCAAGGACGGCAAAGACCCCCATATGCTGGCCGCTCGTGAAAACGAGGATAGTCCTAATCACTTGATGGCGAATCTCATGAATCCAATCGTGCTCGCCGCTCGCTGGTTTCAGACGGCTACACATATGGCCACCGAAAGCGATTTTTATGTCAATTCTCGCAACGGTATGCTCCCCGTGGGCGACCTGACGGAGCACGAGTCAATTGACGGCAACAACTGGCCCAGTATTCCCGACGCCAGCCGGCGCATCACGATCCACACATGGGGCAATCATTTCTACCTCACCGCCGATTCGACGCATCCCATCACCTTCCTCGACAAGTTCAACACCGAACAGGAGGCCATGACATTCGCCAAGCTGTTCGCGCCGACTGATCGTATCACGGTCAAGCGGGAAGCTCGCCAGTTCAAGGAGGGCGACTAGGGCCTTCACCCCTCTCATGAAAACCTCTATCGTTCAACGTATCTGCCTCAATGGTTATCCCTCCATCGAAGCTCCGGCCATCCCTGCCGCGCTACCCGACTGGCCCGAAATCGAGGTTGTTTTGTGCCGCCCACACGAATATGTCCGGGGCACATTGGTCGAGTATAAAGACGCATGGAATGTGGTCCACAAACAAAGCGGTTTGAGAATGAACGGAAGGGCCGTCTCCAAGACGCGCAAGCAAGCCGTCCAAGATGCCAACAAAGCGCTGAATGCTATCGCCGAGACACGGGGGCGGGATGCGGTATTGCGTTTCGTTGAACTGGAGACAAATCGCTCGCCGCTGAGGCAAACACCCCAAGCGCGACCTGAGTAATCAACTTGTGCGAATTGGCTGGTATTCTCGCCACAATCTGTCATCGTTCCTTTCATGAAACCCAAGCCCTTCAAGCTCCTTACCCTCTATCTGCGCCGCGAACCGACGACCGATCTCATTCTGGCCGGCACGCCGATAGTTACCCGCTTCGATGTCGCCGCCTATGTTAGCCGCGATACCAAGAACATTGTCCCCAAAACCCGCTGGCGTTGGGATATGGCTAGCAAACCCACTCGCCGCAATAAGCGCGTGAGGGTAAACTGCTTCCAGTGGGCCGTTGTATGGCTTCCCGATCTTACTTCCTAATCT
>Ga0074195_1004460_pt1 | contig 11508 bp, 11 predicted proteins | sample EPASupsiteHSE623_FD_64525 | JGI IMG/M metagenome (GOLD analysis project Ga0074195, IMG submission 64525) | Bioremediated contaminated groundwater from EPA Superfund site, New Mexico - Sample HSE6-23 | ecosystem: Environmental > Aquatic > Deep subsurface > Groundwater > Contaminated ...
TCTGCTGCGTCAGAACTCGTCGCCGCTCCTCAATGTACTTCTCTGTACACCTCGGGGGTCCCCCACCACCTTTGGAACGGTGATGTCGAGTGGGGGGTCGCGGCGACTTCGTTCTTTTTTGCATCCGGGGCACATCTGGGGTCCAGGGAAGTGAAAGTGTATGCCCTCGAAATGCTCATGATCACTGGGTTTGCCAGAATGAGGTGAAGGATTTTGACGGACCCGTTTCTCGGATCTTTCGATCTCGTCACTGGGTGGCCTGCCCGAGCAAACCCCGGGGTCCACCGAAAATCGGCTTCCCGCCTCTGTATCTCTCCGCAAGCCTGGGCGCCGCGGCTGCTGTTAAAATTTTAACAGCATATACCTATTTTGTCACAATATTTGAGAACTTTGACAGTCGGTGGGTTTATCCAGCATCATCTGCACCCGTAATCGAATCGAGAAGGAGGAATGTGACGATGAACGTAACTGTGACTGCACCATCCGCTCCATGTCCCGTCTGTGACGCTGTTCTCGTTCTCGCCAACGATGTCGTGGCATCGGAGATCGTGAACTGTCGGGAGTGTCGGTCCGATCTCGAGGTCAAGAATCGAGACCCGCTCATCCTGGTAGAAGCTCCGATGGAAGAAGAGGACTGGGGTGAGTAACTTGCTCAGAATCCTGGATTCGACGCTGCGCGAGGGCGAACAGACCCCCGGGGTCTACTTCGATTCGCACATCAAGGACGCCATCGCCGATCTGCTCGATGAGATCGGGGTCGACATCATCGAAGCGGGTCATCCCGCGGTCACCGAAGACATCCGTGACGCAGTGAGACGGATCGCCAACCGGGGATTGAAGGCACGAGTCGGTGCCCACGCCCGGTCGGTCGAGACGGACGTGAGCCTGGCGCTCGATTGCGGGGTCGGATTTCTCGGAATCTTCTACTGCGTCTCGGACACCCGGCTCTCCGACCGATCGATCGCCCTCTCGGACGCGGTCGATCGGATCGTTCAGATGATCCGCCTCGCCAAGCAAAGTCGACCCGATCTGGTCATCCGGTACACCCCGGAGGATGCGGTCCGCTCACCCTTCGCGAATGTATTGCTTGCAGCCACGGAGGCCGCGGCTGCGGGTGCGGACATCATCAGCATCGCCGACACCACCGGTTTTCTGATTCCCGGAACCGAGAACAACATGTACGAGACCGTCCGACGACTGAAAGACGGGCTGGCCCAAAAGGGACTGTGCCCGGCCATCGCCGTCCATTGCCACAACGATCGCGGGCTGGCTCTGGCAAACGTACTGGACGGTCTGAAGGCGGGCGCAGAACTGATCGACGCATCGGTCCTGGGCCTCGGAGAGAGGGCGGGGATCGTCGACCTCGCCACGCTCCTCACCGTGCTCGCGCACGACTTCTCACACGAGGGTCGCTGGAATCTGAAGAAGCTCCCGGAGCTGTACCAGCTCGTCAGCCGATACTCGGGGATCCCCATTCCGCCGACGTTCCCCGTGACCGGTGCCAACGCCTTCACCCATTGCGCCGGAGTACACACCCAGGCCGCCCTCCGTAATCCTCTGCACTACCAGAGCCTCCCTCCGGAGCTCGTCGGACGGAGAGCCGAGATCGCCCTGGACCATATGTCGGGACTGGCGGCGCTCCAGCATTCTCTGGACGCGATCGGGGTGAACGATCTTCCACTGACGACGGTCAGGGAGATCCTGGGCAAGGTCAAGGCCGTGGGCATGACGGGTCGGACGGTCAGTCGTCAGGAGTTGGGCTACATCGTACGGAGCACGAGGGACCATCCGGCGCCGACGCCCGGGTGTCGCCTCCAACAACGAGGAGGATGACGTGAAAATAGGCTTCCTGCATTCCGTGATTCGCAGAGACGAGAGGTTGGTTCTGGACGCTCTCCAGTCCCGGAAAGGCGTCCAGGTCGTTCCCATCGACGACCGAGAGATCTCGTTCACGCTGGGTGCTCGTCCGCCGGACGTGGACGTCGTGGTAGAGCGATGCATCAACCATTCCCGCGCACTTCACGCTCTCAGGCTCTTCGAGAGCCAGGGCGTGCCGTGCGTCAACTCCTCTCGCGTCGCGTCGATCTGTGGCGACAAGCTGCTGACCTCGGTGGCGCTTCAGGAGCACGGGGTTTCGCAGCCCGAGGTCCGCGTGGCGTTCACGCCCGAATCGGCCCTGATCGCGATCGAGGAGATGGGCTATCCCGTGGTCCTCAAGCCGGCCGTGGGATCGTGGGGACGGCTTCTGGCCAAGGTCAACGACCGGGAGGCCGCCGAGGCGCTCCTCGAGCACAAGACGGTCCTGGGAAGTTACCACCACTCGATTTTCTACATTCAGAAGTACGTGGACAAGAAGGGGCGTGACATACGGAGTTTCGTGGTGGGGGATGAATGCATCGCCGCGATCTACCGGACCTCGGACCACTGGATCACGAACACGGCCCGTGGTGGGACGGCGACCGCGTGCCCGGTGACCGACGACCTGGCCGACATCTCGATCAGAGCGGCCCGCGCGGTCGGAGGCGGCATCGTGGCTCTGGACATCTTCGAGAGCGCGGACGGGTACCTCGTCAACGAGGTGAACTACACGATGGAGTTCAAGAACAGCATTGCTCCGACCGGGGTCGACATTCCCGGAAAGATCGCGGATTACGTGCTGGCGGCTGCACCGAGGGGGATCCAATGAGCGCGATTCGTGCGTCGATCGTGGGCGGCTCCGGGTACGTGGGCGGCGAGCTGCTCCGACTGCTCGCCTCCCATCCCCGCGTGGAGATCGGACAGGTCACCTCGGAAAGTCACGCCGGGCAGAGGGTTTCTCGATGTCACCCCAATCTCCGGCGAATGGAGCTCGATTTCTGCTCCATCGCCGACCTGAAGCCTTGCGATCTGCTCTTCCTCTGCCTTCCCCACGGCCAGGCGGTCGATCGATTCGACTCGATCAAAGAGCTCGCCCCCAGACTCGTCGACCTGAGCGCCGACTTCCGGCTGAAGGATCATGCGGCCTACCAACGATGGTACGGGCGACCCCATCCGAGACCGGAACTCCTGGGATCCTTCGTCTACGGGATCCCGGAACTTCGCAGGTCGGAGATGAGGAGCGCACGCTGGATCTCCAGCGCGGGATGCAATGCCACGGCCGTCATCCTCGGCCTGTACCCCCTGTTCAAGCACGATCTGATCGACAGGGCCCGGACCGTGGCCGAGGTCAAGGTGGGGTCCAGCGAGGGTGGCAAGGCTTCTTCTCCGGCGTCACACCATCCGGAACGCAGCCGGTGCACGAGATCCTACAAGCCGTCCGGACATCGCCACATAGCCGAAATGGTCCAGGAGCTCGTGGGTGAGGAACCGGCGCAGATCCACTTCTCGGCCACCGCCATCGACACGGTGCGAGGGATCCTCGCGACCAGCCACGTCTTCCTCAAGCAATGCCTGGACGAGAAGGACGTGTGGAAGATCTACCGTCAGGAGTACGGCAAGGAGCCCTTCATCCGCATCGTCAAAGACCGGGACGGCCTCTACCAGTTCCCCGATCCCAAGTGGCTCGCGGGAAGCAACTTCTGCGACATCGGTTTCGAGAGGGACCGGGGCAGCGACCGCCTGGTGGTTCTCAGTGCCATCGACAACTTGATGAAGGGGTCGGCGGGCCAGGCCGTCCAGGCCTTCAATATCATGAACGGCTTCCCGGAAATCACCGGTCTGGAGTTTCCGGGTCTGCACCCGGCCTGACATGTGTCGCCTCTTGGCTGTCAGGGACGCGGATCCGTTCGACATCTCCGGACACCTGGAATCGTTCGCGTCGATCGCCCGGGCGAGCCGGGAGTACCAGGGGGACGGCTGGGGGTGCGCCTGGCGAGTCGGAGAATCCTGGCACCGATTCCGGACGACTCGGCCGATCTGGGAGTGTGATCTTGGGGGATTCGGACGGACCTCTCTTCTCTTGGCGCACGTCCGCAGCGCGTTCCGCAATGAAGGACTGATCGAAGAGAACAACATGCCGTTCCTTGACGGCACGCGCGCGTTCGTCTTCAACGGAGAGCTGCACAGGGTCAAGATCGACGAACTGGGAAGCACCGGGGCCCGGAAGATCTTCAACTACATCTGTCGCTTCAGGGGGATGGGCACCTCCGGGGCCTTCGAGAGGGCTACGGGCATCATCCGGAAGCGGACGGGATACGTGAAGGCGATGAACATCATCCTCTCCGCGGACCGGACCCTGCATCTCCTCACCAGTTACAGAGAGCAGAATGAGTATTTCACGATGCACGTCAAGAAGGACGGGTCCAGGCTGATGATCTGCTCGGAGCCCTATCCGGACGCTGACCGCTGGTCGGCCGTGCCGAACGATACCCTGGAGGTCTTCCCATCATGATGATCCTCAAGATCGGCGGCGGCCGATCGGTCAATGTCGCCGGGATCGCCGCGGACCTGGCTCGATTCGGAGAATCGACCATCGTCGTGCACGGGGCCAACGCCGCGCGCGACGAACTGGCCGCGGCTCTCGGGAAGAAGAGATCGGAGATCACGTCGGTTTCAGGCTACTCGAGCGTCCTCTCCGACGAGACGACCATCGACCTGATGATGATGGCGTACGCCGGGCTCCAGAACAAACGGATCGTCGGGGAGTTCCAGAGGTGTGGAGTCAATGCTGTCGGCCTCTGCGGACTCGACGGGCGCGTGATCGAGGGACGACGCAATCGCGGTATCCGCGTCAGAGAGAACGAAAGAACCAGGCTGGTGAGAGACCTCTCCGGCAAGCCAACCACGGTCAATCGACCTCTTCTGGATCTCCTGCTGGGCGGCGGGTATACCCCGGTCCTGACCATGCCGATCCTCGACGAGAACATGGAGGCCATCAATTCCGAGAACGACGACGCCGTGGCTCTTCTGCAGAGGTCGTTCGACGCCTCCAGGGTCGTCATGCTCGTGGAGGCGCCCGGCTTGATGCGCGACCCGAACGAGCCGGGGTCGGTCATCGGATCGCTCTTGCCGGAGGAGCTCGCCTCCTGGACGGAGCGTACGGGGGGGCGAATGAAACGGAAGCTCCACGCCCTGGAGAAACTGTTCGAGCAAGGCTCTCCCACGGTCGTCATCGCCGACGGGCGCAGCGATCACCCGCTCGCCGAGGCTCTGGAAGGCCGCGGCACCGTGATTCGGGCGGCCGCCTGTTGCGGAGTGGTTTCGTGACCGGCCGACCGGTGCGTCCGAGGTCCTGCCTGATGGCCGTCTACCCTCACCGCGGTCTGACCTTCACCAGGGGCGAGGGAGTGCACCTCGTCACCGCAAGCGGGGAGCGGTACCTGGATATGATGAGTAACTACGGCGTCAACATCCTCGGCTACAACCATCCGCGTCTCAACGCGGCGCTGGTCACCCAGTTTCAGGCTCTGCCTACCCTGCACGGAAGCTTCGCCAGCCCCGGCCGGACCGAAGCCGCGGAGCGGCTGACGAGGAGGGTCTTCTCGCGACCGGCATCGGTCTACTGGGCCAATTCCGGCGCGGAGGCGATCGAGGCTGCCCTCAAGTTTGCCGCCGTGGTCACGGGAAAGAAGCGTTTCCTCGCCTGTCGGAACGGGTATCACGGGAAGACTCTGGGGGCTCTTTCGGCCACCCACGATAACAAGTACCGGCGACCGTTCGAGCCGCTGCTCTGGCGATTCGAACACGTCGACTTCGGCGACAGCGCGCAACTGGAGGCGGTGATCGACGACGCGACAGCGGCCTTCGTCGTCGAACCGGTCCAGGGAGAGGGTGGCTTGCACGTGCCGCGCCGGGGTTACCTGGAACAGGTCCGCGAGATCTGCACCCGGCGAGGAGTGCTGCTCATCACAGACGAGGTCCAGACCGGCACCGGTCGGACCGGAACCTTCTTGGCCGCCCAGCACGAAGGGGTCGAAGCCGACATCGTCTGCCTTGGAAAGGGTCTTGGCGGCGGCATCCCCATCGGGGCCGCCGTTGCCCGAGAAGATGTGGCCAGTCGGATTCCTCGATCGACCCATACCTCCACGTTCGGCGGCAACCCCCTCGCCTGCGCGGGCGTGAACGCCGTCTTGGAGATCCTGGACGACGATCTCTTGCGGCGAGTCACGGAACTGGGCGCCCGGTTCGTCGAGAACCTGACCCGGATCCGACACGACCTGGTCGTCGAGGTACGGGGCTGCGGACTCATGATCGGCGTGGCCGTGCGTGATCGACGCGACGACATCCTCAAGGCCCTTCAGAGGGAGAGGATCCTGGCGATCCCCTCCGGGGACGCCGTCGTCCGGTTCCTACCCCCCTATCTCGTCGAGAGGGCCGATTTGGATCGCGTCGCCCAGACTCTGGACTCGGTGCTGCGGACGCTTTGAGTCACCGTCATTCGCGGAACGGGCCAAATGGCGGTTGGCGCGACGCTTACAGACCTTGCCGGTCCGGACACAGCGTCTCGTGAAGTGTGGTCATTCCTCGATCCAGGTGGCGCCGCAGTGACCAATCTGGCCCTAAGCCGCCCAGGCGATGGGCTGATAGACGTTCCGGATCCACTGGGAAAAGAACTCCAACCCGTGGCTGCGCCATCGATTGACCGGAGCGTCGAGGTCGAGATTGGCCGGAGGGAACACGTCGGTACGGCCCAGGGCCACGTCCCGGCGGTACTCGTCCACAAGCCGGTGGGCCTCGTATTCTGGATGGCCAAGGTGCGCGAGCAGGCGCCTGTCCGCACTCTCGAAGATGGTGTATCCGCTTTCCCGGCTATGGGCCAACAGACGCACCACTCCCCGCGCTCGAGCCTCTTCCAGAACGGCGTCGGGAATCCCCGAATGGCGACTCTGCGGACACCAGAACAGATCGTCCATCTCGCCGGTGACCGGGTGGGACCGATCCAGGTTGCGGGTCTCGAACACGCCGAAGAGCTTCCTCGGAAACATTTCCTTCTCGATGCCCAGGAGTTTGGCCAGCGCCAGACCGCCCCAGCAGAGTCCCAGGGTGGAGGTCACGTTGTGCCGGGCGAAGGCCAGGATGGCACTGATCTCGTCCCAGTAGGTGACCTCCTCGAAGCGGATCTCCTCGACTGGGGCACCGGTGACGATGAGTCCGTCGATCTGCCCCCGCGTGGTGACGTTCTCGAAGTAGTCGTAGAAGAGCTCCAGATGCTGAGGATCGGTGCTCTTGTACAGGTGCGAGTGGAGCCGGATGAAGACTGGCTCCACTTGAATGATGGAGCGACTCAGGGGGAAGAGAATGTGAAACTCGTAGGTCTCTCCCTTGGGCATGATGTTGAGGATTCCGATTCGCAGCGGCCGGATATCGGCCCTGTTGGCCTCCTCGTGGGAAAGACACAGCACGCCCCGGGTCTCCAGGTTCTCCCGGTGGCGATAACCGTCTGGAAGTACGACGCTCATACACCCTCCCGTGTCCGGAAACGGCGCCCCGAGGAAAGAGCCGGCCTGGCCCGCCCCGGAAAACGCCGAGGTCTCGTTGCGCTCCGTCAGGGTCCGTCAATCGTCATGCCTTCTCCAGTGACTGTCCGATGTCTCCAAGGATGTCCCGAATGTGTTCGATTCCGACGGAGAGTCGCACCAGATCCGGAGTGATTCCGCCGGCCACTTGGTCCGCTTCCGAAAGTTGGGCGTGAGTCGTGGTGGCCGGATGAATGGCCAGGCTCTTGGCGTCTCCCACGTTCGCGAGATGGGAGAAAAGCTTCAGATTCTCGATGAATCGCCGGCCGGCCTCGACGCCGCCGCGGATTCCGAAGACGACCATTCCGCCGAATCCCGACCTCAGATAGCGAGAGGCGACCGCGTAGGACGGGTCGCTCTCCAATCCCGGATAACGAACCCATCCGACCTTGGGATGGGACTTGAGGTATCGGGCCACCTGGACGGCGTTGGCGGAGTGTCGCTCCATGCGCAGCGCCAGGGTCTCCAGGCCCTGGATCGCCATCCAGGCGTTGTCCGGCGAGATGCAGGCCCCCAGGTTGCGCAGCGGCACCAACCGCATCCGCATGATATAGGCCAGAGGGTTCAGCTCTTTTAGGTCATGGGCAAATCGGAGCCCGTGGTAACTGGGTTCGGGCTCGTTGTACAGCCGGAACTTCGGATGAGTCCAGTCGAAGCGGCCCGAGTCGACCACGATCCCGCCGATGGCGGTTCCATGGCCACCGATCCACTTGGTCAGGGAATGGATGACCACGTCCGCACCGTACTCGATGGGGCGGAGAAGGAAGGGAGAGGTGAAGGTCGAATCGACCAGGAGCGGCAGCCGGTGCCGATGTGCCACGGCCGCCACGGCCTCGAGGTCGACCACGTCGAGACCCGGATTTCCGATGGTCTCCACGTAGACCGCACGGGTGCTCTCGTTGATGGCCCGTTCGAAGTTGTCCGCACGGGAGGGGTCCACGAACCGGGTCCGGATGCCGAACTGAGGGAGGATGTCGTTGAACTGGGTGTGCGTGCCTCCGTACAGGTTGTTGGCCGACACGATCTCGTCCCCTGAGGCAGCCAGGTTGATGATGGAGTAGAAAATGGCCGCGGTGCCCGAGGACAGAGCTAGCGCCGCAGCGCCCCCCTCCAGGGAGGCCATGCGCTTTTCCAGCACGTCGTGGGTGGGGTTCATCAGCCGGGTGTAGATGTTGCCCGGCTCCTTCAAGGCGAAGAGATCGGCGGCATGGGTCGTGTCCCGAAACACGTAGGATGCTGTCCGGTACACCGGTACCGCGCGGGCCAGCGTGGTCGCATCAGGAACCTGTCCCGCGTGGAGGCAAAGGGTTTCGAACGACGGTCGCTCTCGTTTGGACATAGCTCCTCCCAGAGGCAGTCTATTACCGTTGATCCAAAGGCATAAAATTCGCGTTCGGCGTGATTGCTTTATAGGCCGGGCGGATGATCTTGTTGTCGTTGTAGACTTCTTCGATCCTGTGAGCGCACCAGCCGACCATCCTTGCGATTGCGAACAAAGGCGTGTACAGCTCAACCGGAATGTCGAGCATTTTGTACACGAGGCCCGAGTACATATCGACATTCGCGCACATTACCTTCTTGAGGTTTTTTTCTTCGAAAAACGCGGTTGGTGCCAGTCTTTCAACCGTCTCGAACAGCTCGAACTCCTCAATCAAACCTTTCTTTTTGGCCAGGTTCTTGGCCAGTTCCTTCAGGCGCACACCCCGCGGGTCCGACATCGTGTAAACGGCGTGACCCATGCCGTAAATGAGGCCGTCGCCGCAGCCTGATTCCTTCCTGATTATCTTGCGAAGATAATCCAGCACCTGATCATCGTCTTTCCAGTCGGAAACGTCCCTCTCTATGTGCGAAAACATGTTCATGACTTTCATGTTCGCGCCGCCGTGACGAGGGCCCTTGAGCGAGCCGACGGCAGCGGCGATGGACGAATAAATGTCTGTTCCCGAAGACGATAGCACGCGGCAGGCAAAGGCCGAGTTGTTGCCACCTCCGTGCTCGGCATGAAGCACGAGGCACAAGTCAAGAAGCTGGGCTTCATCCTGAGTGAAGCTGTTGTCGTGACGGACGGAGTACAGAAAGTTTTCTGCGGTAGACAGTCCGTCGTTCGGTCTGTGAATAAAAAGACTTTGGTTGTCATAGTAGTGCCTTTTCGCTGCAAAGGCGTTGGCGACGATCACGGGGCATCTGGCAATCAGATGCAGAGCCTGATTGAGCTCCTTGAAAAGATTGCCTGGATCCGTTTCCGGATCAGGGTCATAGGAATACAGGGCCAGCACGGAGCGTGCAAGTTTGTTCATGACATCTCGGCTCGGTGCCTTTATGATCATGTCCTCAGTGAACCCTTCGGGCAATGCACGGTATTCCGCAAGAATCTGATTGAAGATTTCCAGCTCCTTCTTGTCGGGCAGTTCCCCGAAAATGAGCAGATATGCCGTCTCCTCAAATCCCAGCCGCCCCTCGCTCCTGAAGCCCAGTACAAGGTCTGAAACGTCGATTCCGCGGTAAATCAGCTGTCCCGGCATTGCGACCTTCTCGCCGTCCTGCATATAGTAGCCACGCACGTTGCCAATTCGCGTGACGCCGGCCATGACGCCCGTGCCGTCAGGATTTCGCAGGCCGCGCTTCACATCATATTTGTTGTAGTATGACTTGTCGATTTGGATGCTCTGCTGCATATCTGTTGCGCGTTTTCTGATGAACTCTTCTGTGTCAAGCGGCCCGTTGGTATGCATGGCTTTTCTCCCCTATACTAAATGAAACACGATTTCATGAAATGAAGACTGCCCTGGAAACTGAATATATGCAACTGAGTATCCGGCATGCAGCTGAATATCCGGCTTGCATCTGAAGTTAGCGCCAATCGTCATGGGATCATTCCTCCACCTCCTTCTCGATTCGATTATGGGTGCAGACTCGATTCGATTATGGGTGCAGATGATGCTGGATAGACCCGTCGACTGTCAAAGTTCTCAAGTATCGTGACAAAATAGGTGAATGATGTTAAAAATTTAACGATGATGACCGTGCCCGAGCTCGTGGAGAGGTTCGTTCTCGATTCTCCTCTGATGGAGGTTGCTCTGGAGGAAGGGATCCTGAACCTGTCGGCGGTCGCGCGTCAGTTCAAGCCTCGTCTGGAAGCAGAACTGGCAAAAAACGTCAGCGAAGCTGCGATCGTGATGGCTCTGAAACGTTTCTCAGAAAGGATTCGCGCAAGACATGGCAGGAGACCTCCCCGATCGGGTCACACGGGTGATCTGATCGTCCGCTCCAATCTGATCGAGTTTACGTTCGAGGTCTCGGACCTGATCTGGGAGAAGCAGGAACGCCTGCTTCAGCAGATGGAGCGAAGCCGGGACACGTTCCTCACGTGTACCCGAGGAGTGTTCGAGGTGATGCTCATCACCAGTTCCAGCTTGGAGAAGGCGGTTCTGCAAGCGTTCCGTGGGGAAAAGATCATCTCGCGACTGAGGGACCTGTCTGCCGTCGTCATCCGGCTTTCTCCGAGTACTGTGCGCACGCCCGGCGTGTACTACTCCATCCTGAAGAGGTTGGCGTGGGGCAATCTGAACGTCGTGGACGTGGTGTCGACGTACACGGAGTTCACGATCATCCTCGAGAAGGGACAGGTCGATCGAGCTTTTTCGATCCTCAAGTTGTTTTTGTGGCCATAGAAATCACGGCATCGATGGCCAACCCGGCGCCGGAGGATATCGATCCATCCACAGCCTCCGACCGGACAACCACCATCTCGGTGCCATCGGTCCGCGGACACAGCAGAACTCGACGTTGAACGGACACACCCGGATGCGCCGGATATCGATCTTCAACCGGCTGTCTATTCCCGAGCTAGCGCCTCGATCGGGTCGAGACGTGCAGCTTTTCTGGCCGGGAGATAGCCGAATACGATACCGGTCATGAAGGCACACGCGAAGGCAAGGACTATCGGTGCAACCAATAACGTTGCACGTCAAGTGCAGCGTGACTGTTGGAAACCATGATCAGATCTCGGCCCTGAGGGGTCAGAGCGAACGTCCACCAAGAAAACGATGACGCCCATGTTAGCCTGCTGGAGCCG
>Ga0074195_1004461_pt1 | contig 11503 bp, 7 predicted proteins | sample EPASupsiteHSE623_FD_64525 | JGI IMG/M metagenome (GOLD analysis project Ga0074195, IMG submission 64525) | Bioremediated contaminated groundwater from EPA Superfund site, New Mexico - Sample HSE6-23 | ecosystem: Environmental > Aquatic > Deep subsurface > Groundwater > Contaminated ...
AAAACAGGAATGAGCCAGCTGCGAGTGTATTTTCAAGGCGAAAACCTGTTTTGGATAACTCCTAAAGGGTACATAGGTTCTGATCCTGAAAGAACAAATACTAGCCAGATTCCGGTGCCAACTAGCTATTCTTTCGGGGTAAGTGCCAGCTTCTAATCCATTTAGTAATTAACGTAAAACTAAAAATCATGAATTATATTTCAAAAATTCTGGTCTTTGTCATAACAGGGGTACTGATTACATCATGTGGTGAAGATTTTCTTAATTACGAGCCACAGGGAGTTGTAACGCAGGATCAAGTATCAACTGCTGACAATATTGATAAATTGGTCATAGCTGCCTATGCAGGAATAGCCAATGATGATATGATCGGGCCATTAACCAGCATGTGGGCCTTTGGCAGCGTACGTTCGGACGATGCGTATAAAGGAGGTGGCGGAATCGATGATGTGGCTGATATTAACAGATACGAGCAGTATTACCTTACGACTGCTGATCAGGGAGGAAGCGACTGGTTTGCTCCCCGAACCTGGACAAATTTCTATAAAGCAATCTCCAGGGCTAATTTAGCATTACAAGCTTTAAGTGATGTGGATGCTGTCCAATATCCCGCTAAGCCGGCGAGTCAGGCTGAACTTAGGTTCCTAAGGGGACATTGCTATTTTATGTTGAAAAGGTTATTTAACAAGGTTCCTTTTATTGACGAAACAATGACCCAGGAACAGATCCTTCAGACCTCAAATGACCTGACAAGTGATGCTCTTTGGGACAAAATTGCAGATGACTTCAAATTTGCCATGGACAATTTGCCCGAAACGCAAGACCAGATTGGCAGGGCTAATAAATATGCTGCTGCAGCATACCTGGCTAAAGTGAGGCTTTATCAGGCTTATGAGCAGGATGAAAATCATACTGTTACAAACATTAATCCCGCACGTTTACAGGAAGTTGTTGATTTAACAGCAACTGTAATGGGGCATTACAGCCTGCAGCCTGATTATGCCGAAAACTTTCTCGACGGGTATGATAATGATGTTGAATCTATCTTTGCAGCCCAGTTTTCTTTAAATGATGGTACAGAAGCAGGCAGAGCCAGTTATGTGACCGGATTAAATTCGCCTACCGGTACACCACTTTACGGTTGTTGTGGTTTCCATATACCAAGTCAGAACATGGTTAATGCCTTCAAAACTGACGCTAACGGGCTGCCTATGTTCGATACGTTTAACAATTCAGATATGTTAGACCCTGCTGATTTTCAAGCCAATGGTATCGATCCAAGGTTGGATCATACCGTCGGTGTACCAGGGCACCCTTTCAAATATCGGCCTGATCTGATGATATACCAGGCAAGCTGGGCCAGAGTGCCTGGAGTTTATGGTATCTTCAGCAATATGAAAGAACAGCAGGCACCCGATTGCGCATGTTATTTCAAAAGGGGACCTTTTATGGGTACTTCCAAAAACATCGATTTTATCCGTTATGGCGATGTGTTACTTATGCGTGCTGAAGCTTTAATCCAATTGAACAGACATTCAGAAGCTCTTCCTTTGATTAACCAGATACGCACCAGGGCTAAAGCAAGTACAGGTAGAACGAAGTTGGCCGATGGTACCAATCCTTCGAACTATCGTGTCAGTGAATATGAGGATGGAGTTAACATTAGCTGGACAAAAGAAAATGCATGGAAAGCGCTGATGTTTGAGAGAAGACTTGAGTTCGGTATGGAAGGTGACCGTTTCTTTGACCTTGTACGCTGGGGTATTGCCGCCGAAACATTGAATGCATATCTGGAAGTTGAAAAGACTAAAAGGGATTTCCTTACCTATGCCCATTTTACCAAAGGCAGGGATGAATATTATCCTATACCACAACGGGAAATTACCTTCACAAAAGGTTTATATCACCAAAACCCCGGATATTAATATTTAACACTCTTTAATAATCAATCAATCAGGCATCTGTTCATGCCTGATTGTTTGATTACTTTTTAAGATCAAAAACTTACCAGGAAACCGGCCGATCAATTTCAATAAAATAGCTCCGGGTATGGCAATAATTTTTAAAAATGAACAAAACATGAAAAAAAGTATCCTGTTTTTCTGTTTTCTGATTTCTTTTGTAAGTTCTGCACAAACCCCTTCACAAACAGTTCCGGATTTTATTTTTTTTAACCTTGATAATACCTCATTCACCAATAAAAATCTCACTACTGGTAAAGAAATGCTTTTTATCTTTTTTGATGTTGCTTGCGATCATTGCCTAAATACCATAAAAGCTTTAAATACACGAATAAAAGACTGTAAAGAAATATCTGTTTACCTGATTTCATTAGACAACAAAGTCTTAATAAACAATTTTTTAAACCAATATGGTAAAAATTTAGCTGATCAGAAAAATGTCACAGTTTTACAGGATTTAAAAAATCAATTTATTACTCAATTTGGGCCCAGAAAATACCCCTCTGTTTTTCTATATTCTTCTGAAAATAAACTAATACTTTATGACGATGAAGATCAGAGTCTGGAGAAGGTTTTTAAAATAATTCTTGCTTCGAAAAATAATGTACAATCTAACAAATAATAGCTTTGATTAACGGGCAATAATAAAATTTCAACCATAAATATAAATCATTGATAGTATGAGCAATATAAAAATCATTTTACCTTTATTAATAGCGATTACACTTGGTTTCTGTTTTTCCTTAAGTGTTCAGTCTCAAAACAAGGAACAGTACAGACCTCAGTTCCATTTTTCACCACAGACCGGGTGGATGAATGATCCCAACGGAATGGTATTTCTCGATGGCGAGTACCATTTGTTTTACCAGTATTATCCCGATAGAACCGTGTGGGGACCAATGCATTGGGGGCATGCCGTTAGCAAAGATCTTGTTAACTGGCAATATCTTCCTATTGCGCTTTATCCTGATAGCTTAGGTTACATTTTTTCCGGCAGTGCTATAATAGACAAGGATAATACATCTGGTTTTGGAACAAAAGAAAACCCTGCGATGATTGCTATTTTTACTTATCATAATATGGCTATTGTAAAAGCTGGTCGTATGGATTGCGAGTATCAAGGCATAGCATATAGCTTAGATAAAGGAAGAACATGGGTTAAATACTCTGGTAATCCGGTATTAAAAAATCCGGGATTACCCGACTTTAGAGATCCAAAAGTTAATTGGTGTGAACCTGTTCAGAGATGGATTATGACATTAGCAGCAGGCGACAGAATAAAGTTTTTCTCTTCTTCAAACCTGATTGACTGGACATTCGAAAGTGACTTTGGAATGAATCTTGGCGCACATGGAGGTGTATGGGAGTGCCCCGATCTTTTTCCAATGAAAATTGAAGGAACAAATGATTTTAAATGGGTACTTTTTGTAAGTATCAATCCCGGAGGGCGAAATGGAGGTTCGGCTACTCAATATTTTGTTGGAGATTTCAACGGGCATGAATTTAAAAATTTTGACTTACAAACTCGTTGGATTGATTTCGGGAAAGACAATTACGCCGGGGTTACATGGTCAAACATTCCCACAGAAGATGGACGTAGACTGTTCATTGGATGGATGAGTAAGTGGGAATATGCAGAGAAGGTTCCTACCAAACTGTGGAGAAGTGCAATGACCTTACCTCGCGAGTTATCGCTATTACGCGATAATAATGGCTATTGCCTTGCTTCTAATCCTGTAAAAGAGCTTCTGTCCCTAAGAGATACAATGGTTAACATTAAAATGAAAAATATTACTGACATTCAGGATATTTCAAAACAAATTCCCTTTGACAAGACTCAGGTTGAAATCATAGTTAAATTCAAGTTGAAAAATAATCAAGAGGCTTCAAAATTTGGCATTAAACTATCAAATCACCAAAATGAACAGGTCCTGGTTGGATATAATGTTGTGACAAAACAATATTATGTTGACCGTCAAAAATCGGGCAATATTGTTTTTTCTGATTTTTTCAACGGAGTTTTCATCGCCAATTGTGATCCCATAGGCGATTCCATTGAAATGCATTTGTTCATCGATAAGGCTTCTGTCGAACTATTCGGACAACAGGGCCGGATAGTCTTGACCAACATTTTTTTCCCTACCGGTCCATACAATGAGCTATCTGTTTTTTCTGAAGGAGGGACAACAGATGTTCAGGAATGTAAAGCATGGAAATTAAAATCAATCTGGTAAAGTCGGATTCGTTTATCGCTTTGTAGTGTAAAATTTTATTAAATAATAATATGAATAGAAGGTTTTTATCTTGGGTGACATTTGTTGCTATCAATGGCGGTTTATTATTCGGGTTGAATATGGCAGGAATTTCAGGGGCAATACCGTTTATTAAAGACTATTTTGTGCTTGATGATATAGCATTGGGAATGGCTGTGAGTTCCATTATGATTGGATGCCTGGCAGGATCAATATTTGCCGGTTCATTAAGTGATAAATATGGTCGTAAAAAGTTGATGATTGTTGCAGCAGTACTATTTTTGATTTCATCTTTGGGATGTAGTATGTCACAATCTCTATGGTTGTTTATTATATCACGAATAATAGGTGGAGTTGCAGTTGGTGCAGTTTCGGTACTTGTACCAACCTATATTACTGAAATTGCTCCCAAAGATCAGAGAGGAGCTTTGGTATCAAATAATCAGTTAGCCGTTGTTATAGGAATTCTGGTTGCATATGTGATTGATTATACATTGGTTAACCTTCCAAATGCCTGGAGATATATGATGGGTGTACCTTTTGTATTTGGTGTCATAAATCTTATTTTACTTAATATATCTTTTCCGGAAAGTCCGCGTTGGCTGGCCAAAGTTGGAAAAAGTAATGAAGCATACAAAATTCTGGAAAAGGTTGGCGGTAAAGATTATGCTGACAATGAATTGATATCTATCTCCTCGTCTGTGGCGAATCAGGTTTCAGATAAAAACGTTCACATTAAGGAATTATTCCGGGGAAAACTGGCTTATGTAGTTCTTTTGGGTACATTGTTAGCAGCTTTTCAACAAATTACCGGGATTAATGCTATTGTGAATTATGCACCTACTATCTTTCAGCAAACAGGGGTAGGTGGCGATACTGCTCTATTGCAATCCATCATTGTCGGTTTCGTTAATTTCGTGTTTACTATAGTAGCTGTTCGTCTTGTTGATAAGCAGGGACGAAAAACATTATTGTTATGGGGAGCAGCCGGTATGACCATTTCATTATTATATTTAACTCTCACATTTGCTTTTAATTCTGCCAATAGCTTGGGAGTATTAATTTCGTTGCTTTCGTATATTGCTTTCTTTGCTGCTTCCCTGGCACCGGTAATGTGGGTTGTAACCTCCGAAATGTATCCAACACGCTATAGAGGTGTTGCCATGTCATTTTCAACTGCTGTGAGCTGGGCATGTGCACTTCTGGTTGTTCAATTTTTCCCGTGGTTGTTAAATAATCTGGGAGGAATGGTAAGTTTTGGAATTTTTGCAGGTTTCAGTCTGGTAGCTTTTGTTTTTATTAAAATCTATATACCCGAGACCAAAGGAAAATCTTTGGAACAAATTGAGACTGATTTAGGTCTGCTAAAAACGGGGAAAAAATGAATAAGCAATACAAAATAGTTGGAATAGGTGAAATTCTTTGGGATATGCTTCCCCAAGGCAAAGTTTTAGGAGGTGCACCTGCAAATTATGCTTATCATGCCAGTGAACTTGGTGCGAAAGGATATGTAATCAGCGCTATCGGAATAGATAAATCAGGAGATGAGATTGTTTCCCAATTAGCGGCTTATGATATTGAATTAAGGTTGGGTAAGGTTGATTATCCTACAGGTTTAGTAAAAGTTAAAATAAGCAGAGAAGGGATACCGGATTATGAGATTATAAAAAATGTGGCGTGGGATTATATAACACTTAATCCTTCAGATATTATGCTGGCACAGGAAACAGATGCAGTTTGTTTTGGCAGTTTAGCTCAACGCAATGAAGTTTCCAGAAAATCTATTAATGAATTTATTTTAAAAGTACCCAAACAATCTTTAAAAATATTCGATATAAACCTTCGTCAAAGTTTTTATAATAGAAAGTTAATTGAAGATTCAATTAAGCTGGCCAATATTCTTAAAATTAATGATGATGAGTTAATAATTGTTTCTGAATTATTTGGTTGGACCGGAAATGATGAAGAAATATGTAAAAAATTGATAGAGACCTTTCATCTTGATATTTTAGCATTAACCTGCGGAACGAAGGGGAGTTATTTATTTAAAGGTAAAGAAAAGTCATTTATGGAAACTCCGATTGTAGAAGTTAAAGATACTATTGGAGCAGGAGATTCTTTTGCTGCAGGTATGACTATGGGTTTACTCATGAACAAATCTCTGAAGGAATGTCACTCAATTGCTGTCAGTATATCTGCTTATGTATGTAAACATTATGGGGCAATGCCAGCTTATACTGATTATTACAAAGGGTTGCTCAATCCTGAATTAAATAGCACATTAGAAAGTCTTGATAATCAGGTAAGTTTAGGGATAGATTAGTAGAATTGGTTTAGTGGCTCTCCTGGGATAGAAGAGCCACTTTTTTATTAGTATTATGGGTTTGCTGATAAAATCTTTTTAAAAAATAAATAATATTAATTCTACTTTGACAGATTAAATAAAAGCCATGAAAGCATTGGTATTCCGAAGAAATTTGCTATTTTCAAGACATCGAAAAACTGGATAGTTTTTTAGATGTATAAAGAAATGTCGGAAGAACAAATGTTAAACAAAATGTATGACAGACATTTTAAAAGGCAAAAGAATATAAGCTATTCATTTACAAAACTGTAAATCTGTCAAAGTAGAATTAATATGTAAAACCGTATTTCATGAAAAAAGTAATGATTATTCTATGTTGCTGTTGTTCAATATCTAGCAATGATCATTCAGATACAGCCTCACTTCAAATGCAGGTTAATCCCAAAACTAACCAATATCTTGATTTCTCACTTGATAAAAGTATTGCCACAGAAGGTGAAGTTATTTCTTTTGTGAACATGTCTGTTGGCTTTAATTCCTATAAATGGGACTTTGGCGATGGTACAATATCAGATGCTGTTAATGTCGAACATAAATACAATTTGGAGAACGATTATATCATCCGTTTAACTGCTGAAAATGACAAATTCATTGAGAAATGTGTGAAAGTATTAACGCCCAATAATCGTTGGGCGTATCTTGTTAACTTTAACACAAATAATATTGACAGAGCATATGATGAAAGTGCTTTTATAGTAACAAGTGGAGGGCGTGTTTTCCGAAATGCAAGTGGAATCAAGGAGTACTATTCAGGTATAAAAGATACGTTTAACAATGTAATATCATTATCAACATTGGGGATGAAAAATGAACGGTTTTCTTCAAGCGTAAAATATGAAATTGGTTCTTTTATTATAAATAATACCAAAGTTTACAAACATCTTATTATATGGCGGAAAATACAGGGAGTTTTTCTGAGGCGATTTGAAATAATTTCTCCTTCTGATGCTTTGTTTAGTAATGTTGATTTTTTAGTAGAAAGAAGAATAGACTGGGTTAAAGGTTCAAACAGTCATAATTCTAAAACCTTTGTAGCAGAATTATATACCAAAGATGCTTTCTATTATTTGCACTCTCAAAACTATTTGGCTATTGGTAATGAGGCTGTGGCTATCGCTTATAATTACATGAACAATAGCTCTTGGTCTATTGAGAGCTTAACCCCATATCATTGTGAACCCATTCAGTCAAATCTGGTATTTGAGATTGGGGTTTACAATGGTATAGGCGGTACTGGTGAATACGTATTGGTATGGAGAAAAGATATCGATGGTATATGGAGAGTATTGTTTGATTCTAATTATTAAAAATTCTCTTAAAAATTTACGGTTGCTAATCGAGTAGACGGCCCTGCCAGTAAAAACTGACGGGGAGCGCCTCTCACACCGTAGCGTACGGGTCTCGTACTACGCGGTTCGTTAGGTAAGGCCCGGGAATTTGCTGAAAAATTGCTTCCTGCATTCAATTCACCCACCGGGTTGCCCTATTATTACATCAATTTAAAAACAGGCGTAACAAAGGGGGAAATCATTAATGTCGCCGAAGCAGGTTCATATCTTTTAGAATTTGGAATCCTGAGTTATTATACCGAAAATCCAAAATATTATCAAATTGCAAAAAGGGCTGTTAAGAAGATTCACTCCTCACGTTCAACTTTAGGGCTAACAGGCAGAGATATAGAAAATGTTACTACAAAGAAGCAGAAAGACGAAATGGAAACGTTTTTCATAGCCGAAACCATGAAGTATTTTTATTTGGTTTTTAGTTCAAATCCGTCTGTCAATCCTGATGATTATGTTTTCAGTACGGAGGCGCATCCGTTTAAGAAAGGTAATTTTAAAGCAGAGAAAATTAATCGTCGCCTGGGGATAAACTGATTCTGTTGACAAGTTCAAAGGTCATAAGAGATATATAATACATTCCATAATTTATACTATAATCCAATCTTTCAAACCTAATATTCTATTAATAGTTATTGAGAAAATGATATAATCCTCCTTGGTTACTGATGTCTATATTCGGAGACTCAATTGCTCCATACCCGCTTTTTAATATAGACTAAATCAGTAACACTATGATTAAAGTAAGCATAATCCGATTTTTTTTGATTGTTTCTGTAGGGCTAACATTTTCAGTTATTAGTCATGCATCTGATATACAAGGATATGTATATGATAAAGACACAAAGGAGCCATTAATTGGGGCAACCGTTATGCTTAAAGGTACAATAATTGGAACAGTTACCGACATACATGGCTTTTATCATTTACCCCTGGTTAAACCTGAACAATATACGCTTGTTGCTTCTTATGTGGGTTATAGTTCAAGTGAAATTGAAATAGCAGTTCCAAAAGGTGAGACTCTCGAACAGAATTTTTATCTCAGTTATAGCTTAACCAGCATAGAAGAGATTGTTATCACAGTTCAGTTGGAAGGCCAGATGAAATCAATTAACCAGCAAATAAAAGCGGATGCAATTATAAATGTTGTTTCGGCAAAACAAATGCGGGAACTACCGGATGCAAATGCCGCTGAATCACTGAAAAGGTTACCCGGGATTTCTTTGACCCGTAGTAATGGGGAAGGCGATAAAATCGTAATTCGCGGGTTGGAGCCAAAATATAACTTAATATCAATAAATGGTGTCAGGGCACCCTCTACAAGCAGCGGAGATAATTCAGTGGGTTTAGCAGGGATATCTCCCTATATGCTCGATGGTATTGAAGTGCAGAAATCACTTACTCCCGATAAAGAAGCAGATGTAATTGGCGGGATCGTTAACCTCAGACTTAAAGATGCACCTGAAGGTTTTAAATCAAATGTCATATATGAAAACGTTTTTAATAACCTTGATAAATCTGACTTATTTAATCCCAAGTTCACCCTTCAGGTTAGCAACAGGATTCTTAAAAACAAACTGGGTTTCCTGCTACAGGGCAATTATGAGAAGATTGAAAGACCCAATGAAATCATGAATGCCAATTATGTGATTGAAAAACCCCAGGAAACAGATAGTATTATACCTGTCAAATTAAGCAATGCAACATTTTCAGCGCAGGATTTAACCAGGGAACGCTTTGGTGGCAGCGTACTTATTGACTTTAAGCTGAAAAACGGTAAAATAACAGCCAATAGTTTCCTCAATGGGATAAGGGATGATTTTTTCAATCACAGCCGGAATATCGGTATGAATGAAAAATTAGTCCAAAATTTTAATTATTATGGAATATCAATGAGTTCGAGTTGGATGAACGCTGTTAACCTTGAGCATAAGTTATTTCTGAATTCCAAACTTAATATCGGGGTTATGTATAACAAAGCAACCTCGAAATCACCTGCCAATCAATCAATGTCGAACGAGTGGTTAGGGCTGGTTTTCAGTCAGGATCAAATCTATAATGAGCTTCCTTATGTACTGAATGACATAACGGATCTGAATGATTCATCGGCATTTTTACACCAATTGGAGGACAGAAGCATAAAATTTAAGGAGATAGACAAAGGCATGCAATTTAACTGGGAGTTCCCATTTATTATTGCAAAGCAGGTAAATGGATATATTAAATTCGGTGGAAATTACAGGGTGAAATCATTAAAAAATGATGAAAACGTAAAAGGTGCCTCCCTCATAAACGGGATTGATGTCCTTTTAGTAGACATCATATCAGCTCAGAATCCCAATATCGATTTTTCACGCAAGGTTTCACAAAATCTTGCAGTACTCCCCATAATGGACCAGGATTATTCCAAGGTCATTCTTGATGGTAAATATGAGCTGGACCAATTTTTACAGCGGGAATATATGACCCAGATTTTCGATAACCTTAATAATAGTAAATGGGGGGGGCGTAATAATGGGGGTATTAATGATGTCAGTAACAACATCAGCACATACGCCTCGGATTATGAAGGCTCGGAAAAATATGCCGCCGCTTATATCATGACCAACATTAATTTATGGAAATACATAACCATGGTTGGCGGTTTCAGATTTGAGAAGCAGGTTACTGATTATAAAAGCTCCGGTGTTTTCGATATTGGGCAGGGAAGGATAGAAATCCAGGAATTGAAGTTCGGAAAGAAAAAAGATGCATTCCTGTTGCCGATGGTTAATCTGAAATTTATGCCTTTGGAATGGATCGACCTGAGACTTTCCTACACACACTCGCTTTCCAGACCATCTAATTTTAATTTCATGCCACGCTATGAAAAAAGTAATTATGGTGGTTACTTAACTATAGGTAATATAAATCTGAAACCGGCGCTTTCCCGTAATTTCGATTTATATGTTTCATTTCATAGCTCAAAGGTGGGTTTGATCACTTTGGGTACCTTCCTTAAAAAAATCGATGGTTTTGAGTATTATAAAGCTTTTAATGTGCCAAATGATACCACTGTACAACCTTATAATGTATCTATTACCAAGGGTCAATCACTCCGGCAATATATTAATAATCCGAACAATAGCACTGTTAGAGGATTTGAATTTGACTGGCAGGGAACTTTCCGGTATTTGCCAAAACCATTTAATGGAATAGTGCTGAATATTAATTATACGAAGTTATTTTCAAGTTCGAACTACTATATCCCGGTATATAAGAAAGATTTTTATGGTACACGGCCCTGGGAATATAATAGTGTAGTGGAGGATTCCTCCTATAAAACCTCTCTGATCAGGCAGCCCGATGACATATTCAATTTTGCCCTGGGATTTGATTACGGAGGTTTTTCTTCCCGTTTTGCATACAATATTCAGGGTTTAACACTATCATCCCTGGGAGGTGCCGTCAGAGAACATGATAGCTATACCCGGAAGTATTCAACCATTGATTTGTCTTTCAGCCAGAAACTACCGTGGTATGGGCTTCAGATAATCCTTAACATTAATAATCTTACAAATGAGTTTAACCAGGATTATAAAAAAG
>Ga0074195_1004462_pt1 | contig 11503 bp, 14 predicted proteins | sample EPASupsiteHSE623_FD_64525 | JGI IMG/M metagenome (GOLD analysis project Ga0074195, IMG submission 64525) | Bioremediated contaminated groundwater from EPA Superfund site, New Mexico - Sample HSE6-23 | ecosystem: Environmental > Aquatic > Deep subsurface > Groundwater > Contaminated ...
CCACTCCCCCCGCAAGTAAGTAAGACTCTAATCATAAGGGTATAAAATAAGGAAAACTTAGCGTAAATCCTTAACGCCTGTACCTTGATATGTTACCAATAATGCCACTCATCGTCAAAAAAACGGCAAGTGCGGTGCCTCCATAGCTTATAAAGGGTAATGGAACACCGGTAAGGGGTAAAAGGCCTGAAATGGCCCCAATATTTATAAATGCCTGAATCCCTATAAGGGAAACAAACCCCGTGGTAAGTATTTTACTAAAGTTATCGGGTGAGCGACGAGCAATCATAAATCCCCTTCCAAGAAATACCAAAAAACCAAACAATACCGCCATTGAACCGATAAATCCAAACTCTTCCGCAATAACAGCAAAAATAGAATCACCAATAGGTTCTGGTAAATATTTTAATTTTGTTGTTGATTTTCCAAATCCAACACCATCCAATTGTCCTGATCCGATTGCCTGTTGCGCCTGGTTAATATGATATGTCGCACCAAGTGGATCAGAACCTCCATTAAAAAATGTTTTCACTCGTTCCATGCGGTATGGAGTAACGAAAATTAAACCAACGAACATTATGACTGCAAGTAAAAGTGTTATTGCGATAAAACGAGCACGAGCCCCAGCGGTGATATATGCAATGAGAGAAGTAACAAAAATAATTACCGCTATGGTAGTGGACGGTTGTAACACCAATAATCCCAATACCACTCCGAGAAAAAGAAGAAATGGAAGTAATCCTTTTGCAACCGTCTTACTTCGAGCCTGATTTCTACTCACCCAAGAGGCAAGAAATAAAATAAATGTAAATTTCATCAGTTCTCCCGGTTGAAAAGAAAAGAAACCAAAAGAAAGCCATCGCTCAGATCCCTTTATTTCCAATCCAAATGGAGTAAACACGAGAATAAGAAAAATAATATTAACAATAAGAAGTGGAAGTGCAAATTTCTCCCAATACTTAAGAGGAATAAAAAACGCTAGAAAAAAACCGACAATACCAAAAATTAATCCATTGGTAATTTGATGTTTCAAATAATAATAGCTGTCACCAAAATCTTTTTTCGCAAGATCAGATGAAGCACTAGTGAGCATAACAAGCCCAAATATTGTCAACAAAAGAACAATAACAATAAAAACTAAATCGGTGGTATGTGTTTTATATGCTGAACCTCTCATTTTTATTTAATATGTTTTTAATAATGTTTTCCCCACACACACCTCTTCAAGTACACCATTTTTTATTACATGAGTTCCGTTCACAAACACATCACATGGTACCGAATCTTTAAAAATAACAAGATCGGCATAATACCCCTCTTTTATCTGTCCCCGCTCTCGGATTCCATATTTTATCGCAGGAATCGAGGTAAATTTTGAAATTAACCGTTCTATCCCAATATTTCCTTCTTTTGAGATGGCACTCATTGATGCAAAAATCGGTTCGCGTGTTTTCGAATTAAATTCAGACTTTGGAAAACTCGCTCCCGCCGATGAAATGATTGAAATAGGAGAATTGATAAAATCTCCAAGTGTTTTTTTATCCACATCACTTATGGCACACATAATCGTCATATGAGAGATTTGCATAAGATACAGCAATGTATTTCCAATGGACATTCCAAAGCTTTTTGATATATCTTTTAGAGACTTTCCGACAAGAGAAGAAAGATATTTGGGAGTAACCGCGATGGTTATATTCTTCAAATCTAATTGTGAAAAGTGACTCATGATTCTTTTCTTCAGACGTGGATTGTGTAAATGAACAAATGTTTCTTCAATATGTTCATCATGAATCCAGTTGGGAAGAAAACGATGAATAGGAACAACGCGCTCAAGTAAAATCGGAACATCAAAATGAATATTTGCCATTGCCGATTCCTGTTCTATAAGCGCTTTTGCTTTTTGATATTTCTCTGCATAATCTTTTGTCGGTATAAAATGACTCACCTCTATTTTTGCTCCTGTCTCTCGAGCAATTTTTAATACATCATGTATCGCTGCTTCGAGATGATCTCCAAAGTTTTTTATGTGAGTTGCATATACTCCTTTTTTTTCTCCAACTATTTTAATGAGGTTTGATACTTCTCGATATGGAATATGTTCTTCATGGGCCTCTTCAAAACCAGTCGAAAGACCAAATACACCTTCTTTCAATGCGTCTTTTAAAATATTTTCAGTCATCTCATATTCAGAATCCGTGAGGTCTCTCAATGCTCCCCCTGTTATAAAATTTCGAATTGTGGTGTATCCCACTAATGTCCCAAAATTGACTCCAAATTTTTTATTCTTCAATACATGAAACAACTCACGCATATCGTGCCAATGTATATTTACGGATGATACTTGTGTATGTCCCCAATCGGTTGAGACATTTTTTCTCGCAAGAGAAAACGGCGCAAGTGATTCACCGCAATTTCCTCCAATAATAGTGGTAACCCCCTCCTTTAAAAAATCTCGCTGCAAGGGATCTGAAAAAATACTGAAATAGTGATCTGAATGTGTGTTTATATCAATAAACCCAGGGCACACAATAAGCCCCGTTGCATCAATAATTTCATCGGCTTTTATTTTTTGAAGTGATCCAATTCGTACAATGCGATCGTTTTGTAATAGCACATCCAACTTTTGCGGCGCATCCGATGTACCAACATATAAAAGCCCGTTTTTTATAAGGGTTGTCATTTGTATTCATTATACCTCAAGTAAGGCAGATATTAATCCACACCTGACAGAGATTTCTTCTTAAATTCCGGAAGATTACCATCCCGTATTGCAATTTGTATCTGTTCCATAAGTGTGTTAAAGAAATATATGTTGTGAATACTCACGAAAGTCCCCGCCTCACTATCCTTTGATTTGAACATCTCTCTCAATTGTTTTTTGGAAATGCCGGAAATACACGTTTCGCACCCACATCCGTTTTCTATAACTTGTGTGTCGTCTTTATATCTCCCCTTCTTCAAATCAATCCTTCCATGTGCGGTCCACGCGGAACCGTGACGAGCTTCACGTGTCGGAATCACACAGTCAAACGTATCAATTCCTTTTTCAACTCCCAAAAACAAATCTTCGATTTTTCCAATTCCAAGAAGGTGTCGTGGTTTTTCTTCGGGAAGATGTGGAATCACCCACTCAAGTACTTCTCCCATTTTTTTCTCTCCAAACGATCCACCAATTCCAAATCCATCAAACGGAAGTGCGCCAATATATTTTGCACTTTCTTTTCGAAGATCTTCAAAAATTCCTCCCTGCACAATGCCATATAATTTCTGTGCATTTTCAAATTTCGATTCCAAACATATGTGCGCCCATCGATGGGTTCTCCCAAGCGCTTCTTTTTGATATTCGTAATCATGTTCGGGTGAGGTGCATTCATCAAGCGCAAATATAATATCCGCTCCAAGCTTTTTTTGTATTTCCATTGAAAGTTTTGGGCCCAAAAAATGTTCCCCATTCTGGTCGGTAAAAAACACACCTTCTTCGGTAATGCGCGTAAGATTTTCACTCGCCTTTTTCTTTTCTCCACCCAACACCTTTCCTACCCCATGTTCACGACCAAATCCAAGACTAAACACTTGAAACCCGCCACTATCAGTCATGATCACTGTTTCGGGAAGTTTCATTCGCGTATGAAGTCCTTCGAATGAATCTAATTTTTCTCCAAGCGTCAGCCATAAATGATATGTGTTTGCAATAATAAGTTGTGTGTTCGCACGCAATAACTGATCCGAAGAAACAGAGCGTACTTCCGCGTGCGTTCCGACAATTGCATATGATGGCGTTTCGACATCACCGCACGGCGTATGAATAATGCCCGCGCGAGCGCGGGAATTTTTGTCTTTCTGTAAGATTTCAAACATTATAAATTATTTTTTGAAAAGTTGGGGGTAAATATTGAAAAGGGTAAATAACAAACTGATAATAACTGGACCAAGAATAAATCCCATCGGGCCGAAAAACTGAATTCCCCCAATAACACCTAAGAAAATAATAAATGGATGAATATTTACTGTTTTTTCAATGAGCATAGGACGCAATACATTATCTGCCATACTTACCACAAAAATTCCCCACAATAAAAGTCCAAGTGCAAATAGTGGGTTCACAAAAAAGAAGAGATATGCAACCGCAGGGATAATCACAATCATTGCCCCCACCGCCGGAATAAGCGCAATCAAAATGAGTACCAATCCCCATAATGCCGGGTTGGGAATACCGAACATCCAAAACCCTACTCCCGCCAAGATCCCCTGCAAAATTGAAATCACCAATGTTCCCCTCACCACAGAACCCGCGGTAATCGCAAGTGTATCTAAAATTTGCCTATCAAATTTATCTTCAAGCGGACTATATGCGAGAAGTGCTTCCCTAAACTTGGTCCCGTCTTTCAAAAAGAAAAACAGAGATAAAAACATAATAACGAGTCCAACAACAAACTGGGTAACCCCCGAAAAAATAGATCCAAAATTATTAAACACCCAGTCGATTCCCTGTTTTGCGTATTCATTTGCATTTGAAGAAAATGATGGAACATAATCTATGATTTTCCCTTGAATGTAAGTCACCACTCCCTCACCTTCAAATATATTTCTTCCGGGTTCTGAAACATACTCATACATACTTTTACTTTCCTGAAATACTTTTGCACCAAAGAAAAAAAGTGGGACAAAAATGAGAAGAAACACAATAATAAGAGTAACGAGTGCCCCAATCCCCTCCTTTCCTCCGATAAACTTGGAAATTTTTTTATGTATCGGACCAAACACAACCGCAAAAACCGCAGCTAAAATAATCGAATAGAAATACGGGCGAAAAATAAAAAACGCAAGCACAATGGCTATTCCAAGTAGTATAAACAGTGTTGTAATTTGAAGTTTCTTATCTGCCATAATATGAGTATATAGTATTTTATATTTACTATTAAGCCTTTTTTTCGTACACACCCGCGGCGTCGCGATACGGACAATATTCACATTTATCCCCAGAATGAGGAATTGTTTCCCCGTCAAGACATTTTTTTATCTCAAGAAGTACTCCCTCTATCCATTTATCATCTCCTGTATAGGAAATGATCTGCACCTTAAATTCAAGTTTTGCATCAAACGCTTCTTTATCTTTATCTCCGTTTGCATACACAAAATATCCTGTATCGGAAACTTTGAAATCACTTTTTCGTAATAGCCACTGATATATTTCCATCTGTCGCTTATATCCTCCGCGATATTCTGCATCCAATGTAATCTCACTCGTTGTTGACGTTGCTTTGTAATCAACAACAATTAGTTCTTTTTTTGGATTTATCCAAATATCGTCAACCGCACCGGTAATCACAAAATTTGTTGGGCGGTGAAAATATTGAATCCCCTTAAAATTTTCACGCCACTCGTTCATCATCTCGTGTTGAAACGGCACTGCATCAACCCCATACGCTTCCATAAGTGGATGTTTTGATCCACGCGCACGATGAATATCAAATTCTTTTTTCAAAAGTGTATCAACTGCAGAATTCAATGTGAAAGGAAATCCCGGAGGACGCCCAACACCGAGTCTCCGATCGAGATAAAAACACCGTGGACATTCCGTAAATAATTCGATTTTTGACCGACTTAATTTGAATGGATCGGATCCATTTGGATTATATATATTTCGAGAACGTTGTCCCTGTATCATTTTATTTTTGTAGGAATGATTGGAGGATATAAATCTTTATCGATAGATCTCGAGAAGCATTCTTCTCCAATCTTATGTTCCCAATTTCCTCCCCACCCCCCATACATTGCGCGAGGGGTATTTACGTCATTTGTTGCACTATCGGTTTCAAATGTAGCGCACAATACAAATGTCTCAGGTCCATTTATCATATACACATATGCTTTCTTTGTACTTGGATCCATTGGCGCGTTAAATCCTTTTATCGAGTCATTCAATGTGCTAAGACTTTCCGGAAGCACCTGCTTTCTTTGCCAATAATTTACAATTTCAGACTGTAACATTTGCAAGTTGGATATTCGCTGTTCGTCAAAACGACGGGCACGTTCTGTTTTTGGAGAACCCGCAATGAAAAATCCTACAATAATCGCGATTCCTGCAATTGCAGAAACAATATATATGAATGTTTTTACTTTTTTTGTGAATTCTTTGTTTTTTAACTCCCAAAGATAATATCCAAAAACTGACCCCGCCACAAAGAAAATAGTGAGCACCTTTAAACCAAATCTAATGGTCAACTCGCCTCGCATAAAATTCAAAAGTAGTGCAACAAGATCGCCAAGAATAATGAGCGCGGTTACAAAAAGCGTAAAATATAAAAGCCATTTTCTTATGCGCAATTCTTTTTTCTCCGGAGACACGCCATATTCTTTATTCAAAAACATACTTGTGGCAATGTGTGTGGGAAAGAATACCACAAGCATCGCAATCGCCCATCGCATTGCCTCAAACGATGCGGAAGAAGAATAATATCCGGCAAGCACATCGGGAAACCAATAATTAATACACTGAAACACAAGTGTCGAAAAACTAATCGCACTTGCGTAGAGGGTCACAATCGACAACAAGTGAAGGAAAAAATCCTTTGGTGATGTTTCGGGTTTTTTTACTATTTGTGTTGTTTGTTCCATATATATAATTCTACATAATTAAAAAAATAACACTAACTTGAATTCACTGAAAAAAAGTGGCATTATAATCTCAGTATTATTTATAAAAAGTGAGGAAAAAAATGAAAAACTTGATCAAAACATCAGTTCTCTTTGTTGTTCTTATTGCACTCTTTATTGAGATAGATATAGTCAGCCTCAAATCTGACCCATGGATGTTATTCGGAAAAGATATTAGAAGTGAAAAAATCACTCAATTTTTTCATCTCCCAGTATCATTCGCTTTTGTAAGCACGCTTACCATTATTGTTTTAGCTCTATACATCAGGCAAAAACAAAAAGATGGTGAATTTGCACTTGGTTCATTTGTACCAGTTGCCGCATATTTTGTATTCTCTGGAATAGCGGGCAATCAAAGAGGAATTGACGGATTAATCATACTTTCACTTGTCCTTGGGGGAATTATATTACTCTTTTTTACAAACATGATTATAGGAGATCAAATTGTAGGAAAAGGAGATTATACGAGAATTGAAATAAATAGATTCTCAGCAGCCTCATTCTTCCTATCCTGTTTTGTTTTTCTCGGAATATTTTTTCTTCTAAAATAATTAAGATTAAAAAATCCGCCATAAAAGGTGGATTTTTTTGTTCCCCATTACTTTTTAATTTTTCCTATTGCATCCCAATTCTATATTTCTCAACTATCATATTGATAAAATCCCAATTGAGTGTTTTGAAAAAACTTTCAATATACACCTTTTTATTTGTCCCATGATCCATAAAAAATGCATGCTCATACATATCCATCGCAAGAAGTGGTGTCGCATTCCACACCGCACCCACATTTTGCGAATCCATTCCATAATTATGTAATCCGTGATCTTTCCAATCATATGTGAGCACCGCCCACCCCCTGGCCGACATTCCCGTTGCCACAAAATCTTCTTTCCACGCATCATACGATCCAAAATCTTTTTGAATCATTTCGAGTATTTTCCCCTTAGGAATTCCATCTCCCCCAAGAAGTGGAAAATATGCTTCGTGAAGTTTCATTCCATTTACCGCAAATGTTTCTTCTCTCTTTAATTCGCCGATATAACTATAGACCGCATTTGCTTCCGACTTATCGGCCTCAGAAATTTTCTTCTGAATTTCATTCGTCTTCTTCACATACCCCTCATAGAGCTTCTGGTGCTCCTGAACCGACTTCAAACTAATTCCTTCAAGATCCTTATCTAATTTAAAAGGATCTACTATATATTCCAAATTATTCATAAAAATAAATTATATTAATGACCTCTTTATTTTATAGGAAATAAGGCCATCCGAAAGATTGACTAAATTAAGAAAATTACTTATTATATATCCAGTATTATTAATAAAAAGGATAGGAAATGATTGAGATATCAGTGATAGTATTTCTCATATCTGCAATGATATGGGTTGGGGTTGGAACAGTATGGATCTTAAAAAAACCGAAAAAAAATCAAAAAAGTCCATTCATATTTGACTGGACTATGATCCCAGAAATCATGTTTTTCCCTACGCTGGCGTTTTTAGGATTCGGACTAATAACATTTTGTTTTGCATTCCTTGTTTGTCCTAACGAAATAAGAGAATATTCCGGGTCGGTTTGTGAAGTAGTAGAAGTGGATAAATTTCGCACTGCAGCGAAATTTGCCGTGATAATTGGACTCGCATCCGAATATATTATCTCTCTGTATCTCTCATTCAAATATTTTGTAAAAAAATAATCAAAAAATCCCCGTAAAACTGCGGGGATTTTTATTTAAGTCTTTTTCACGACTCTTTCCATAAAATCTTCGATGCCCTCTGTCTTTAAACCAGCGCGTTTAATCAATTCTATATACGGCTCTTTTATAGATATATACCATTCTTCACCAAGCTTCTTAGCGGCAAGTGAAATTGCAAGATTCAATATAAGCGAGTTCACTTCTATATCATGACTGAGAGCATAATTTGGATGACTACAATAACGTACTGTATCACATATTCCCTTAGGAAAATTCCAACATTCAAGAATAATAGATGACATCTCAAAACGACCCATTCCTATCTCAAGCGTATTTATCTCCTCCAATTCTTTTCTTGATGAAAAAAATAATGCAGCGACATTATGAAATAAACCAGCTTCTATATAATCCGAAGGAAATGGAGATTTGTCACACATATATTTAAATAATTTATGTGTTAACTCCGCATGTTTTTTAATTTTCTCCCGAATTTCATTGCCTTCTTTTCTTGGACTTAATAATATAAAGCGCACTTGTTAAATTCCTTACCTCATCATACCCGAGAATGTCGATGGCACGCTCAATAGATTGAATTCTCCCAGTGTAACCATAAAAAGGAGAATTTGCTATGGTCAACACTTTTGCCACAAGCGCCATTTCTTTTCTTATTCCTTCCGCGAGATATGAAGGCGATGTGTTTGTGTTGTCTAATCTTCTGAGAACCTCTCTTAAATTCTCCTTATCATCTACCGGAGGGTGTAAATTTACCTTAAATTGATATTAAGTTGTTCTTTATTCACTTTCCACCTCTTTTTATCGAATGGTTTTTGTTTTGTAAAATCTGTGAGCTATTCTGTCGTCTTTCCGTCAAAATGATCTCCCTCATCGGCTACCGCATCGGCTTTCGTTACATGAATCGTTCCGTCCTTATGTTCCGGTGGCGAATATAATGTATAAAGTTTCATTGGTCCGACTCCTTTGTTTATCACATTATGCTTCGTTCCTGCGGGAACGATAATTGCATATTCGCTCTCAATTGCAGTCTCGACTCCATCCAAAATTGCGACCCCACTTCCCTCTTCAATTCGAAGGAATTGATCAAGTGTATGGGTTTCCTCTCCAATCTCCTCCCCTGGGTTTAAATGCATCACGACCAACTGTGTATTTTTTGCGGTGTATAATACCTTTCGGAAATTTGTATTTTCCTTTGTCTCCTTTTCTATATTGTTTATATATCCTTTCATGTGGTTATTATACCACAAAGATTGACAAAATAGTAAAAAATATTATATTTCAAAATAGTAAATTACAAAATAGGAATGTGGAAATGAGTGAAGGATCTAATGAAGCGTGTGTAATTGAGGTTAAAAATGAGGGCGCTGATAGGCGATTTATTGTTTTGATTTCCCCACAAATAATGGTCGAGAAATATAAAGGAAGAATATATGTACGACCATATAGTCTCAAAGAAACTGGGGAGGTCAAAGAAATGAAGAGATTAAAAGTCTCTCATAAGTTTGCAGCCGCAATGATAGATGCGTTCACTAAAAATGAACTTATCCAAGTACACGCGGAAGAATTTGAAGGAATTATAGGAACTAGTTAATAAAATGCCCCATACATATGGGGCATTTTGCTAAAATTTTGGAGTACGTGGTGGTGGACCCTTTTTGTCTTTATTACCGATGCCCATCAGTAGTCGTCCAAAATGTATTCCTAATCCAAGCACCGGGATCACTGAACCAAAATAGTATCCAAAATAATTCTTTGTAATTATCACCGCACCACCATATGCAACAAAATTATCCTTTGCATCGATATATGCAAGTGCAGAGTCAGATTTTAAAAAATATCCGATAAGTGGCACAACATATGCTGTGGTAAGTAAGATAATAAAAAAACCGGAAATCCAAATAAGAAGAGAAATAATGTTTTTCTTCTTCATTTTTTTTACCTTCCTAGATGTTAAAAATTAACTGTGAATATTCTAAACCGAATAATCAACTCGGTCAAACAATTTTATTTAAGATCACCTATATAGTATATCTGGAGCGCCTCCCATGACTTTTCTGGATGTGGAGTTCCATTTGGTCTTTTTTCGAACATCTGGGTAGAATCTATTCCGCATCCTTTCAAAATACCGGGACCCCCCACATGTTCTGAAGTAAATGAACTTATATCAAACACCCTCCCTCGTACCACGGTCCAACAATTTCCCTCAACCGCATGAGCACTTACCTCGATAAGTGTGTATGTTTTCACTCCATTTGTTGTACTCGTTCCATTTTGATTTGTCTCAACCGATGGATTTATAACTTCCGCACCTGGAGATTTATAATCGGACGAACGATTGTTTGTGTTTATATATACCACTACTCCAACAAATAGTATTAAAACGACACCCAAAATAATAACAATTTTTTTCATATATATAACTATATCACAACTAATACGCCAAAAAAACTCCTATTTATTACATGTCCAAAACCTAGTTGTTAGAAAACAAAACTTCCGTTTCTATAAATCACCTTCTCTTTCCCATCTTTCAATATGGCAGTTACTATACGTGGCGTGGTGCTTACGATATCCTGATGTACCGACGAATTGTTAAATCCAAGTGTTTTCCAATCCTTTTTTGTTTGTTTTGTTATATTTCCGTTATAACATTCGTGAAATGATTCTCCCAGTGCAATGTGAGTGTTTCCGTTCGGTCCCCCAACATTTTCGTCATACAGCGTCTCCGCCATGAATTTAGTAATATTTGAAAACCGTCTATCGGTTAAGGAAAATTCTCCCACTTTATTTCCCCCTGGTGTACGTATCATCTGTCTCAATAATTTTTCGTTCTTTTTTGCTTTCGCCCGTATTACCACGCCATTTTTAAATACGAGCTCTATACCCGAAATGAGAGTTCCATATGCATACACCGGATTGTTAAATCGTATCCACCCATTTGTTCCACGCCAATCGGGGGAAGTATAAATCTCGAAACTCGGAATATTTTTTCCTCCACCCCCATCCCATAACCTCTTTTTTCCTATTGTAATCCACAAATTAGCATCTGGCCCCTCAACATGAACTTTTTCTATAGGCAATGTATTCAGTTTGTTTTTTAACAGGCGTAACTGTACATCAATATTTTTCCA
>Ga0074195_1004464_pt1 | contig 11498 bp, 12 predicted proteins | sample EPASupsiteHSE623_FD_64525 | JGI IMG/M metagenome (GOLD analysis project Ga0074195, IMG submission 64525) | Bioremediated contaminated groundwater from EPA Superfund site, New Mexico - Sample HSE6-23 | ecosystem: Environmental > Aquatic > Deep subsurface > Groundwater > Contaminated ...
CACCACAGACCCCACGGACCCGGTGGGGTGGGATGATCCGGCAGGGCCCCATGGTACACCGCGAGCAGGATGTGCCGGCTTCACAGTATTTGCAGGGAGGCTGCTGCATCTCGTACCGGTCAAAGACCGTCTCGATGCCCTCCCGCATCGTGATCTCAAGGATCGGTTTGGCGTTCTCATCGATCGTTCGCTCATTCTTCTTCTGCTCGATCAAAGCCGGGTTCAAAAGCGACATTCTCGCCCTGTCGAGCTCGCAGACATCGAGTTTCTCCCGGATCAGCTGGGGTTTTGGTTCTTCTGGCATCGTCCATCACACCATATCATTTGGATATCTGGTAATCCATCAAGGGTGTATATATCACTTGCCTCAAGCGTGCGGGTGCCTGCGGGAGTCTGGCTATGGCGGAAGCGTATTGCAGACCTTCTTCCATATATCCTGCCGAAATGTTCTATAATTTTGATCAGGGTAGGAGATTGGCTGAGGTACTGAATGGCAATCGATCCGATCTGCAAAATGACCGTGGATGAGAAGACTGCGAAGTTTACCCGTGAGTATAAGGGAAAGAAATACTACTTCTGTGAACAAGGCTGCAAGAAGACGTTTGACACTGATCCGGCAAAGTACGCGTGAATTATCCGGTGATGATAGTAGAACACTTCCCGGTGTAAAATGCTCTTTTCGGGATTCGATACGTCGAAAAACTACGGTCTTCTCTTGCCTTATTTTCCAGGATAAACCGGCGCTTTGAAAAAAAGAGCCTCATATTCGCATTCCGGCAGCCTTTCCGGGGCCCGGATGGGCTAAATTACGTGGCGAAAAATGCCTGAATGTAAGGGCCTTTGGGAGCCATCCGGGGAGGGTCTTTCCTCCCGTATTTCGGCAATCAGGGCCAATATTGGGCGCTTTTTCCACAGGTGCTAAAAAGAGAGTGTTTACGGGGTTTTCCGGATCGATGTTGGGGAAAAGAAGCCTAATTCGGGCTTATTTGCCCTCAGGGTCCTGACCCTACCCAAATTCGCCACTGTCTGCTTTACGCCGTGCCAGTTGATCGGTATGGTGTATCATCCCCGGGACATGGGCAGGGGCCATATTCTTCCGTTTCACGAGATACCGGCATTTCGGGGGATCAGAAGGAGAGGTCCTTTCAACCTTTTCGATCCTGAGCACGATATAGGGACACTGGCCGAACGTGCCGAACTCCAGCCTGCGCAGGAATCCTGAGATCGTATTGTACTGATAGCGGGTCAGGCCAAACCATTGCCGGAGTTCATGAACGGTTACCCACCGCTCATCGGTGCCATTCTCCACCATATACTGCTCAAGCAGTTCAGGGATACCGGAATATTTTTTCATCCTGGCACTTCTTGTAATTCTTTTCAGATTAAAAAAAAAAGATAAACCCTGTCAGGACTCAACCAGTTTCACTAAGTTTTCCATGACCGCATCCACGGCATTCCCCGTGGGTGTATCCGCATGGCGGAGAACGTAGGGTCGCCCCTCGTCACCGGCTTTTACCATTGCCGGGTCAAGGGGGATTGCACCGAGATACGGGACGTTCAGATCTTCTGCCGCTTTCTTCCCGCCACCCCTGCCGAACAGGTCTATGGTATCTCCGCAGTGGGGGCAGATCATCCCGCTCATGTTCTCGATGATGCCGATGACCGGAATTTCCAGTTTCTCGATGAATTTCACCGACTTGACTGCATCCAGCACGGCTACATCCTGCGGGGTCGTCACAATAACGGCACCTTTCACGTTCGGGGCCAGTTGGGCAATCGAGAGCGCCTCGTCGCCGGTTCCGGGCGGTAAGTCTACGACAAGGTAATCAAGCGAGCCCCAGTTCACTTCTTCAAGGAACTGCTTAATCGCCGCCATCTTCACGGGGCCGCGCCAGACCACCGGGGTGCTTGTATCCGGCAGCAGGAATGCCATCGACATGACCGAAAGCGTTCCGGTGATATGTACCGGCTCGATATGCTTTTCTGAAACAACTGGTTTCTGATCTTCGATACCCAGCATCTTGGGGATATTGGGGCCATGAAAATCGAGATCGAGAATTCCCACATTTCTCCCATGGGCGGAGAGGGCGGAGGCGAGATTAACCGAGACCGTGGACTTGCCCACGCCGCCCTTTCCGCTGAGCACAAGGATCACGTGCTTCACGTCGATTTTTGATCGTGGTGGCAGCCCCATCTGGGGATGGGGTGTCGGTCCGGAAGAGCAGCTGGAACAGTTCTCATCACAATTCTCATCGCAGTTCGTATCGTTGGCAGGTGCGTGTTGTGTCATGGTCTGATTCATCCTTGTCAGTGTGTAATAATCCGCTGCATCAGCGGGGTGTCTGATAGTCAGTCGCGCTTCTCTTCCTCGGTGACCTGTGCAAGGATCTCCGCTGTAGGGCCGATATCGATGATCTTCCCGCCCCGCATCAGCGCAACGCGGTCACAGACATCCCGGACGAAATCCATGTCATGCGAAACTACGATGAACGTCTCGTCCATCTCGTCCCGTGCATTCAGGATAGAGTGCTTCACATCCTGCTTGGTGATCGGGTCCATCGTACCGGTCGGCTCGTCAAGGATTATGAGGCGCGGTTCCCTGATGAGCACCTGTGCCAGGGCGACACGGTGCCGCTCCCCGTCCGAGAGTTCACCCGGGAACCGGTTCAGGATCTCCTTTGATTTATCTTCAGTGAACCCGGCCATCCGGAGCGTGACTACTGCTTTCCGGATTGCCAGCTCCTTAGGGAAATCCAGCCCGATCGAGTCGGTGAGATTGTCGATCACCGTGCGGTGGGGGAAGAGGTCGTATTCCTGGTGCAGGAGCCCGATGTATTCTTTGGCCCTCCCCCGCTGGTCAATGCCGGGTCTGGTCATGTCTACCCAGTCATCGCCGATGAGGATGTTCATCTCACCACTCGTGGGCTCGATGATCCCGGAGATGATCCCGGAGAGGGTGGTTTTTCCCGCCCCGCTCTTCCCGATGATGCCGAAGATCTCCTTCTTTGCCACATCGAAGGTGACCATGTTCACCGCTTTTACCACGCCCCGGTCCACGGAGATATACCGTTTGGTCACGTCCCGGGCCGAGAGGATCTTCCCTCCCAGTTCTACCGGGACCGACTCCTCGATCTCATGGTAGTCTCTGGCAAACGAGCGGATCACCATCTTTGGTGACCCGATGGTAGCGATCTCCCCATCCACGAGGAGCATCGCACGGTTTGCCATATCCTCAATCACCTGCGAGAAGTGCGAGGTGACAACCATCCCCATCGTATTCTTCTTTGCCGCCTCGATGAGCATCGCATGGACCAGCCGGGCAGTCTGCGGGTCAAGGGTTCCTGTAGGCTCGTCAGCAAAGAGCATCGATGGGTTCTTCGCCAGCTGCCGGGCCAGCACCACCCGCTGCTTCTCTCCCCCAGAAAGATCGCGGGCGATATGCAGCATCCGGTGGGAGAGCCGTACCTGGTCGATGAGATCTGCGGCCCGGTTAACCGCGTGCTCCTGCGGGTAGCGGATGTCATCGAGTGCATGGAGCACGTTCTCGATCACCCGGTCATCGCCATAGAGGGCGAACGTCCGCTGGAACATGATTGCGGTCCGGTTCATGACCCGCCCCTTCATCCCGTCCGTCTTCTCGCCCCAGAGATCAATATCGGCAGCCACGAGTTCGCCACCGCACTCGGGACATTTCTTACCGGCCCGGCTCTGCACATCCATGAACATACAGCGGTCACAGGCTGCCATGTGGTAGACGATGGAGCCTTTTGTCGGGGGCTGTTCGACCCCACGGAGGAGGTGCATGAGCACACTTTTCCCGGCACCACTCCTCCCGATGACGCCCATGATTTCACCTTCCGGGATCTCGAAGGACACATTATTCAGGACCCGTGTGTCATCGAAATCCATGCAGAGGTCGTGTACGCTGATAAATGGTTTTGGCATGATGGTATCTCCCTTCCTAATCAGCTTGTTTTTCGTCTGCGGCTGGTTCTTTGGGTATCGCCCGGCGCTCGCATCCCCCGTCACATGTCGTGCAGGGCCCAAGTCCCCGTCCTATTACCCGGCCCCGTTTCAGCGGCCCGGTCCCGTCAAAGTTCGGCATGGAAAATCCTCATGATCGCTCTCATTGGATTATTACGCATATGAGCATAAAGATTTAGGGATTGGGTACTAAAAATGGCTATGGGGAACCGGTGCCGGTATACAGGGCATCCCAACCGTGATAATAGAAAAAGGGCTTTGCTACTTCACGGTACTTTTATCTTTGGGGCATTTCGGGCACCGGCCGTCTGCTGCTTTTGTGCAGCCGGCCATCTCAATCCCTTTCCCGTTGACGAGTGCGTCTGCAATCTTGCGCCGTGCCTCATGCAGATCGCGCCACGCAGTCTTGCGCGAAACCCCGAGTTTTTCTGCCGCTTCTTCCTGTTCGAGGCCTTCCAGATCGATGAGCCGTATCAGTTCGATCTCGTCCGGCTGCAAAGAGATACCCTGACCTCCGACCTCGGGACAGCAGCAGGGTTTGTAACAGCGGGATTCCCCGGTGCCGGTTATGGTGCGCCGGAGCCGGGGTCTTCCCCGGCGGGGGCACTCAGTCACCTCAATGTTTTCATCCGCTGCCATAGTCTGCTCCTGATTATACAGTGTATCCGGAATACTATAACATGTTATCCGGGGTTACCGGAAGAATTCATTGGTATCGGAGGCCTGATGATTTCTTTGGACCGGGCGTTCCTGGACAAGATATCTCTTGATGATCCGGTAGGGAGGTGTCGTTTCCTGGAATTTTTCCACACGTGCCACTTTATACCGGCAGGAAAAGAAAGGCCCATAATGGATCTTACTTAAAAACCCTGAAATTGCCGGTCCATTTGTTTCGGCCAGATGAAAATACGTACGGAACTCCTGGACGGTGATCCACTGCTCGGATTTCCCTGAGTCCTCCATGTACTGGTCCAGCAGTCCGGGAATATCCGTGCATCTGGTCATGGCACGCTCTTTAAGGGGACACTCTTAAAAAACGGTTGTGGAATTTCCTTACTGGCACCTTGGGCCGTGGCCGCAGCGGTGGCGTGCTTCTTTTGCTACTTCTCCGGATCCGCAGCAGCAGGAATTACCGAATTTTAAGGTGGACGTGCATTCATCCCGGTGGCTTATGCCCTCTTCATGGTGCTCGTGGATCTCACCGCATGCGCAGGTGTGTCCGGTGGTGCTTGCTCCTGTGGTTACCTCAGGCTGGTTCTTGTTGGTTTTTTGTGTTGTTGGTTCAGGCATGGTGTCACCATGGGTACGGATCTCCGTACTATAATTACACATATGCGCATAAATCATTTAAACCATTGTAACCTGACAGCGTGCGGATTGATGGGGCTCTTCCAAGGCCCCCTGACTCACTGCAGAAGAGAAAAGGCTCATCCCCTTCACAGATCGATATTTAAGTATGTCCTCCCGGCTTACCCTCACCGTCCTTGTCGATAATACCACCATGACGGATCACGATCTCTGTGCCGAGGCCGGGCTCTCGTTTTTTATCGAAACTGCTCAAAAGAAGATCCTCTTTGATACCGGCTTGTCGGGACTGTTCCTTGCCAATGCAGAGAAGATGGGAATCAGCCTCCGGGACCTGGACTTCCTTGTCCTGTCGCACGGGCACATCGATCACACCGGAGGGCTTGCCACGCTCGCCCGGCACCTTGCTGGTGCAACACCGGATGAGAGGCAGCCCCGGGTCCCTCACCTCATTGCCCATCCCCGCTGCTTCTGGCAAAAAGAAAAAGAAGGCCGGCAAAACGGCTCGGAGGTGCGTGAAGAGGAGGCCCGGCGGCAGTTCCCGACCAGCCTGTCGGAAAAACCGGTCTGGATTACCGATGACCTTGTTTTCCTCGGGGAGATCCCCCGGAGGTTCGCCTTCGAGCAGGGAGATCCGGCGAAGCGGATTATTCACACTCCAGAGGGGAACATCGAACCGGATTGCCTGCCCGACGACACGGCTCTCGCGTTCCGCTCAGCAGAAGGTCTCGTTATCATCACCGGGTGCTCGCACGCGGGGATCTGTAACCTCACGGAGTACGCGAGAGATGTCTGCGGGGAACGGAGGGTTGCCGATATCATCGGCGGGCTCCACCTGCTTTCACCAGGTCCGAAACAGCTTGCAAAAACCGGAAAATACCTGAACCGCCTTCACCTCAACGCCCTGCATGCCTGCCACTGTACCTCCCTTCCGGCAAAACTCGCTCTTGCAGACTATTGCCCGATGCAGGAAGTTGGTGTCGGGATGACGTTTGCATGGTAGGGATACGGAATTTTTTTTGGGACCTGTTGGTTAACCAATCACGATGAGCAATCGTCCGGTTCCTTTGCATCCATTTTGAGATTCCTGCCGACATGCCGGAAAAACTTCCAGTGCAGGAGCAGGTGGATGATGAGCAGTGCGGTAAAGGCAAAGCTCGTATAGTCATGCATCGTGACCCACTGGCTGCGGGTGATGCCAAGATACAACGACCAGCTGTTTCCTCTCCCCCCTCCCGATGGAAGCACAAGGTAGAGCACCAGTCCGGTAATAAGCGATGGGATGAACGTGATCAGGCAGCCGATATCGACAAGTGTATTGATAGTGACGCGTTTCATGAGAATCCCCATAATTCTCTGAAGGTGTCCGGATTAATAAACACGATGGGGATCGTGGGATCGGGTCATGCAACCGCTTTCCTGCGGAAAAAAAACCACGTTCCCCCAATAAGGAGACCGATACACCCGATAATCCACGAATCCGGGCTGAGAAATGCGATGAGACTGATACAGCTCAAAGCCCCTATACCCGGGATCCATGAAGGGTACCGGCGATGCTCACGGGGCAGCCGGGTACTCCTATAACATTGTTGAATTAATCCGCGAGCTGCAAATCTCTAAATATCCCTTTGATACATATCCACATGCTCTGCCCGGATATGACAGTTCAAATCCGCACAAATTGTGGGAGAACTTCCGAACTCTATCCCGATGTCCGTCATATCTGGGAAGTTCCAGCAAGAGTTGACATCTCATGGTCTCAAAAAGTAAAAAGAAGTCAAAGATACCGGTCCACGATACAGTCAAACCTGCCCGTGTGGATACCGCACCATCAGATATTCCCTCAGAAAAATCCGTTGAACAACTGATTCAGCAACTCAAAGATCCTGATGAAATTGTCCGTTCTTCCGCAGCCGGAGCACTTGGACACCGCAAATCGGAAAAGGCTGTTGAACCGCTTATTCTGGCCCTGAAAGATCCCCATGTCTATGTCCGGCACGGGGCTGCATGGGCGCTCGGTGAGATAAGATCAGAAAAGGCAATCGATGCACTCAGGCAGGCACTGAATGATGAGGATGAAATAACGCGGGGGAAAGCAGCCGAGGCGTTGGGAAAAATCCAAGGGAACTGATGTGTATAATTGTCGGGTTCTGATGCGTTGACGGTTATTGAATGATCTTGCCCTTCATAATGAAGGATCGAATCAACCGCTAACGAATCAAAGCCATACCAACAGCGATTACATGATGTGGGATAACAGAAAGAAATTACGGATAATTAAACCCACAACTCCGATACCCGCGATGGGATACCATGTCCTCTCTTTCCCGGAAATTTGAAACTGTGTCAGAAACCCAGTGGCGAATCATTATTCTTACCACGAGTTGTCTTATCCTGCTTTTTTCCCTCTATTCCTTCCTTGCCGGGATCACCACCGTTTTTCCGAATTTATACTATTTCCCGGTGATTCTCCTTGCTTATCGCTATCATAAGAAAGGGGTTTTATATTCTGCTGTTCTGGGTCTGGCATACCTCGTCATGGCGTTGTACTTCCAGTATACAAATTTTCCCGAGATCATAGGTGCATTCTTACGGTTTGTATCCTTTGTTGCAGTTGCGATTGTCATCGCGTTCCTGTCAGCCACCCTTGAGGCGAAGCAACGGGCATATCGCAGCCTCAGCGAGTTCAATGAGGGAATTATCTCAAATGCCAATGTCTGGCTGGCCGTTCTTGATGCAAAGGGAACTATTCTCGTCTGGAATAAGGCGGCAGAAGAGATCAGCGGTTATTCCGCTGATGAGGTAATCGGGAAAAATATTATCTGGAAATTGATCTATCCAAATCCCGACTACCGGAAAAAAATCTCCCGGACGATCATGACAATTATCCGTGAGCACCGGTATTTTGAAAATTTTGACACAACCATACAGGTAAAGAACGGTGAGATCAAGACGATATCGTGGAATACCCGTGCCATCACTGATGAAACGGGGGTGTTGAACCGGTACGTGGCGATTGGGATCGACATCACAAAACGCCAGCTGGCAGAAAAGGCGCTTGCGGAATCCGAACAACGGTTCCGAAGGACCTTTGATACAGCAAAGGATGGTCTTCTCCTGCTGGATAAGGAGACCGGAAAAATATCACGGGTCAACCCGGCGATTGCAGAAATGTTGGGGTATCCTGCGGTGGACCTCGTGGGGAAGTCCCTGAATGAGATCGGCATTTTAAAAGACCGCGAGGGTTTTTTGGACTTCCGGGAGATGCTCAACGAAACCGGGTTTGTTTTTTTTGCCGATGTTCCGGTGGAGTCCCGTGAAGGGAACCATCTGGATACAGAAGTGTATCTGGTTGATCGTGCAACCCAGGTCCAGTGCAATGTGCGGGATATCACCCGCAGGAAACAGGCCGAAATAGAACTGGTCCGCAGGAACGAGGAACTCCGTGCAGCGAATGAACAGCTGGCTGCGGCAGAAGAAGAACTGCGCCATAATTACGACGAACTGAGCAGAAAAGAGCAGAGCGTGCGGGAGAGCCTCGATATCTACCAGCGATTCTTCCAGACATCGCAGGACTGTGTGTTTATCACCACAAATGACGGGCACTGGGTAGACCTGAACGATGCCGCGGTGGAATTATTCGGGTATTCAGGCCGGGATGAGCTGATGCAGGTGAAGATTCCGGACCTTTATGCAAACCCGGAAGACAGGTCCCGGCACATCCGTATCATTGCGGAAAAAGGGTTCACCAAAGAATTCCCTGTCGACCTGCGAAAGAAGGACGGGATGGTGATGCACACGCTCATCACATCCGTAACCCGGCACGATACTGACGGCAACGTAACAGGATTCCAGGGTACTATCCGCGATATTACCGAACGCAGGCGGACGGAAACTGCATTGCAGCTGGCCCGCAATAAACTGAACCTGCTGAATTCCGTCACGTTCACCGATATCCAGAATGCAATATTCTCCCTGTCCGGGTATCTTGACCTGGAAAAACAGGTCTCCCGGAATGAAAAAATTCAGCAGTATCATGACAAGCAGACGGGGATTGTACGGAGCATCACAGATTCCCTGAAGTTTGCCAGCCAGTACCAGAACCTGGGACTGAAACCTCCCACCTGGCAGAGTGTTACACAGGCATTCCTCTTTGGGATCTCTCATCTCGAGATCTCGGGATTATCCCGGAAACTCGATGTTGAGGGACTGGAGATCTATGCCGATCCGCTCCTTGAGCATGTCTTTTTCACGCTCGCGGAAAATGTTCTCGTGCATGGTAAGACCGCTACCGGGATCCGGTTTTTTTATCAAAAAAGTCCAGGAGGGCTCACTCTTGTCTTTGAGGATAACGGTTCAACGATCCCGGAAGACATGAAAGAAAAAATTTTTGAGCGGAGATATGAGGAGAAGAAAGGTCTGGGCCTTTTCCTTGCACGGGAAATTCTCGGTATTACCGGCATGACCATCAAGGAGACCGGTGAAGCCGGGAAAGGCGCCCGCTTCGAAATCACCGTGCCGGAAGGAGCGTACAGGTTCGCCGGTACTTCGTGAGAAGCCCGGGATGACCGTGATCAGGCAGCCGATATCGATGAGTGCATTGATCGTGACGCGTTTCATATGATGCTCCTCAAGTCTGAATTTGGGAAGAGGGCAATAATAATGTTGGGGAAAGACCCGCATTATTATCATCTTCCGGCAAGACTGTGATCTATCATGGCCACAAAGGAAATCTTCCACGGCGTTCCGGGTATCCTGCGCCCGTTCAAGGTGTTTATTGAGAAAAACGGACTGAAAAAAGGCGACCAGATCGTCTATTACGGGGTCCCGGGCACCTGCACGCCGTTTGTTGAGCTCCTCGCGTTCGCGATCAGGTCACTCGAACTGGAGCAGGTATTTGTCCCGTTCGTGGATGAGAGCAGGGTGAAGAAGGTCAGCCATGTCGATCATGTAGGCATGCAGATGCACATGGCGCCCGTGAAGTTTAATCCGAAAGCCATCGTCATCATGGGGGGGCTCTCGATGCCCAATGTGCCGGTGAAAGCAGAGCAGGTGAAAGCGGTTATTGCGAAACATCCCGGTGCTGCAGTGATCGGGGTCTGTTTCATGCATATGTTTGAGAAAGCCGGATGGCTGGGTACGGTATCCTTTGATTGCCTGATCGATGCGAATATTGATCCGGTCGAGGTTACGATAAACAAGTGATTTTTTAAAAAGAATATTCCCGGACTTCTTCTATTTTTTTAACCCCCGGAAAAATAACCCTCATATTCGCATTACGGTAACCTTTTCGGGTCCCGGATGGAGTGAACACTGTGGCTAAAAAAGCCTCGATTTAATGGCCATTGGCAGCCATCAGGAGAGGGGGTTTCCTACCGTATTTTTACAATCAGGGCAAGATTCAGGTGTATTTTCCGCAGGAATGGAAACCGGCAGTTTTACGGCCTTTTCCGGAACAGGTTTTAGGAAAAGAAGCCTTATTTGGGCTTATTTGACCTCATGATTCAGACCTCCCGGGTTCGTCACGGTCTGCTTTGCGCCGTGCCTGGATTCCCGTATCAGTTGGTTAAACCACCCCCCGGAAAAAAGTCGCCCACAATCGTGTTGTAGTGGCTGTTTACCCATCAGATGACCTGAACTCTGTGGTAAAATTCATTGCGATTTCCGGGCCATTGGCATCGATTATCTGACACTGTTTCCACGCGTATTTTTGCTAACGGGGGCTAAATATTACGATTTTTCCACCCGGGTTCAATCGGAGCCTGATGAGGGGTTTTTCTGCATCCAAAAACAGAAACGGGGCTCAATGCGGGGGTATTTTTGCGTATCTCTACGACACCACTCCAAATGAGAATTCCGACGTACGAAAAACAGACTTATAAAAAAACCTGAAAAAAAAAGTGATTGAACTGATCTACCTTGCTGGGATGATCAGTGAGCGCTCGCCGGCGGGCATAAACTCGCGGATTGCACCCTTTGCGAACTCGCGGCGTGGTTCGGAGAAGTCGAACTTGAGCGACGGGTCGGCGAATGTGATCTTGATCAACGGGGACAGGGTCCAGGCATCCTGGCGTCCATAGTGGGCTGCAGCTGCAATTGCTGCATATTCTCCCTGGTGTCCGACGTTCATTGCGTAGTTGGGGTAGTTTGGTCCACGGAGCTCGCCGATACAGCCTTCGTCGGGTCTGATCGACATTGAGTTGGTTGAA
>Ga0074195_1004465_pt1 | contig 11497 bp, 13 predicted proteins | sample EPASupsiteHSE623_FD_64525 | JGI IMG/M metagenome (GOLD analysis project Ga0074195, IMG submission 64525) | Bioremediated contaminated groundwater from EPA Superfund site, New Mexico - Sample HSE6-23 | ecosystem: Environmental > Aquatic > Deep subsurface > Groundwater > Contaminated ...
AGATGGTGTTCCATTTCTGCTTCAAAAACTTGCTGCAAGGTGTCCTTGAAGAGTTCCTTGAGTTTTTCCTGGATATCTTCGATGGTCCTACAGTCTTTGGCAAGTTCCTTTGCCAGTGTGTCTTTTGCGTTCTGCATAAACGGTCATCTCCTTTGTTTGGTAGTATTGACCATTTACACAAAACTTTTTACGTTCTCTCAATTGGCTGTCCAATCATGTAATATTATAAAGAAGTTACTGCAAGGTTCAACAAAGATCGAAATAGTGTTTATCTGCTGACAATCACTTTTTCGTTAATGGCGGTCCAGATAGCCGGGTCCTCCATGCCTAAACGCCAGAGAGCCACTCCACCAAGGTCGTACTGTCTGATTAGTTCCAGTTTGCGCTTCAAGCTGAGGGTGTTTTCGTACCACACTTCGTGCCGCTGGTTGTTATGCGGATCAACGTATTGAAAAAACGGAGTCTGGCTATTAAAGTCAAATGTGGGTAAATCCCTAAAATCCCGGACTCGCCGCATGGCTAACTCATGGGAAAGATAATCGTATTTGTTTGTATCCAGGTTAAAATCAAAACCAAATAAGGGCTCTGCCAGGATGATTTTACGTGCTGGTATAGTCTTGATGGCATAATTAATATCCGTGTGGTTAAATCCAATCGAAGAAACGGGACCTGGGCCGCTGCCTGGAAAGCCGTGCTCGTTGTACATCATCAGCATGACTTGATCGGCCGCCTTCCCGATAGCCACGTAGTCATATGGAGCTGTCCAGGAATTGTTAATGTCATCCTTTGATTTTGCCGGCACAGCAACCGTGAAAATGTATCCCCTGGCTCTAAGTTGCTCCCCCAGCTCCTGGTAAAAAATAGAGAGATTCTCCCGGTCACTGGTTCTAATCCCCTCAAAATCCATGTTTACGCCGTCAAAATCGTAGTTTTCAATCAGCTTGATAATATTTGAGATACTCTCACGTCGATTCTGTTCGCTTGATACCAGCTGATTGACCAGTTTTCTGGGGAGCGACCGCTCCTGATATAAAAAGTTGTAAATAACCGGGATTACCGGTACGCCTTGAGCGTGAGTAGCCGCGATAACCTTTCGAGCCTCTGTTTCATTAAAGGTATCCGTTGTTTCCAGTTGAGTAGGGTCAGTTTGGTTTAACCGGAACCAGAAGGGGGCCAACCTTGACATGCTGTTCATGTGGGTCGACGCCGACCAGAAGGAAGACCCTAAGTTAGGTTCATCATCCGTGTAGTAACCGATGATCATTGCCTTTGGTCGTTGATAACCTTGAGCATTCACCTTAAGGTATTGCCCGACATGGATTGTGTCGCCGGTTAGACCGTTAATCTGTTTAAGTCCTGTAACGGACATACCATACAATTTGGCGATAAGATAGAGACTTTCCCCCCGAGCAACGACATGATACTGGCCTGTAGACGGTATAACCAAAGCTTGTCCCACATAAATAATGTGACTCTTAAGACTGTTATACTGCATAATCTCATCAACTGACATCTGATACTTTTTGGCAATCTGATAAAGTGTATCGCCGGGCGAAACAATATACCTATCCGCTGCTGAAGCTGGAACCGGGGCGTAAAAAAGACCTGCTAACATAATAGAGACCAACATCGTTACCGTTGAAACCTTCTTGAGCAGGTTTCCGTGCAACTCTCCACCTCCTTGTTTTCGGCTGGACCATGGTTACGATGATTATACCTTTTGCGCGGGATTGAGACAGTATAGAATAACTGGTTCCTTTTCTACTATCAGGAACTAATGTTCATTAGTAAAATGGACTGTTTGCGGTAACGCTTAAAGAATGTCAGTCTGGAGATAATTGAACAATTGGTCAATAGGAATTAAAAAGACCGCTATATCGGCATTTACAAAGGGCGGTCTTAAAGGGGGAGTGAAAACGTCAGTCACGGGGAGGAGCAAGTGTGGCTTTTCTGGAGGATGCGGAAGCCTGGCTGGATTTACCGCTGGAGTAAAGATCATTTTGATAAGACTGATGTAGCCGAGGCCGCGGGAAATTTTACGCCATCCTGCGAAAGGAAGGCGGCAATGGTCATGTTCTTGTTAATCAATTTTAAACACCCGTATATGTTTGTATTCCAGTTTCTTTTTCTGTGCGAAGAACAAACAGATAATCTCCTCTTTCCTTGGGCAACATGATCTGTCTCTTTTCATTAGTACCAATTAAGGTAAAGCTGTTTTGGCCGGTTTCTTTATCATCGGGCATCTTCCGGCCTTTAACAGGCAGGATATATCCCTGGGGGTCTTTAAATATTCGGGTATCATTTTCCTTGAGATTGACGTGCGCAATGATGTTTTCCGCCGGTATTCCGCTTTCCGTTTCATCGGAGAATAAGGCTTCTACCTTTTTAACTGGTTTATTTACAGTGATTGGATTCTGGGTGGTTGCTCGTTTTTCCACCCCGGCAAGCCCAAAAAATATATTATACCCTTTAAACTGTGTATAATTGAGCGTCCAGCAATAACTACCCCGTGTGAGATATGTCACCTTCCCGTTGTTGTCAATAAAATGCAAATCGGGATAATGTTCTCCATCCGTGACTTTTTCGGCAAGCACCAGCGTACCCTCTTCGAAAGGTATTTGCGCATATACCACGATCGGTTCCGCTGCAGTTGCCATAGGTGCTTTCGCCTCACCATAAAAACCCACGATTGCTCTTGTAACAGCATTGTGGTTGGTGTTCATGCACGATGTTAATAAAGTCGTCACTAATAGAAAAGTTAGCATTGCCTTCATTTTCTTCATAGCTTTACCCCTCACAAAACAGGACAGTGATACAGGGCGACTTTTTTTGCCTGGTTCCGGCTCATTTAGTTGTCTTGTAGGTCAAGACTGAATTTCTCCCTGGTTAAAAGGTTTCCCACGCTTTCCAATTGGAGATAAAATTCCCTCGCTTCTTCATTAGGTAAAGAAAACATGATTACCTGAAGATGTTCCCGGTCAAAACGGGACTTGCCCTGCTCCATCCCCTGGATGTCTTGGAGAACAAAATGAGGCAAAGTGGTATCGGGTCTTCCGGATGATTCCAGTCTGTAGTTAAGATAAAGCCGGTCCTTTTCCAGCCAGGCCTTTTCTATAATGACCCTTCCTTCCCCGTAGGAAATACTTCTCTGTAAATTGATTGTATTTTCCTTCTGGAAATTGAGATCGATCTTACTCTCCTCTTTCAACTTTTCATAAAGGTATATGGGAGGCAAGAGAATTTCCAGTTGTTCCGTCCCCTTTTTAACTGGCGCAAATTTTAATGTTGCTGCTACCTGGCAGGGGAACGGGGTAGTTTGGTATTCTCCCCCCTGTGCATCTACTTCCTGTCGCCCGGTCAAATCATAGAGGGCAGGACGGTTTTCGGGCGGGTCTTGCGGGCGGTAATTCACTTTGTAAGTTGCCCCATAACCGCTCATCAGACCGCCGGGAGGCGGCGGACCCAAACCCGGAGGCGGCGGTGTATCCGTGGTCTTTCTTACGGAGGTGGGGAAATAGGCCCCGCCCCTGCCCAGGGCAATCCCGGCTACAGAACCGTCCATTGGCCAGTCAAACCGCACCTTAAACTCGGTTTCACTCACCCCCAGCACAGCCTTTTCCAGACTAATCTTAAGTTTGGGCAGCTGTTTCTCCTGGTTGGGATAGATTATTGTGGTATACTGGGCAGTTTTAAGCACATCCACAGGAAAACTAAATTCGACCCTGCCATTTTCTTGATCATCCATGACCAGGGAGACATTTGCCTGCTGTGTCTCCAGGCTGAGGGGCTCAAACTCCAGCATAAAGTACTTGTTCTGCCAACCCTTACCGCTCTTTTGTTCGTATTGATGTCCATCTTCATCTGAAAGGCTCACCTGGTGAATATCCTTACCCGGGGCAGAGAGTCGGATAAAAAGGACGCTGCGCGTACTGTCAAAAAGCCCTTTATCAACGGTTACCTGGAGGCCATCTACTGTTTTGGTTTGCTTGATTTCCGTGAAAAGGCCCAATTCCTGGGCAATACGGTAGGTGGGGTCATCCATCCCGATGTGTTTCCCGGCGTTGTAGGAAGCGTAGGTCAGCCCCGCCCCTCCCAGGACCAGCAGTAGTACCGCCAATGTGATGGTTTTCTTTAGCCTGCCGAACAACCTGTTTTCAACACTTTTGTGAGGAGATAATTTCTCCGTTGGTAGAGGGTCTGGAAGCGGCCGGCTAAATATCTCCCATTCCTGGGCACAACCAGGACACCCGGTCAAATGCTCATTAATATACTCAGTCGTCTCCTCGCTAACTAGGTTTTCCGCGTATAAGGGTAACAACTCCCGAATCAGACTACATTCTTTGGGCATCATCTGTCATCACCCTCCAGTTCACGATAAACCTGACCTAACTGCCGCTTGGCCCGAAAAAAAGTGACCCGGACCCAGTTTACTGTTTGACCGAAAACCCCGGCAATCTCCTCGTAGGTTAGCTGTTCATATTCTTTCAGGACCAAAATAGTCCTGGCGGTTTCGGGGAGGCGGGCTAACGCTTCCTGTATCCTTTCCCGTTCTTCCTTTATGATTAATATTTCTGCAGGTATGTCAGAATCCTGGGAAATCTGTTCGTTTGAGTGTATGCTTTCATCCCAGGACAACGTTTTTTGCTTATTTTTCTCACGGAGTTTCTTGAGATAAACATTACGGGCAATGGAAAAAAGCCAGGTGTTAAGAGATGCTTCCTGTCTAAAACGATAGAGGGACAGGCAGGCCTGGTAAAAGGCTTCCTGGGTTAATTCACCCGCCTCTTCCCAGTTGCCGGTCATCCGCAAAAAGTAGCGAAAGAGGGCTTCTTTATGGAGTTCATAAAGTTTTTTTATTCTTTCCATGGCTTTCCTCTAACCTCTTAATTTCGGCAAAAGGAAAGCCAAATCCTATTAGGTTTAGCCTGAAATATTTTGTGCTTTACTAACTGTTTAAAATTCCGCGTCTTCCCATTGAAATAAGGCGAGCCACCTCCAGCTTCGATTTATCCATAATATGAGCAATCTGCCCATAGGAGTAACCCAGTATATCATGTAGAATCAGGGTACAGCGTGATTCCGGCGATAAGGCGAGCAAGGATTGCTGAGTTGGGTCTTCTTCCTTTAACTCAAGAAACCCATAGTATTTGAGAAAATCCCCCCAGGCCTGTTTTAATAAGAAGAGATCATTGTTATGATTACCGGGTTTCGTTAAAAGGACCTTTTCCGTTAATATCTCAGCAACTTTTGTACTCCCGGACAGCCGGTAGGTAAAGTTATATATTGTTCTAATAGATAGAGAATCCAAAACTTTGGGGTGTATAGTTTCTCTGTGCTGTAAAAAACCCACAGGCATCTCCTCCGAGTTTGCTGTACTGTTTTATTAGTACCAAATACATCGGATTCATTACAAAGAATGAGTTTCACATTTATTAAAAAAAGTGCTTATCATCATGTTCAGCTTAGCATTATCGGCTTTATTTGTTTAAAGTCTGATATGTTGTTATGATAAAGGGGATTTGGGGGACAGGCTGCATTCATTCCTGAGTGGGATAGTGCAATTGGTTTGAGTGATTTGATTGTCATGGAAAAATTAAGTATGATTGAGAAGGAACGCCTTCGGTCCGGAAAGAGGTATTGGTATATGTTCCGTGACAAGACCCTGATTGGACTTAATCTGGCCGTTTTTTTGATGATGCTCGGAGTCGGTATGATAGTCGCTCTGCTTCCCCAAAGAGTCATCGATCTGACCGGATCAGGAGCATCAGTCGGGTACCTCGCTTCGGCTTTCGCCCTCTCCTATATTGTTTTACAGGTACCTGTGGGAAACTTGTCAGACAGGATGGGATTCAAGCTGTTTCTGTGCCTGGGGTACTTAACCTGTTTTTTGACTGGTTTGTTGTACTATTTTTCCGACAGCGCAAATCTCCTGTTTTTGGGTAGGCTTGTTCAAGGTGCAGGTGAGGCACCCGTATGGGCACTTGCGCCGGCACTGTTGTCCATCAAATACCCGCTGACCAAGGGAAAAGTAATGGGCATTTATAACGCAGTTATTCATTTGGGTCTCACTGCCGGCCCAATGTTGGGAGTAATGCTATCCCGGATCTGGTCCGGCAATCAGGCTTTCGTGTTCTATGCTGTCGTGTGCCTGTCAGGAGCCGTGGTCATTTATCTAGCCGTGGAAAATACACCCGCTGGCGATATGAAAAAGGAAACTTTAAGGCTGAAAAACATACTGGCCCTGTTGACCAACCGGGAAACCTTCATTGTGCTTACAGGAATAACCTTTTACGGTGCCGGCTATGGAATTTTTCTCACCGTAATTCCTGCTTTCTTGATTAACGCCAAGAGTTTCAGCCCGACTTTTTTGGGAATATTCTTTTCGCTGTTCTATGCAGCCATCAGCCTTTCCCAATTGGCAACCGGACCTCTATCGGACAGGCTGGGGCGCAGACTGTTTATGATTGCCGGGCTGCTGATAGCAGCTGTTGGGATAGGGATATTCCCTGGACTGGGTCAACCCTGGGTTAGCGTGGCTTTAACTCTGGCCAGCCTTGGACTGGGTGTGTTTTACCTTTCTTCAATGGCATTTTTAAATGAGACTGTCCCCGAATCGCTCAAAGGCACCATATCCGGGGCCTATTACCTTTTCTGGGGAATTGGGATGTTTTTCGGGCCGGTATTGGTGGGGAAACTGGGGGAGTCATCCAGTTTTGATGCCGGTTTTATGGGGTTCTCCTTTGTTCTTTTGTTGGAAGCTGTCTTGATGACTATAAACAATATTGTCAATGGAAGAAAAAGACTAGGAGGTATCAGAGATGGATTACAAATTTAAATTGAACGAGCAACCGGCTCAGCCTGTACTTTCCATGCGTACAATAACTTCTGTAGGTAATTTGCCTCAGGAACTTGGCAAGGCATACGGAGCTATCATTGAGTACCTGAACGAGATTGGGGAGAAGCCTTTGGACGCAGCCTTTGCCGCTTACTACAACATGGACATGGAAAACCTGGATGTGGAGATGGGCTTCCCTGTTTCAAAGCCAGTTGCAGGAAAGGGCGGAATCAAGGCGGGAGAAATTCCGGCAGGAAAGCAGGTGTCTTACCTTTACAAGGGGCCGTACAACGGGATGGAGCCGGTTTATAATGCAATGATTAGTGGCTCAATGAAAATGGATACACGCCGACAGGGGTGTCTTATGAGTTCTATTACAACTCTCCCGACGAAGTGCCCGAGAGCGAGCTGTTGACGAAGATTGTATTTCCTCTGAAATGACGGATGAGCATTTGATTGTAAAAAGGAATACAAAGATTTATACAAATTTACCCGGTTTTAAAGCCGGGTTTTTTTGTGGTTTGTGGCATGCAATCAAGGTTGGCAGTTTCTTGTTTTTATGCAACGTTTGTGATCGTCTATAATGATAGAGGGGTTGTGAACGCGAAAATCGAGTCAGATCACTAGTGCACGAAGGAGAACAGTTATGAATCGTATTTTGTTGGTAGAGGATGACCACATTCTGGCTTTCAGTGTGGAGTATACGCTGAAAGAGGAGGGGTTTCAAATCAGTGTGGTAAATTGCCTGGAAGCGGCTCGAAGGTGCTTGGACGAAAGTGAATTCGACCTTGTGCTCCTGGATGTGAAGCTTCCCGACGGGAATGGGTATGAGTTCTGCAAGGAAATCCGGCGAACTTTCAGGGTGTCGGTAATATTTCTGACTGCTTGTGATGAAGAAGTGAATATTGTGCAGGGCCTTGATATGGGTGCCGATGACTATGTTACCAAGCCGTTCAGAATTCGCGAACTGGTGTCGAGAATAAAAGCTGTACTCCGGCGTTCTATGAAAAACACCGGGAAGAATGAAATCATGACTTCGGGGGATCTTCAGGTTTACACACTGGAAGGGAAGGTAAGAAAAAAAGGTGTGGAAATACCACTGACAGCGTTGGAATACAGGCTGCTATTAACCCTTATGAGCAATTCAAAGCGCATACTCAGCTGGAATTCAATTCTGGAAGGCCTTTGGGATATTGACGGAGAGTTTATCGATAATAACAGCCTATCGGTTTATATTAGAAGGCTCAGGGAAAAAATTGAAGACGATCCGGCCAACCCGAAGTATATTTTGACCGTAAGGGGAATGGGCTACAAATGGGATTATGAAGTCAGGGGCTGAGCAAGGAGGATGACTATGGTTTCTTATTTGAGAAATCCCGAGCTGAAATCGATTTTAATAAAATTGGCACTCGCCCAAGTGATATTTGCCTGTCTGGTTTTCATGGGTGTAAAGTATGAACTGGCTGCAATGAACAAAGCTGTAACCAAACAAAATATCGCGCTAACGGGACATATTCTCTCTAAATACCCGGAATTGGAAAATGAGATGGTCCGGTTTATAACCAAACAGGCAACCGAGGATGAGATCGCCAAAGGAAAACAGTTTCTCTTGAAATACGGATACCGGGAAGATATTCCGACCTCTTCACAGCCCGTCCTCAGGAACTTTGACTCTTCTTCTCCGTTCAAAGCGGCAGTCCTGGTTTTCACTTTCATTTTTCCTATAATGACACTGGTTTTCCTGGAGTATCAAAGAATTTACAAAAAGGTCAGGGAAATTTCCCTGGCAGCTGAAAGTGTGGTTGATGGGGACTTTAGCATAGTACTACCGGAAAACAGGGAGGGAGAGTTCGGAATCCTGGGGCATAATTTCAATTGATGGGAGGCAGGCTGAAGCTCAGTCTGGAAAGGCTCAACGAAGACAAGGTTTTTCTCAAAAATACCATTTCCGATATCTCCCATCAGTTAAAAACACCCTTGTCCTCTTTAATAGCAATGAACGATCTTTTACTGGCAGGCAGGGTGGCCGAAGCCCATAAGATTGACTTCCTGGAGAAGTGCAGATCCCAGTTGATCCGGATGGAGTGGCTGATTGCCAACTTGTTGAAAAGAGGATTGGACAGCGGAGGCCCTGACAAACATCCTTAAGAACTGCATTGAACATACGGAGGTAGGCGGGGAAATCCATATCGAGCTTACCGAAACGCCCCTGTTCAGCAGAATTACCATCTCCGACAACGGTGAAGGTATTGATATAAAGGACCTTCCCAATATTTTTGAGCGGTTTTATAAAGGCAGCAGCTCGGTCAAAACCGAAAGCGTAGGGATTGGACTCGCTTTGGCCGGGATAATCATAGAGAGCCAGAACGGAAGCATATCCGTGACCAGTGAAAAAGGGAAAGGCACGCGTTTTGTGGTCACTTTTTTCAAAGGGGTCATTTAAGGAGCATTTATGAACCCTGAAATCTGTAAGGGAACGAGTAATCTTCCTGTAAGGTTGATCCTTTAAACTGGGAAATGAAGAAGGAAAACAGGGGGATTCAAAATGGAAATCTTAAGGACAGCGGCTTTATGTAAGAGTTATGGCACCGGGAATACCAGAATTGATGCCTTGAAGGATGTAAACATATCCATCCGGCAGGGAGAATTCGTGGCCGTGGTCGGGCCGAGCGGTTCCGGCAAAAGTACGCTTTTACACCTGCTCGGGGGTGTGGACCAGCCAACATCAGGCAAAGTTGTGATAGACGGTGCAAGCATCTATAACTTGAACGAAAAGGAACTGGCTATTTTCAGGAGAAGAAAGGTCGGGTTTATATTCCAGTTTTATAATCTGATACCCGTACTCACAGCAGAGGAAAACATTACTTTGCCGCTTCTTCTGGATAATAAAAAAGTTGACAGCAAGTATATTGAAGAATTGCTACACATACTGGGTTTGCAGGACCGGCGCCACCACCTTCCCTCCGAGCTGTCGGGAGGACAGCAGCAGAGAGTTTCCATCGGTAGAGCGCTGGCATACAAGCCTTCTATTATATTGGCTGACGAGCCTACCGGGAACCTGGACAGCAGGAACAGTAAGGAGATCGTGGACCTGTTGAGGCTTTCGGTGCAAAAGTACCACCAGACTCTGGTCATCATCACCCATGATATTAATATCGCATCCCAGGCCGACAGGATTATAACCATCGAGGATGGTGCAATTGTCAAGGATGAGGTGATGCGGGTATGAAAAGCTATGGAGACATCACCTACCGGTATTTGAAAGGGCAGTGGAAAAAGAACTCTCCTGGCGGTTGTCGGCATTATTCTGTCGGTTGCACTCATTACTGCTATCGGTACTATGATTGTCAGTTTCAGGGAATACGAGATTAGAAAGGCCATCCATGATACGGGAGATTATCATGCACAGTATTCAAAAGTTAAAGGTGCCTTGGTGAATAAAATAAGGAATTCGGTAGGTATATCGAATGCGGCAGTGATTGGAAGAGAGGGAGATGCTGTCGTTTCCAGGGTCAGCGACAAGGAGAGGGCGGGCACCGGGGAAGTCCCTCCATACAGATATTTGAAGCTTAGAAGCTATGATGAAAGCGCTATGCAAATGTTTACCGTCCCTCTCAAGGAAGGAAGGCTTCCTCAAGCTCCCGGAGAGCTGCTGGTCGACTACTGGGTTTTGGAATACCTGCCGGGCAACCCCAAGTTGGGCGACAGGATCAAGCTGGAGGTAGGCACCCGGTACGCTGGAAATAGTAGCATTCCAATGGAGGAGTATAAGTGGAGCCGGAACGAAGTCTTTTCCAAGAAGACGGAAATGGGGTATACCATTGTCGGGCTGACCAAGACGCGCATTGAAACTTCCCGCAATTATTTCTCCAATGGGATTACCTTCTTGAACAATTGGGAATTGGCGCCTGACAAAGAATACGATGTATATGTGAAAATGGACTCTGTAAAAGGTGTGACGGACAAAGCCGTAGCAATCGCACAGTCCGTAGGTTTGGAAAAGCAAAAGGCCGAAAACGGTTCCTTTAGCTATCCGATCAAGTACAACAACAGACTATTGAGGCTGTCTGCCCAGAGTGACAATAGCACCGTCAATAACGCCCTGACCAAGATTTTGATTTTTATTACTATACTGGTTATGGTATGTACTGTAGCTGTAATATACAATGCTTTTAACATCTCGGTGCTGGAGAGGATATCCCAATTCGGTATGCTGCGGTGCGTCGGAGCTACGCCGGGACAGATTCGAAACATCGTGTTCAAGGAAGCCGGTTTTTTGAGTATTTTAGGCATACCGGTCGGGTTGGTATGCGGTGTGTTGGCAATGAAAGCAGTCATGTACTTGATCAATTCACTGGATAATAACGCTCTGGTCTTTTTTAAGGACTTGCAGGTGGGCGTGTCGCTTCCCGTATTTATTGTCAGTGCCGTACTCGGAGTGGTGACTGTATACCTCTCTGCATTGGGTCCGGCAAGACAGGCAGCCAGGATTTCCCCACTGGAAGCGGTCAGAAATACGGGAAGCTATGTTAAGGAAAATTTTAACCCGTGCGGCAAGAAGTCTCCCTCCTCTAAGCTACCTTGCTCATGCTAATGAGAGCGTAGGCGGGAGATGAATTGCCGCTTTTCTTTCCCATGATAATCATTGATAAAACGTCCAGA
>Ga0074195_1004467_pt1 | contig 11489 bp, 16 predicted proteins | sample EPASupsiteHSE623_FD_64525 | JGI IMG/M metagenome (GOLD analysis project Ga0074195, IMG submission 64525) | Bioremediated contaminated groundwater from EPA Superfund site, New Mexico - Sample HSE6-23 | ecosystem: Environmental > Aquatic > Deep subsurface > Groundwater > Contaminated ...
ATCTTGCAGAAGTACTGGATCTTGCCATCTTTTAGCACGAGCATCTTACCTGTGCCTGCTCTGATGGCGTATCCGCAGAATGTGCAGTTGACCATTTTGTTCGCCTCACTTGCTTCCGCCGCCTCGGCCGCCCTTTGTCAGTGGTCTTGCTTCGATCTCTGTCTCTCGGAGCATGAGTATGTCGTTGACTTGTGTGGGGCCTTTGACGTTGCGCCTTATCACTTTGTCTTTGTCGCGTCCGTCGAGGACTCTGCAGCGCACCTGGATGGCTTCTCCTCTCATCCCTGTGTGGCCGATGATCTCCTCTACGCGTGCCGGAACCGCCTTTGTGAAGACGACTGCGCCTTTGGCGATCTCTTCCTTTGCCTGATCCGGCTTTTGCCCCTGCTCGGGTTTTGGGGCTCCTCCTTCTTTGGGCTGGTCTTTTGCCATGTTCACTCGGTCTTGCCCTTGAGCTCTTTGATGATGTTCTTGGCGTCGCCTTCCTCGATCACTGCGATCGCGGCTGTGCCGACCTCAAGGCCTGCTGCTGTGCCAAGCTCGTCTTTTGAGTCGACTTGCACGCAAGGTATCCCTTTCTCTTTGGCTAGTAATGGTATGTGCATCACGATCTCTGGGGGCTGCACGTCTTTTGCGACTGCCACGAATTTCGCGATCCCGCGCTCGATGGCTTTTGTCGTCTCGTTGCTTCCTTTTCTGATCTTGCCGGTGGCTTTGGCCATCTCGATGGCTTCGTATGCCTTCTCTGTAGCTTCGTTTCTCTCTGCCATTATGTGTTCCTCCGTTTTTCTGTGTGGAGATTCACGGCTAGTGCCGTGCGAGGTTAGAATCACTAATCCTCCTTCGGATGCGCCGCATAAGCGTCGCATCGTCATCATTCACAGGTATGATGACGAAACCCTGAACTGTTTATAAAGGTTTCGACGAGGGAGGGTATTCTCGCTGATGTGAAGAAGGATCGCACATTTCCGCCGGATCGAAAGCTGTGATCATCCGAAGGGGCTTGTTTGTATAAGCGTTGAGTAGGTTCCCCTGCCCAAGTGCCCACAGCATCGCCGACCGGATCCTCGCGCCCAGGCCAATTTTTATCTTTTTATATGTCGAGAGGCACCTTCTTCCGTCGCGTCGCACCCTACCCCCTGATCGGATTTCTTCAAGGGACCGCGGATTTAATCCATATTCTTCGAGGTCTTTTAGTGTAAGTTTGAATTCTTCTCTGCACAGTTTCACTCGATGGAGGTATGAAAGATATCTTAGGGACGGATCATTGGAGCGCTGCATAGCCGCGTAAGTGACAAATTGCGCCTCATTCTCGCGGGCGTATCCCACCAAGTGCGCTTTTTCATGTGTGATTACCCCCAAACATTTATCGTTGGTCATGACTACCTCGTGTAGGATAGGGTTCATCAAGCCATCGATCCCTCCGACAACAAATGCCCTTGAGAAGAAAGACCGTTTGGTCTTGTTCGCGTGAGCTACTCTATATCCCTCGACATTAATGACGAGGTCATCTATGGCGCGGTTCGCGCGGTCATTGACTTCTTCCATTGTCAAGGCAGGGGTTTGGTGATGCTCATTCGCTCGTTTGATCGCGTATCTGACTTCACGATCTTTATCTAGTTGTGTCGGCAGTTGAAGACCGAGTTTTTCTTCTAGAGGCGTTCTTAGGAAGTTTAATCCGTATACGCCAAGCGCAATCCCTGCCGCAACGCCGAACTCAGTCAGGTAATAGGATAATGAGTGGGATTGATTTGTTGAAATTTTATATGCTGCATAAGGGATAGATAATGCGAATAACTCCTTGATGTAGAGGCATGGGCCTAGCCCAATATCGCTGATTGCGTATGACGTCAGGTCAGTTATATTGCCCGAGACCCGTGTGATATGTCGATACGCGTACTTATGGTACAAGTCCCCTATTCTGTGTAATGCATTCATGGGTCGCTAGAGCGGCAGAGCTTTAATAAAGTTTAACAGCCGGTGGCTCGACCTTCTGGACAGAATGGGCCTCCATCGGCTTGCCAGTTGTGCCTTGAGGATGAGGGTTCAGTGAGTAGGTAAGGGTCATCACGCTGATAGCGGCCGCCACTGTCGCCGCTCCGATGTATTTTTTTGTCGAGTCTGACAGTTCCCGCACCCTGTTTGGTAGCCGATCGGTCTTCTTGAATCCAAATAGGTCGCGGAACGCGTCTATCGCGTATCCGGAGGGGTATCCAAGAAAGACGCTAATACCTACAGCGACGGCGGTGCCGCGCGCGATTTCTTCAAAGTCCCTGGAACCACCTGCATAGAAGAGAGCGGGCGCATAGACAAGATTGAATAGGGTCATGTAGGCCCCATCATGGATGACCTGGGCTTTTTCTGAGGATGAATCATCTATGCCGGTGATCCTTCTTGAGATGTCCCGGCCTCCAGCGACAAGTAATCCTATTCCAGCGTAGCAAAGTCCTGTCGCCAACACCCTTGCGTTTATCGACGTATTGTTGGAGACGCCGGATACGACATCGCCTATGCTAAGCGGCGGAAGCCCGACGGCAAGCAGCGCAGTGGAATCTGTGATGTGCAGTTTCAACCTTTCGTATAATGACTTTGATGTCATGGTCTGGTGAATCCCCGGGTTTATTTAAAGGATGATGAGGGCAAAGTATTAAATATCTCATTAGATATATCATTTCTATGGCAGATACGGAAGTCTCGGTCAAGAGATGGGGTGATTCTCTAGCAGTCATCATCCCCCGGCACATCGCTAAGCAGGAGAATATCAATGTCAACGACACGATTCATATCCGTATCGACAAGGAGACTGATGTTTCAGATATATTTGGTATTGCAGGCAAGATGAGATCTTCGCCGCAGGAGTTCAAGGATGAGTCCCGCAAAGGATGGCGATGAATCATATTTCTTCGACTCGTATGCGCTCTTCTGTATTGTTAAAGGGCAAGAGTCATACAAGAGGTATACCTCCAACGTCAAGATCATCACGACTATGATGAACCTATATGAGGTGTATTATCATCTTATAAAAGAGAATATGTATCACGAAGCCGAGATATTCTTCGACCGTTTCGAGCAGTACTGCGTCCCCCTCTACCCGAAAGCCATCAAGGAAGCCTCCAGGTTCCGCCTAGCGAACACTAAAGCGGGTCTGTCATTCATCGAAGCGCTCGGATATGTCATCGCTCAGCAGCACCGTATCAAGTTCTTGACCGGCGACAAGGCCTTCCAAAAGATGCCTAACGTGATGTTTGTGAAGTGACTAAACATCTAATGAAGGGCCGGTCAATTCTTCCAGGAGTTTATCTCGGTTTTCTCGGTTCTTCTTGATATCTTCAGCGAATTTGCTGATCGACTTGCCGATGCTAGAAATATCATTGATAAATTCGACAATGAAACAAAGCTCCCTACGCCCTGTCTGGAAGTCGTGCAGAAGTCTTTGTGAATAATTTTGCCAGGTCATATGCTGATCCGCTTTCACGAGTATATGGTCTTGCCCATCTTTATGGTTTCTCGCGAAGATGACATTGGATGAATAGTCAGGTACCCCTTCGGCACTATAGTTTTTGATGGAATAGAAAAGCCGATTCCCCATCCAAAACAAGATATCCCCATTTTGAGGATCATCTGGATTTCCATAGAAGACTCGATGTAACCATCTCAAGTACTTATTTTGACCGGAGTACACATTTAGATCCAAGCACCTCTTTTGGCCTACATAGAAAGGATGGGATGTCCTATTAGGGACTAAAAGTCCCGGAAGGCCGTCTTCATACAAAGGCCTCAGATACCCAGCCGCTTTTTGGAAGAACCATTCACATTCACTCAGATGCTTCGCTAGTTTCTCAAGGGACTTATTCTCATAGACCCTCGCCTGACGTAGATCCTCCATTCCTTTAGGCAGGGAGGCATCGAAAGGGATCAGATGGTTATCGCCAGTATAACCATGTATGAGGGATTTATCGTTTTGGTTGTCTTCATCACTCATACCTTTATTGATTCACGGTTTCTTAAAAAGATTGGTGGGCATACGAATATTACTAGACAAGAATATTTATTTTTACACTCACTCCACCGCAGTCATCCTTCTCAAGAATCGCAGCGCCGTGGCCAGGTGCTTCTTAGGCAGGGTCTGGTTCGGTTCATCGAACTTCCCGTATCCTACAGGCCCGTACGCGAATGATGGCGCGATCTTGCTGTACGATTGGGCTTCGTCCCATCCGGATAGTTCTCTCATCTGAACAGATTGTCTTCCGCCGTTCTTCTTGTAGTGGTTGATCAACTGCCTCGCAGTGTTTGTCGCCTTCCGTCGGCTCCGCCCAGTTATCCCGTCGACATAAGTCTGCGTTCCGTCTTTCACGTCGAACAGTTCAGAATACTCTGTATCATCCCAAACCTCAGCCAAACGACGCGCGGGCACTTTCAATCCAGGGTAGGTGACATCTATCGCCACACATACCGATGGCTTGATCTTCCTCATCCGAAGAGTCTTCACCACGTTATCAGCGCTCATCTTGCTGTCGCGCCCTTTCTTCTTGGCAGGTTCTTCTGTTGTGGTGAATATGTGTATGGTCTTCCTTCCGTTCTTGTTGGACGTAGCGAGCTTTAGGTTCAAGTAACATCCGACGGCGTTGTCGAGTATTCCCTTGTAGACTTTTCCGTGGCGAGGGTGATCGCGCACGCGTATGCCTTTGCTGTGCTTGATCGTGAGCGGATCGACATCCATGTGAGATGATAACAGCCTCTGCCGTCCAGTCTTGCCTGATTCCACCCAGACATTTCCATATCTGTCCTCGCGCGGCTCAAGCCTTGCCTTGCGCAGTGTAGCGACTATGAAATCTCGTCTCTCGCCTTTGCCACGTCGCATTCCTTTTCGATAATGCCCGTCGAAAGGCCGTTTCGCGATCTCGAGCAGCAGCTTGTCGTCCATGGAGCAAGATAGCCTGGAAGAATTCAAAAAGCCTTCTTTTTATCGTCGATTTCACGAATATCATTTAAATAGGGTGGGGCAAAAAAGTCATAGTGATTTTCCCAAGATCCCACCCCCATTTAAAAGCCCAGCCCAGATTTTTATTCTGGTGCACTGTTCAAGTGATCATGGACGACCAGATTAAGGATCAAGGACGACAAGAGTCTAGACTAGAGAAATTGGTCAGAACCGCAAGAACAGAATTCAAAGAGTACTTAGTCGACACCTCAGCCTCTTTGATCTATGCCAACACGATTTTTGGCGCAGGAGAATATTTCATAGCCCGAATGGAACCAGACGAGTTGTTAAGGACGAGAATCGGGATGAGCCTGATCGGATGTGTGATATATAGACCATTTGGCAAGATTCGAGAATACTGGGCTAGATTTTGGGATACGGATGCAAAGAGCTCAAAGGCAAAAAAGTTCTTGACCGACGTTTCAGGAAATGTCGCTTTTTTCGCCCCGATTTATACCGGAGTGATGTACCTATCGGGGGCGTCTTGGCAAGAGATGTGTATGGCCTTGCCCGCAGGGATGCTGACAGCGACGATAACCGCAAGGCCGTATGGCATGTTTTTAGACAGATGGCGGGAGATGTTCGGGACAAAGCCGACTTTGGATTCATATGTGGCGAAAGAGAGAGGTTTTCCGGAGTCAGGATAGGTCTATTCGAAATCCACGGTTCATCCCCTCTTTGATGATTTTATAGAATATCTGATTATTATATACGCTGAGGTGTTTTCTTGCGATCTGTTTTCCCAAATTCTCTTCCTTATCGGTTAGCATTTCTATCATCTCTGCTCGGGGGATGATGTGGATATCCATTTCAATTATGCTTTTGAGTTTAGCGCTGTTTGCCAGCGCTTCGATCTGCTTTCTTTTTTCCACGTTTTCGATGAATACCGCGATATCCAGATCTGAATATTTCTTTTGTTCGCCGACAGCGTATGAGCCGAAGATGACGACTGAATAGAAAGGGGTTTCTTCAGAGATTTCTTTCTTTAGGTTTTCCAGCGCTGGCTTGGCCGCGTTCGGGATCCTGCAAAGAGCGCATAGCGCCAGATAGTAGGATGTCAGATCATTATCGAGATTGAGAGTCAAGAGCCCGGATCTCCCGATCTTCTTTTCGATTAGCACCCCTTCTTTTTTTAAGAGGTTTATTGCCAGAGCCAATGAATTATTGGACTTCTCGTTTGAATCTTTCTTTACTTCTTTGCGGGTGTGTTCCGCGAACGGGTTTTTTGCGAATACTCCAAGTATTCTGAGCTGTTTTGCAGTGATCATAGTGAACCATTATATTGGTTTATATGAACCTAATTATTGGTTATTAATATACATTTCGCTTCGCAAGACAATCGGATTTTTAAGAAAAGCTCATTTGTGGGGAAGATGGAACATTTCCCGACTGTTGATCGGCTTCATACGGATGTCTTGGAAGACAAGTATGGAAAGATCCAAGCAAAGGTTCTCCGTCACGACGATCAGATCAGAGAATCCCACCTTATTGATTCGTCAGGTACATCCAGGACCTACGCGCTCACTTTTTTCACAGCCACCGGCCATTCAGAAGAGATCAAACCGGTTGATATGGAGATTCGAGCCGGAGGGTCTATCGGCGCCACATTCCGAAAGTATGGTTACGCGATACGCAAGAATGTTCTCGACGTATTCATTCTGGAAGTTCCAGATTGGTTGGCAAGGGATTTCCGCCATGGCGGACTCCATGCGAAATCCAGGATATCAGAGTTCTATGCTAAGAAGCAAGGTGCCCCATCGGTCCTTTACGGCGATGTCCTTGAGGTCTATTCCCCTGATTTCAGGCCGCCTTTGATCAACAAGATCGACTATGCCCAGATAAACCCCTCTGCCGATGAGTTGCAGAAGGAAGGGTTCTCGCTCGACGATATATTGGCAAGGATTGAGGATGGCAACGATTGGTCTGACGTGGCCAAAAGATACGAGCGCGCCAGGATAAACAGCCTTGGCAGGGTCTTCGATTTTCGTAGGAAGGTCGAAGAGTATCTGCTCAGCAAGTGAATGTGTCAATCATAACATCATTCAACCCACCCTCTCTTTGGATCACCCACTCCTCTTCAAGAACGACTCGATGTACTTCATCACAAGTTCGTTGAGCCCGACATTGATTGACACCTGTTCTCCATAACTTGTTTTCTTAGGTATAGAGAAATGCGCAATTTGTGTTATTATTGGGGCGCATTTCTCTATCGGAGAATTGCGCCAATTATGTAACATAATCTGCGCAATTCTCCATATCAATACCCCTTCTTTCTTTAGCGCCTCGATCATCTCTTGGACATCTCCGGTCAGGTCTTTCGGGAATCCTTTCTGCAGGTTCTCTATCGCAGTATGGCTGTGCTCGAATTTTCCGCAGCGCACTAGCTTGTGGAGGATCTTGCCTTTGATCTCATCGTCGGTCCAATCGCTCATGAGTCTATCTATATAGACGTTCAAAGGTAATATTTATATATTTTGGATTCAATCAAGGATATATGGAAAATCAATCACTCTTGTTAGGTCTCACAGGTGACATGCCCCTGTTCAGGATAATCGATTTCCTCGTCGAGAACAAGGGCCTTGACTTTAGCAAGAAGGACATCGCGGAAGGCGCGGGCCTCTCCCGGGCGTCGTTGTTCAATCACTGGCCTCGCATCGAGAGGTTCGGGCTTGTCAAGATCACGCGATCATTCGGGAAGACCAGGCTATACTCCCTAAACACAGACAACCCTCTCACGAAGAAGATCCTCGAGCTTGAGGCCACGCTCATCCGACAGGCGATGACGGTCGCGGCTGAACAAAGGAAAGAGAAAGCGATCGCGAGGGTATAGCGGTTTGATGATGTTTCTGAATCGAAAGCATATTATGTGTCCACCCGATGTCTAGCATCCCATGGCATCACACTATCTGGAGATGGCGGCGTTCACCTTGATATTTGTATTGTTGGTCTCATGTTCACCGGATTCACCCCCTGCTGCCGAGCAAAGCCCAGTGTTGGAAGTCGGAGCTATCCTCCCGCTCACCGGGTCAGGCTCTGATCAAGGAGTCTGGATCAAAAACGCTCTCGAAGTCGCCGCCGAGGATATCAAGGAGAAAGAAGGTGTCGATGTCAGTCTAATATTTGAGGATAGCAAAGGAGGCAATCCTAAAGAGGCGATAACCGCGTATCAGGCGATCACTCAGTTCCATAAAGTGCCTGCGATAGTCACATGGGGGTCTGGCGTCGGCACTGCGTTGATTCCGCTGTATGACACCGACAAGATAGTCCAGGTGGGAGTTGCCACCGCCACGCCCAAGTATTCAGTCAAAGGGGATTACTCCTTCCGCCTTTTCCCGTCCACTGATCTGGAAGGCAGGTACAATGCCAATCTGGTTTACAGTGTTTTAGGCATGCGTGAGGCAGGCGTCGTCTACTCAGATAATGATTATGGGGTCTCAGAGAAAGACGCTTTCGCACAAGAGTTCAAGAAGTTAGGAGGCGCCATTGTAGACGTCGAGGCGATCAACCCTGCCGAGACGGATTATCGGACGCAGGTGCTCAAGCTCAAGACAGCCAGCCCCAAGATCGTGTTCTTGGCAGCCTATCCTAAGGAGGGATTGCTGTTCCTTAAGCAATCTGTCGACGAAGGTTTATCATCTAAAATGTTCGCCAGCACCGCTATCGTCGGAAGCGATGTGTTCAAGGATGCGTCAGCGCAAGGCATCATCATCTCGCTTCAGAAGTTCGATTCCGGATCTTCGGACCCTATCATATCCCAATTTGTCAGCGGGTACTCGTCCAAGTTCAGTGAGAACCCAGAGATCTATCAGGCGAGGGCTTACGACGCATTGCGCATCATCGTCGACAATCTTAAGGGATGTGCATCAAGGTCTGATGGCCAGTGCCTCAAAGCGAATCTAGAGAAGATGGCCACAGCAAAGGGAGTCACTGGGGACATCTCCTTCAACGAGTTTGGCGACCTGGCTTCGGCGGAGTTCAATCTCAAGACGATCAAAGGTGGGAGTCTAGCGCCTTTTGAGGTCGTCAGAGAGGCGTCTGCCCAAGGTTGATAGTCCGACTCTTCTCCGCCCTTGTGTTCTGATAGAACACCAGCGCCTTGAGCAGCGTGTCTCCTCTGAACTCATTCCATGCGACGTTCGAGAAGAATATCTTGGCGTGAGCGGAATCCCACAGCATGAAGCTCCGCAATGAGAAAGTCTTCCCCGTCGTGATGATCAAGTCAGGAGCGGCCAATAATGCTGTGTCGAGGTTCATCTTCACGATCTCCTTTGTGATCCGTTCAGGATCCACTTTCTGTGCCTTGACTTGCCGAGCTATCCTGGACATCGCGTCGACTAGCTCTTCCTGGCCGTCGTAGTTGACTCCGATGTTCACGATCGGCCCTTCGTGGTCTTTTGTGCGCAGGATCACCTCTTTTATCCTGTCGACGACGCGCTCAGGCAGGTCGTACCATCTTCCGAGGACAGATATCTTGATCTCTTTGTCTGTCAAGAATGTCCATGAGTTCAAGGCGCCCAATGCCTCGACCAGCGCGTCTGTAGGCACCTCTGACCGATAAGGTAAGATGTTGAATGTTATCACAGGCACGCCGAGCCGGACCTGGAGTTCGATCAGTTTCTGTAGTGTGAGGACGTTCAGGCTTGGTGATTCTTGTTCCGACACGTCTATCGCTATGGCGATGTGTTTTGGCAGCCTCTGTTTTATGAGCCGTATCGGCTCTTTTTTCTTGATCGGCCAAAGTGTGCCCAATGATATCCCCCAGACTCTTTCGTCGGAGGTATTGCCAAACCTTTATATTATAGTTTGGTTGATGGAAGGTTTACAAAGAGATGTGATAGTTGATGATGCCCCTTGTGCTTCTTGGTCTAGGATTAGGTCTAGTTATCATCGGAAGTGTAGCTGACCTTCGCTGGCGAGAGGTGCCGGATTGGAGCAATTATGCAGGTATACTCGCCGCATTGATGATCCGGACTACATATAGTATCGGATATCAAGAGTGGTCATGGTTCCTCCAGGGGATATTGGGATTGTTCGCCATGTACGTGCTTGCGAGCGCGTTGTTCTATCTCGGGCAATGGGGCGGAGGTGACAGCAAGCTTCTGATGGCGATGGGCGCTGTGTTCGGTCTTGGTTTTGGGGGTCAGGGGTTCCTCGGCCTCTTCGGCGGTGAGAAGCTCTTAGGCTCCTTCCTGATGAACTTGCTGTTGTTCGGAGGATTATGGGGTGCAGTCTGGAGCGTAAAGTTAGCGGTTCTCAAGAGACACGCTGTATGCGGAGCTTACGGTTCATTGATGCGCAAAGCCCGGATCGTCCACGCGAAGACCATTGTGTTGATGATCGCGCTCTGCCTTCTTGCGGCGGGGCTTATAATTGAACATTACACGATAAGGTTTCCGTTCATAGTGATCGCTATAACGTCAGTGATCACATTCTACACGTACATCTTCGCCAGGTCTGTCGAGAAGGTCTGCTTTGTCAAGGATATCAACGTCGATAAGCTTGAGGAAGGCGACTGGATCCAGCATGATATATTTATTCAAGGCAGGCGTGTCTGTGGCCCTGCAGATCTTGGAGTCTCCCATGCCCAGATAGCGGCCCTAAAGAGGTTCCATGTCGAAAAAGTGACTATCAAGGAAGGCGTGCCTTTTGTGCCGAGTTTCTTCCTGGCTTATGTCGCGACGTTGACGATAGGCAATGTGTTCTATGCGTTCTCTATCCTGAGATGATACATTATAGATCCTAGACCGTAGGGTCCTCAACTCTTTTTTCCGCGAACGTCTTTCCGACGATCAGAGGGAATAGTATCGTCGCGTCTCCGAATACCTTGATCATCTTGGAGTCAGGTAGTATCTTGCCCCAAGATACTGCTTCGTCTGGCCGCGCTCCTGCGTCGCTTCCATCGAATTCCTGTGACGTGTTGATGTATACTGCATAGTCCGCGCCGTTCCTGAGCATGTTGGAGTTCAGTATGTGATGCTTGATGAGCCCTGCTCCGAGGATTATCAGCCCGGTCTTCTTGGCGTCGAGCGTGATGTCATTGAGCTTCTTTACATCCGCGACTGAATCGAGTTTGAAGTCCGGGTGCGCGAATGAGTTGAAGTACATCATGTCACCTATCGACCCGTCGGTCAGCGCAGGGCAGAACACTGGTATCTCATTCTTCTGGCACCAGTAGTAGATGGACCTCTCGTCGCCTAGTTCCTTCGCCACGCGCGCGGTGAACTCGGAGGGGGTGATGACATGCCCTGTCTTCTTTTGCTCAAGATCGAGTTGAGTCAGTATCGGATTGAGAAAGTCCTCGAACTTGCAGTATCGTGAGTTCGGCACGAGTATGTTGCCTATCCTGTTGATCCCGCCTTCGCGCAATTCCTTGCCAGGCAGGCTGAACTCGCCTAGTACGAATGGTCCTAGGCATTTGATGAAGTCTTCCTCGACTCCGCCGGCGGTCGTCACTATGACATCGATCATCTTATGTTTAGCTAGATATCTGAATACGTCTCTCAGTCCG
>Ga0074195_1004468_pt1 | contig 11483 bp, 5 predicted proteins | sample EPASupsiteHSE623_FD_64525 | JGI IMG/M metagenome (GOLD analysis project Ga0074195, IMG submission 64525) | Bioremediated contaminated groundwater from EPA Superfund site, New Mexico - Sample HSE6-23 | ecosystem: Environmental > Aquatic > Deep subsurface > Groundwater > Contaminated ...
GGGTTCGGGGGTGGAGGGGAGGGGCGCCGGGCGGGGCGGGGGGGAGTTCGTGTTCTTCAATCCGTCGACGAACGCGGAGCGGTCGACGCTCGTCGAGGCGAAGCGGATCTTTCTCGACTGCATCGACGATGGACTCCAGACCCTCTGCTTCGCGCCGTCCCGAAAGACCGCCGAACTGATCGCCGCCTGGGCCCGCGACGGGCTCGCCGATCCGGCACCGATCGCGAGTTACCGGGCGGGATACCTGCCGGGGGAACGGCGCGAGATCGAGCGCGGCCTCAAAGAGGGTCGCCTTCGCGGAGTCGTGACCACGAACGCCCTCGAGCTCGGGATCGACGTGGGCGGACTCGACGCGGTCGTCATTGCCGGGTACCCGGGCTCGGTCTCGGCGACCTGGCAGCAGGCCGGGCGGGCGGGGCGGACGGGCGAACCGTCGCTCGCCGTCCTCGTCGGTAACGAGGGGCCGCTCGACCAGTATTACATGCGCCACCCCCGGGCGTTCTTCGCCCGTCCCCACGAGCATGCCTGTCTCGACCCGGCAAATCCGATGGTGCTTGCCGGCCACCTCCTCTGCGCCGCGGCCGAGCTCCCCATAACCGACGCGGACCGGGTGCTCTTCGGGGACGGCATCGCCCCCCTTCTCGAGCCGCTGGTGTCCCATCACCTGCTCCGCGTGACCCCGAGCGGGCACGTCTACTGCGGACGGGGGAGGGCCGTGGACGCCGTCGACCTCGGAGGGAGGGATGGGGACCGGTTCACGGTCGTCGCGGACGGCCACCTCCTCGAGACACTGGACCGGGGCCAGGCCTACCGCGAAGCCCACCCGGGCGCAGTCCTCCTCCACCAGGGCGAGACCTTCCGGATCACGTCCATGGACCTCGAGGGGCGGAGCTGCATGGCCGAGGCGGTCGAGGTCGACTACCACACCCAGCCCCTCTTCTCGACCACGATCACCCCGGGCAGGGTCGATGAGACCCGGTCGTTCGGGGATCTCACGGTCCTTACGGGCGAGGTGACGGTCGTGCAGGAGTTTCCAGGATACCGTGTGCGCCGGTACGGCGAGACGGTCGCGGTGCTGCCGATCGACCTGCCGCCGCTCTCCTTCGAGACGATCGGCTGCTGGTGGGCGTTCTCGCCCGGCCTGGCGGCGGAGCTCGCTGCGGCCGGAGCCGACCCAGCGGGCGGACTGCACGGAGCCGAGCACGCGCTGATCGGCTGCCTCCCGATCCACCTCCTCTGCGATCGGAACGACCTCGGCGGTTTCTCGACACTGCGGCTCTCGATCGCCGGCCGACCCGAGGACGGCTGTCCCGGCATATGCATCTACGACAGCCATGCTGGCGGAGCCGGGCTCGCCCGGACTGCGGCCGCGCTCCTGCCCGAGATCGCCGCAACGGCCCTGGGGCTCGTCGCCGACTGCCCCTGCCAGGACGGGTGCCCGTCCTGCATCTATTCGCCGAAGTGCGGCAACGACAACCAGCCCCTGGACAAGCGAGGTACCGTCGCCGTACTCGAGGCCCTTCTGAGGTCGGCAACAACCGGATAAGTCTCGACCGCCTATCCTGATCCGATGACCGAGGTCTCACCCGCGATGGGGGCCTATATCGAGGCACTCCAGGCCCAGCTGGCGGAAGCGATCGCGATCGCCGAAGAGGCCCGGAGCCAGGGGCTCGATCCGACCACCGAGGTCGAGATCCCGATCGCGAACGACCTGGCCGACCGGGTGGAGGTCCTGCTCGGGATCAAGGGCGTCGCGGCCCGCATCCGCGAGCTCGAGGCGGAGATGTCGCGCGAGGAGGCCTCGCTCCGGATCGGCGACGACTTCGTCGCGCGGCGCTTCGGCGAGACCACGCGCGAGGAGATCCTTGACCACGCGATACGGACCGCGATGGCGCTCCTGACCGAGGGCGTGGTCGCCGCCCCGACGGAGGGGATCGGCAAGGTCGGCATCGGCCGGAACGACGACGGCTCGGATTACCTGAAGATCTATTACGCGGGCCCCATTCGATCGGCCGGCGGGACCGCGCAGGCCCTCTCGGTCCTGGTCGGCGACTACGTCCGCCAGGCGCTGGGGATCAACCGCTACATGCCGCGCCCGGAGGAGGTCGAGCGGTATGTCGAGGAGATCCGGCAGTACAACTCGATCATGAGCCTGCAGTACCTGCCCGGCGAGAGCGAGATCCGGCTGATCATCCAGAACTGTCCGGTCTGCATCGACGGCGAGGCGACCGAGCAGCAGGAGGTCTCGGGGTATCGGAATTTGGAGCGGGTTGAGACGAACACGGTCCGCGGGGGAATGGCCCTGGTCATCGCCGAGGGGCTCGCCCTGAAGGCCCCGAAGATCCAGAAGAACGTCAGGAAGATGAAGATGGAGGGCTGGGACTGGCTCGATACCCTGATCCGCGGCGCGACCAAGTCAGCCGACGACGACGATGTCGGGGTCAAGCCGAAGGACAAGTACCTCCGCGACCTTATCGCAGGCCGGCCCGTCTTCTCCCACCCCATGCGGATCGGCGGATTCCGGCTCCGGTACGGCCGGTCGCGCAACACCGGATTCGCCGCGGGAGGGCTCAACCCGGCAACCATGCACATACTCGACGACTTCCTCGCGGTTGGGACCCAGATGAAGGTCGAGAGGCCGGGCAAGGCGGCCGGGATCGTGCCTGTGGACACCATCGAGGGGCCGACCGTCCTCCTCCGAAACGGGGACCTCGTCCGGATCGACACCCTGGAGAAGGCGCACCGCCTCCGGCCCGAGGTCGACCGGATCCTCGACGTGGGCGAGATCTTGATCTCCTACGGCGAGTTCCTCGAGAACAACCATGTCCTGGTGCCGGCCGGGTACTGCGACGAGTGGTGGCGGCTCGAGCACGAGGGGAGTCCGCCGGCCGACGAGTTCGAGGCGATCGGGTACGCGCTCGCGGGAGGCTACCTCCACCCTGCCTTCCAGCCGTTCTTCGACGACCTGCCTCCGAGCGAGATCGAGGCGCTTGCCGACTGGATCTCGGAGAACGGTCGGTTCGAAGGGGGGGGCCTCCTGCTCCCCGCGACCCCGGGGATGAAGCAGATCCTCGAGGACGCCCTCGTCTTCCACCGGGTCCGCGACGGTCGAATCGTGATCGAGCCCTGCCTGGTCCTCCTGGCCGCGCTCGGGCTCGACCTGGGGCTCCGGCGCCGCGCCGCCTGGGACGATGCCCCGCGAGACGACTCCCTCGCACTCGTCCAGCACCTCTCCGGAATGCGGATGCGGGGCAAGGGGGGCACCCGGATCGGCGGGCGGATGGGCCGGCCCGGGAAGTCCAAGCCGCGCGAGATGAAGCCTCCGCCCCACGCGCTCTTTCCCGTCGGCGAGGCCGGCGGCTCCCGCCGTTCGATCCAGGAGGCCTCGTCGTATGCGGTCCGGCCGAACATGGACGGCGGCGTGATCACGGCCGATGTCGGGGAACGGCGCTGCCCCGCGTGCGGGACGATCACGTTCCGAAACAGGTGCGCCTGCGGTGCTCATACCCTCCCCGTCTTCCGCTGCCCGCGCTGCAACCGGCTGGTGGACGGAGAACGATGCCCGGCCTGCGAGGCGGGGAGCACCTGCTCCCAGAAGATCCCGATCAACGTCCGGGACGAGTTCGCCGAGGCCATGGAGCGCTGCGGACTCCGTGCGGGACAGGTGACCCTGGTCAAGGGGGTCAAGGGGATGATCTCGCGCGAGAAGGCGGTCGAGGACCTGGCCAAGGGGGTCCTCAGGGCGAAGGCCGGGCTCTACGTCTTCAAGGACGGAACGGTCCGGTACGATATGATCGACCTGCCGGTGACGCACATCCGGCCCTCCGAGGTCGGGGTGAGCCCGTCCGCACTCGCGGCCCTCGGGTACGAGACCGACATCGACGGCCGTCCCCTCGTGGACCCCGACCAGGTCCTCGAGCTCCGGCCTCAGGACATCCTGGTCTCGGAGAAGTGCGGGGAGTGGCTCGTGCGCGTGGCCGGGTTCGTGGACGAGGAGCTCGAGAGGGTCTACGGCCTGGCACCGTACTACCGGGCCGAGACCCCGACCGACATCGTGGGCCGCCTCCTGATCGGCCTGGCTCCTCACACCTCGGCCGGCGTCCTCTGCCGCCTCGTCGGCTACACCAAGGCAAATGTCGGGTATGCCCACCCGTTCTTCCACGCGGCAAAGCGACGGAACTGCTTCCACGGCGAGACCGAGATCGAGGTCTGGGACTACCGGGGCCCCTGGCGCCGGATCCCGATCCGCGAGTTCGTGCTCGAGCAGTTCGACCTCACGCGCGCAGACCTCGACCACGCGGGGACCTTCTGGTCGGACCCGGTCCGGCCCTTTGCCACGCGGGCCGTCGATCAGAACGGACGTCCCCGGGTGCGGCGGATCACCGCAGTCTCGGTGCACCGGGCGCCGCCAGCCCTCCTCCGGATCGAGACGGGCCAGGGGCGCGTGCTTGCCGTCACCGAGGACCATGCGATGCTCGTGTTCGAGGAGGACCGGGTCCGGCGGGTCCGGGCCGTCGAACTCCGGGTGGGCGACCCGCTCCCGGCGGCGATCGGCACCACGGTCCTCGCCGATCGGATACGGCGGATCGAGCGGGTCCCCTCCCCCGATGAGCGGGTCTACTGCCTGACGGTCGCGGAGGACCACTCGGTCCTTGCGAACGGGATCTTCACCGGCCAGTGCGACGGAGACGAGGACTGCGTGATGCTCCTCCTCGACGGCCTCCTGAACTTCTCGCGCCGGTTCCTTCCCGAGACTCGCGGGGGCTCCATGGATGCACCCCTGGTCCTGACCACGCGCCTCGACCCGAAGGAGATCGACAAGGAGTCCCTGAACGTCGACGTCGGGGCCGGTTACCCCCTCGAGTTTTACCTGGCCGCACTCGAGTTCGCGCACCCGAAGGACCTGGACCACCTGATCGACCGGGTGGAGCGGAGGCTCGGGACGCCGGCCCAGCTCGAGGGATTCCGGTTCACGCACGACACGTCGGACATCTCCCAGGGGCCGCTCGAGTCGACCTACACAACGCTCGAGACGATGGTCGAGAAGCTCGAGGCCGAGCTCGCCCTCGCGCTCCAGATTCGTGCGGTCGATGAGAACGACGTGGCCGAACGGGTGCTGAATACCCACTTCATCCGCGACCTGATGGGCAATCTCTCGGCGTTCTCGAAGCAGAAGTTCCGATGCACGCGCTGCGCCGCAAAATACCGGCGCATGCCCCTCGGGGGCAAGTGCACCAACTGCGGCCAGGCCGTGATCCAGACCGTGCACGAGTCCTCGGTCAAGAAGTATCTGGAGATGTCGCGGCGGATGTGCCGGGAGTACGGTGTGACCGAGTACACGCGCCAGCGGATCGAGGTGCTCGACCTCGCGATCGAGTCGACCTTCGGTCAGCCGAAGATCGAGCAGCTGGGCCTCTCCGACTTCATCTGAGAGCGCCGGCTATATACCATCTCGTGCCCAACCGTGATCCGCGCGGGGGTAGCCAAGCGGCCAACGGCGAGCGCCTCAAGAGCGCTTCTTGAAGGAGTTCAGGGGTTCGAATCCCTTCCCCCGCATGCAGACACAGATTCCAAATCTCCGATTATTTGAAGAGATTTGCCGAAGATTGGCTTGGTATGCCTTCTTTTTTGGGGGGGGGCAATAGCACCCTGATGCTCTCCTCCCGAGAGCGAGATTTCACGAAGCACGACACCGGGACGTACAATCAGCGGCAGGAGACAGGCACGAGGTCGCAATGAGAATCCTGCAGGATGCGAGGTGCGACGGTGCGGCATCGCCATAAGCAGGGACACGGGGGCAATCATCGCAGGGCCTTTCGTTTCGAGCTCATCCCGTCGGGATCGGTCGCGGCGTACCGTGCTCGACCGTGACGCCGACCATGCTCGACCCTGTTCACCGAAGGCGGACGGACCTCGACAGCCGACTGCGGCCCATCCGTCACGACCCGGATCGGGTTGCCGGCCATCCGGGAGCCGCGGCACGGCACGCATCCGTCGTCCGGGATCACCGAGCCCCCCGGAGACGATCGCAGGTACACCGGCGGGAACCGGAGCGCATCGATCGTTGTGATAAAAATAGATACACTTAAAGTCCGTCCGCCGTATCGTACAGCATCAGGTAAGGAGACGTGCCATGAACCGGACACCCCTCTTGATCGCCATCGCCGCCGTCACGATCGTCGGTATCGGTGTCGGTCTTCTGCTCCCGGGCTTTCAGGTCGGGCCGCTCACCGGGAGTATCGCTCCGCCGACGCCCACCATCTCGCCTCCACCTGTCCCGCCCCATATCATGGTGACGGGGAGCTATTCACCCTCCAGAGTGTGGAATGACGACCTGAAGCTATACGACTGGTATTGGAACCTCCACAGCGTGACAGCATACGATGCGAGCCACCTCCCTCCCGGAGTATTGTTGCAGAAAGTGTCGTGGTCGATAACCGGAACGTTACAGGACGGCAGAACCACCCAACGCGTATCCCAGTACATGGAGCGCTGGGAGGGCCTGCCTGCTGCAGGAATCCCGCCCTCGGAACTCCCTCTGACCGATTCCCACACCATCGATGACGGGTACACCTGGGTGGGGTGTTACGGTCCTGACCTCTGTTCGCCCGATGATTGGGTGACGGGACCCCCGTTTACGGCCACCTGTACCATAACAACCACCGACGGCAACTCGTATACCAGGACAGTCCCGTTAGCACGGACATAAGATCGGGAGCGCCGCACGCAGGGTGTGAGGAGTGCCCGTGCTCCTCGCCCCCCTCCTTTTCCTCAACGATAACAGCACCTTACGACAACAGCTCCTTCGCCTCCGTCTCGGCGATGGTCCCGTCCCGGATGGCCCTGGAGGAGATCGAGGCCTACCTGCGGAACGGCCGCACGACCTCAACGAGCACCGAGACCCGCCGGTCCGTGAGCCTGCCTCCGAGCACGGCTGAGCGCCAGCAACAGCGAATGCGACGAGGGGCCGTTCGGCAGCGATACTGACACCGCCGCACTTGAGGCCGTCAGTCACCTCGCCATCCACCAGTTCCCGGGCCGCGTGATCGGTGGCGGCCGGCTCCCCCGGAACAGTCCGCCCGGCCTCGAAGTATCGGGATACGTGCATCTCGATCCGGTCAATTCCTGACCCCGCCCCGGAGGATGGTTCAGTCGACCTTGACTCGCGTCGGTCCCGCCGACGGCCGTGAGCCCGGCACCCGACATAACCGGACCGTCGAGCATCTCAGCCGGCCTCGTCCGATGCCGCGTGCGACCCGTCCACGATCGCCCCGTCGTACAATTGAACCTCCCGTCCGAAGTACCGGCGGTGCGACTCCTCGTGGCTGACCATCAGCACGGTCTGGCCGAGCTCACGGTTGATCGAGGCGATCAGATCGAGGACCATCGCGGAGGCCCGACTGTCCAGGTTCGCGGTCGGCTCGTCCGCGAGGAGGAGAGCCGGCGCATTCACGAGCGCCCGGGCGATCGCGATCCGCTGCTGCTCGCCGCCCGAGAGCTCGGCCGGCAGGTGCCGCGTCCGCTCGGCGAGCCCCACGCGGCGGAGCAGGTCGGTCGCCCGGACGATCCCCTCCGACTCGCTCCGCCCGAATGCGAGGGTCGGGAGCACGACGTTCTCGAGTGCGGTCAGGTCGGGGACGAGAGCGTAGTCCTGGAAGATGTACCCGATCCGCGTCAACCGGAAGTGTGTCCGCTCATCGTCCGTGAGGGAGCCGACGTCGACTCCCTGGATCGCGATCGACCCCCCGCTCGGCTCGTCCAGGAGCCCGATCAGGTGGAGGAGCGTGGACTTCCCGCTCCCGCTCGGCCCGGTGATCCCGATGAACTCCCCCTGCCGGACGGCAAGGGAGACCCCAGCAAGGGCGCGCACCTCGACCGCACCCATCCGGTAGGTCTTCTGGAGGTCGTCCACGCGGATCATCATGCCGCCTTCATCGCCGAGAGGATGTTCTCGCGCGTGATCCGCCAGGCCGGGATGAGCCCGGCGACGACCGAGACCGCAAAGAGCCAGACCGTATTCTCGACCAGCGCCGCCGCCTCGAACCGCGGTACCACGACCCCGTCCGGGAAGACGAGCGGGTGCGCCGTGAACCAGACACCAAGGAGCCCGACCATGGCCAGCCCGAACGCCGTGCCGAGGGCGCAGATGGCCAGCACCTGGATCACGTAGGATCGGACGATGATGGAGCGGTGGATCCCGATCGCCTTCAGGATCGCGATCTGCCGCCGCTGGTTCATCGCCTTGATCGTGATCACGATGAATATCACGACGGTCGCGATCACCAGGCTGACCATCGTCGATATGGAGATGATGATCCCGAACGTCTCGAGCGACTCCTCGACCGTGCTCGAGATCGCCTCCCGCCAGGTCTTCGCTTCCTCCTGCACCCCGGCATCGAGCAGGGCGGTGCGGACCACGTTCACGTCCGCGCCCCGATCGGCCCGGACCAGGACCTCGGTCGCCTCGTCGACCTCCGTGCCGACGACCGACTCGAGCTCGTCCCAGGTGATGAAGGCCGCGTAGTCCGCGATGTACGATCCGGTCTCGAAGATCCCCTTCACCACGTACTCCCGCCTCGCACCGGACGCGAACACGATCTCGATCCGCTCCCCGACCGCGACGCCGCCGAGGGAGGCGAGGAAGTCCTTTCTCGTGTCCTCGTTCCCGGCCACGTACTGGCCGATCAGCACCTCGCCCCGCTCCCCGCCGGAGAAGAACTCGCCGTCCTTCATGCGTTCGTGGATCCTCGTCACCTCGACCTCGTTCCGCGGATCGATCGCGTTCACCGGCACGGAGACCGATCGGTTCCGCGCCGAGAGCGTCGCCCCCATGCCGTACCGGGCAGAGGCTCGCCGGACGCCCGGGGCGCGGTTGGCGGTCTCGAGCAGCGTGTCGATGCGATCGATATACTGATACCCCTCGGTCGGCCGCACCTGGATGTCCGAGGTCTGATAATCGATCGACTGCTCGTTGAAGAGCTCGACCGATCCCGAGATGATCGACGGGAGCAGGATCATGTTCGTGAAGACGAGCCCGATGATCGCGACGTTCAGCGCCAGGCTCGTCCGACTCCCGCGGGCAAGCGATCGTGCGGCCAGGTAGACCGCAACGCGCTCCCGTTCAAACATGGCCGACGCGGCTCCCTCTGCGCCGCCACCAGAGGACGAAGACGACCGCTCCGACGAGGGCGACGAGGACGAGCGCTCCGATCGCGATCATGGTGTCTCCGGTCGGAGCGACCGAGAGGTGGAGGGTCCGGGTCGTCATATGGGCACCCCAATCGTCCTCGTAGGAGGCGTTGAACGTGTACTCGAAATCGCCGGCCCGGTCCGCAGTGAGCGCGAAGACGGCCGGAGCGTTGGACCCGGGTCGCACAGTGCCGACGAATGCCTCCCGCGTCCCTCCCAGGGGGAGGTCGACCCGGGCCGAGACGGCCCGGGCTTCACCGGTACCCGTATTGTCCATGCGCACCACGAGGTCGACCTGGTCCCCCTGCCGGACCCGGAGCGGATCGGTCTTGAGCGACGCGATGGCGAGCTCGCTCCTGCCCCGGAGGTCCACTCCGAGCGATTCGGACCACTGTATCCGCGTGCCGTCGAGAGCGGTGTACGCCACCTCGACCGGGATCTCGTGGAGACCGGTTCCGACCGAGCGGTCGATCTGGAGGGCGAGAGGGAAGCTCTGGTTCGAGCCCCTGGGCATCGAGGGGAAGTGGATCGTACGCGATCCGATGGGAATGAGCCCGGTTCCGTTCCCGCCGATCCGAAGGGAGACGTCGGTCGCGTCTGCGGCCCCCGTATTCTCGAGAGAGACCTCGATCGTCGCCCGATCGCCGGGGGCGAACGGCCCGACCGTAGACTGCGAGAGGACGAGCGCGGGCCGGCGCAGACCGGCGATCGGGGTGTTGACGTTCACCGCGACGGGGTACCTCAGGGTCTCGCCCTCCGCGAGACGGACGGTCAGAATCGGGAAGAAGACCCCGGTGTACGACGGGGCCTCGATCAGGAAGGGGAGCGTGATCGACTGCCGTGGTCCGAGCTCGCCCCGGAACTGACGGTCACCGCCGAGAACACGGATATTCCGGCCGCCGCTCAGCGTGACCTGTTCGATCACCGGGTTGATCTCGGTGCTGGTCGAGACCGAGGAGCCGTCGCCCGAGGTGGAGCCCGACGATTCTGTCTTCACCGCGGTACTGGCCGTGTTGGTCAGGGTGATGCTGATGAGGCCCTGATCTCCGGGCATCAGCACCTCGGGAGTCATTCGGACGTCCGAGACAATCACCGAGGGAGCCTCGGCGCTCACAGGGATGGCGAACGTCACTGTGAGAAGCAACAGAAAGAGCAGGCATGAGCGGAACGGCATCAGGTCACCTCGGGGGAGTCGCCGGACGACAGCGCACGCCGCCGGCACCTCACAGGAGGTGAGGCCCAACCGGGAAAAAGGTTATGATATCGCTCCGCCGGCCCGTCCGGCACCCGTCTCGGGGCACCGCCGTCGAGACCGCGAGCGTCGACTCTTTGCCGGGGTGGGGACGCCGACGCCGCCCTCCCGGGGGGGACGCGGACTCGTGGCGATGACCCGCCGTGAAGCGCCTCCAGAACACGCAACGGTCATTCTGGCACAAGGCCGCCACCGCCTCTTCTCTTCGGTCGGCTCGAAGACGAGGCCGACGTGCCGGATCCCGTTCACGACCGGATCGGACACCGGTCACCTCCCGATCCGTGCCGAGACGCCGCGCGGATGGTCCGCCGGCACTCCATAATCCTCAAGCGGCGGGCAGGGTGAAGAAGAAGGTCGAGCCCTCGCCCGGCGTCGACTCGACCCGGACGATGCCCCCCAGCCGCTCGACGATCTTCTTGACCACCGCGAGCCCGATCCCGGTCCCGTCGTACTGATCCTTCGTGTGAAGGCGGCGAAACATCTCGAAGATCCGGTCGTGGTACTCCGCCTCGATCCCGATCCCGTTATCCTCGATGGCGATCTCCCATCCATCGCCCTGTCTCTCGGCCGAGATCCGGATCTCGGCCGGGACATCGAGGCGGTGATACTTCAGCGCGTTGCCGATCAGGTTCGTGAAGACCTGTTCGAGCTGAGCCCTGTCGGTCATGGCCACCGGCATCGGGCCGATCGTGATCGTCGCTTGGGCCTCGCGGATCCGAGCGTCCAGGGAGCGGATGGCATCGGCGATCACCTCTCCCGTTTCGGTCGGCACAGGCGCTACAGCCCGGGTCTCGATCCGCGAGAACAGGAGTAGGTCCTCGATCAGGGCCTGCATCCGTCGTCCTCCCTCCACGATGAACCCGAGATACTCATCGGCGTCCGCGTCGAGGCGGCCTTTGAACCGCCTCTCGAGGAGCTGGCTGAAGCTCACGATCGACCGGAGCGGTTCCTGCAGGTCGTGGCTCGCGACGTACGCGAATCGACGCAGCTCCTGGTTCGACCGTTCGAGGTCGGCAGAGTACCTGCGCAGCGCCTCCTCGTC
>Ga0074195_1004469_pt1 | contig 11482 bp, 9 predicted proteins | sample EPASupsiteHSE623_FD_64525 | JGI IMG/M metagenome (GOLD analysis project Ga0074195, IMG submission 64525) | Bioremediated contaminated groundwater from EPA Superfund site, New Mexico - Sample HSE6-23 | ecosystem: Environmental > Aquatic > Deep subsurface > Groundwater > Contaminated ...
TTTCCGTTTGCTCCAGTCCCCCGAGCAGCTCATCAACGGTGGCCGGTTTGCCTACCCCCCTGCGCACCAGCCACTCCGCCGTGTTTTTGCCCAGGGATGTGCATACGTCAAGCGGCGCGCCGCAAGCTTTGTTCAGGTGGCCGGCCTTATGGCGGCAGGAGCACATTGACAGCGCCCCGCCGCCGGACGAGCGAATTATGGCGGAAGCTCTTTCATAGCTCAGTACTTCCGTTTCAACAGCGGCAGGGATGATTCTTTCATAGACCAGGGCTTTAAACATCTTGGTGGCGCCCCCGGATAATTCTTCTCTTACTTCGTCATTCTGAAAGTACCTTTCGAAAAGTTCGGCCAGTTCCTTCATGTTTATATCGTCTCTTACCCGCATAAAAGTGTACTCAAAAAAGCCTATGACCATTGGGGCAAGTATGTACAGCACCTTATCCCGGCGGGGCAGGTCAATTACCAGCCCCTTTTCAGCCATGCCCTCTAAAATGCTTTTCAAGCTATCTTCCCCAATCCCGCTGCCCAGGGCAATTTTGTCCAGGGTCACCGGGGCTAAAGGGAAACCACCTCCCACCAGAGCCTCACTTTCCGTATAAAGCCGGTGCAGTATTTCCATCAAAGTTACATTTATCTTTACCCCTACCGGGTTTTTGCTCAGCCGGTCGGCCAGTGACTGGTACACTACCTCTTTGGCATTGTTTAGATGTCCCATAAAATTAAACGCTCCTTTGCGGGTTTCATAATTAAATAGAAGGGATTTTATATTCGCGTGCTAGTTTATCACAACTGCCAGGCAGTTGGAAAGGGGACGGCCCGGCTGCTTGATGTATTCACCATTGTAATAGAGGCCGCACGACGCACCGCCATCAAGATTCAGCGCGTCTTTCAGACCCAGGTTTCGGGTTAATTCCGCCAAACCCCAAACATTAGCGGAGTCGACCGTGCCCATAACCAGTATATTATCCCGGTCCACCCCGACAAAACTTCTGGGCGCCTCTATTTTAAGCTTGGACTCGCTCACTTCGCCGACTGCAATCTCACCACCCAGCAAAAGCAGGGGGTAGTTGCCCATAGCTGACTTGAAATTAAGCCGGGGGTCTTCCTTATAGGTTATTTTGTAATCAACTTTCTTACCTATGGAAAACTGGTCTGCCCTTTCGCTGTTATTTTGTCCGTACCAGATCACATAACCATCCTGGGGTATGCGTACTTGTCCTGTTTCAATTCCGGTCACCACGCTGTTTCTGACCACCACACAAGTCCTGCCGCTGGGAGTCGTGCCATCTTTATAGGCGGGAGTGAAAACCACGATGGCGTCGTCAGAGTAAACATGGTTCAGGCCCCAGGCATACCACCAGTTGGGCCAGACCCATGAGCCTCCTGTGCCGCCTGTGATACCAGGTGTATATTTGCCGATAAACACCTGGTTCCCTTCATTAACGCCCAGTGTGGCGTCAGGCTCGCTCCATCCCAGCCGATATCACTGTCCGCCATGCCCAGGGAGTTGCCTAGAAATCTGACCGGGACATAGGTCCGGCCGTTTTCCAGAAAAGCCGCCGCGTCCATATTCTTCTCTAAGCCGTCCACCGTATAATTGCTCAGTCCGATTACGAAAGTAACCCTGTAGACTGCAGGCACCCCTGCCTCTGACGGTGCGGCGAATATTACGGCAATAAATACCGCAAGGGCTAAAACAAACAGTTTTCTTATCATAAAACCCCTGTCTGGACTTGATAAGCTACTAAAGAAAAATTCGCCAGAGAAGTTTTAAAATCCTGGAAGCACAGCTATTATTTGTTTTAGAATTTTGGTTAAAATATAATAGAGCAGATTATTTTAAACCATCCTGTTTTCTGCTTTTTTTGAATGCCGGCAGGAGGATTTTTAACTGGTGCATAGAATTAATGATCGTTTTCCACTGTTTTGCATGTATTGACGAAATGTGGAAATAACTCTAGTGTATGAAATTTGGTTGAGTATCAGTAAGGAGGAAAACCAAATGGCAAAACAAAGATTTGAGCGGACCAAACCACACGTTAACATTGGCACCATTGGCCACGTGGACCACGGCAAAACCACCCTCACCGCGGCAATCACCATGGTGTTGAGCACGGTAGGGGGCGCCGCAATCAAGAAGTACGACGAGATTGACAACGCTCCCGAAGAGCGCGAGCGCGGGATTACCATCAACACCGCGCACGTTGAGTACGAAACCGCAAAGAGACACTACGCCCACGTTGACTGTCCCGGCCACGCCGACTACATCAAGAACATGATCACCGGCGCCGCCCAGATGGACGGAGCGATCCTGGTGGTATCCGCGGCCGACGGCCCGATGCCGCAGACCCGTGAGCACATCCTTTTAGCCCGTCAGGTAGATGTTCCCTATATAGTGGTATACCTTAACAAGGCCGACATGGTAGACGACCCCGAACTGCTCGAGCTGGTAGACATGGAAGTGCGCGAGCTTCTGTCCCTCTACGAGTATCCCGGCGACGACCTGCCCATTATCACCGGTTCAGCGCTAAAGGCCATGGAATGCGCCTGCGGCAAGCGTGACTGCGAGTGGTGCAAATCGATCTGGGAGCTGATGGACGCCGTGGACGAATACGTGCCCACCCCCCAGAGAGCCATCGACAAGCCGTTTTTGATGCCCGTTGAAGACGTGTTCACCATAACCGGGCGCGGCACCGTTGCCACCGGGCGGATAGAGCGCGGCCAGGTTAAAGTACAAGAAGAAGTTGAGATAGTAGGTCTCAACGAAAAGCCCCGCAAGACCGTGGTAACCGGCGTAGAGATGTTCAGGAAGATCCTGGACAGCGGTCAGGCCGGCGACAACGTAGGCTGTCTTTTGCGCGGCGTAGACCGTAAAGAAGTTGAGCGGGGTCAAGTTTTGGCCAAACCCGGCAGCATCAAGCCACACACAAACTTTTCCGCGGAAGTGTACGTGCTGACCAAAGAAGAAGGCGGCAGGCACACCCCGTTTTTCAACGGATACCGTCCCCAGTTTTACTTCCGGACCACCGACGTGACCGGTGTAACCACCCTGCCCGAGGGAGTGGAGATGGTTATGCCCGGTGACAACATCCAGATAGACATAGCACTGATCACCCCCATCGCCATAGAAGAAGGCTTGCGCTTTGCCATTCGCGAAGGCGGCCGCACTGTGGGCGCCGGTGTTGTGACGGGAGTTAAAGAATAAAAGAAGCATTATTAATTGCGGAGAAGGGATCGTTTAGATTCCTTCTCTGTGTCCACTGTCTGCTGAAACAGCGTCAAGTGGTATAAAAAGGTAACCATGTTGTTAAAATAAGGACTAGTACCTTTGAGCTGGTTGAGCGACCTGTTAAAGGCACGGAGCGGCGTCTTACAGGGAAAAGGGATGCATCAACCGCACAGGAAATTGGTTGGCCCCAGTTATAACCAGCAGCAAGGGGAAACTATTGACATCACTTTTTAATTGTGTTAAATTTGTAAGGTAAATTTTCAAAAAGCGGTACGTTAATTTTTTTTTGGCTTTGGGGGAGGTGGCGTTAGTGAGAGTGGGTGTTACTTTAGCCTGTACTGAGTGCAAAAGAAGAAACTACACCACTGAAAAAAACAAGAAAAATGATTCTAACAGGATCGAAATGAAAAAATACTGCAGGTTTTGCCATACGCACACTTTACACAAGGAAACCAGATAACGTTAAGTCATCCTCCTTATCAGGAAAGGGGCAGACCTTCCTAGCATATAACCTTGTATTTTAGATATACGGACAAGGGATGTGTCTATAGCGGAAAGGGGACACATCACCATCAGTTGAAATTTCTCCGGTTTATAAATGTCCCCGATGGAATGTCCCCAATTAATTGCCGCATCTGCATTGGATGATTAACACGCCGGATTGTTTTCTTGCTGGGCGCATTTTAGAAAAAGTTAAGGATGTGGCGTTTAATGGTTCTCACCAAAAAGCAAGACAATGGCAATAAGAAGAAAGAACAGGGCAAAAAGGAAGCCGGGCCAAAGGTAAATAACGCCAGGGACTTTACCGCGTCTGATAAAAAAGTCGCGGCTAATAAAAATACTGGCTTGAAACCGGATAAAAAAGAATCCGCCAAGAAGGACCTCGCCTTAATTAAGGATAAAAAAGATATAATAAAGAAAGACACCGCCAAGAAAGAACTACCGGCTAAAAAAGAAAAAGTTAACTATGTTGAACAGGTTCAGAAGTTTATAAGAGGAACGCTGAACGAACTGAAAAAGGTTCACTGGCCCAGCCGGAAGGAAATAACTATCTACACCGCGGTTGTCCTGGTGGCGGTAGTGTTTGTGGGAGTCCTGATCTGGCTTTTTGATTCGGTTTTAAGTGTAATCCTGAGGCAAGTCATACAAAGATAAATTTCCTGAGGGGGTGAGGGACCAAGCTTGCAGGAGGGTCCCTTGTATTTTATGGAAAAAGACTGGTATGTTGTACATACCTATTCCGGTTACGAAAATAAGGTTAAAGCCAACCTTGAGAAACGCATTGAGTCCATGAACATGGAAGAGAAAATCTTCCGTATTCTTGTGCCGATGGAAGATGAGGTCGAGGTTAAAGACGGCAAGAAGAAGATATCCAAGCGTAAAGTTTTTCCAGGCTACGTTCTGGTGGAAATGTTTATGACCGATGATTCGTGGTACGTTGTGCGGAACACGCCCGGGGTGACAGGTTTTGTGGGCTCCGGCTCCAAGCCGATTCCTTTAACTGAGGCGGAAGCGAAACAGATCATCAGGCAGATGGGTGTCGAAGAACCGCGGGCGCGCATCGATTTTTCCACAGGTGAAAATGTCCGGGTCACAGCGGGCCCCTTTGAGAACTTCATTGGGCTAATCGAAGAAATAAACATTGAAAAGGGTAAAGTAAGATTAATTATTTCCATGTTTGGCAGGGAAACCCCTATAGATTTGGAATTTACCCAGGTTGAAAAGATTTCTTGATCTGGATTCTATATAAGAGGACGTCTCACGTCTTATTATCAAAAAAGGAGGTGTGAGTACGAATGGCAAAAAGAGTATCTGCAATAGTAAAATTACAGGTCCCGGCGGGCAAAGCGACGCCGGCCCCGCCGGTAGGCCCCGCGTTGGGTCAGCACGGGGTTAACATCATGGCCTTTGTGAAGGAGTACAATGAACGTACCGCTGCACAGGCAGGCCTGATCATACCGGTTGAGATTACCGTTTACGAGGACCGTTCCTTTACCTTTGTGACCAAGACGCCGCCGGCAGCGGTGCTTCTTAAAAAGGCGGCAGGCCTGGAAAAGGCTTCCGGAGAGCCAAATATAAAAAAAGTTGCGAAACTTCCCCGCTCCAAAGTGCGGGAGATAGCCGAGTTGAAAATGCCGGATTTAAACGCGGCCAGTGTTGAGGCAGCGATGCTTATGGTTGAAGGCACTGCCCGCAGCATGGGGATTGAGATTGTAGAAGGATAACCAGTGGGAGGGAAAATTTTCCGTTAACACCACGAGGAGGTTTTAATTATGCCTAAACACGGCAAGAAATTTATGGACGCGTCTAAACAAATTGACCGGGGCACTCTTTATGAGCCGACCGAAGCTTTTGAACTGGTCAAGAAAGCCGCTCCGGCCAAGTTTGATGAGACTATTGAGGTGGCCATACGGCTGGGGGTGGACCCCCGCCACGCGGATCAGCAGGTGCGCGGCGCCGTGGTTCTGCCTAATGGTACTGGCAAAACCCGCACAGTTCTTGTATTTGCCAAGGGAGATAAGGAAAAAGAAGCTAGTGATGCCGGGGCTGATTTTACTGGGGCCGAGGATATGGTGGCCAAGATCCAGCAGGAAGGTTGGCTTGGGTTTGACGTAGCCATAGCCACCCCCGATATGATGGGTATGGTCGGTAAATTGGGAAGGATTTTGGGCCCCCGCGGACTGATGCCAAACCCTAAAACCGGGACCGTTACCTTTGATGTAGCCAAAGCGGTAAAGGAAGTAAAAGCGGGTAAAATTGAATACCGGGTAGATAAGGCAGGCAATGTCCATGCTCCTATCGGGAAGGTATCTTTTGAAACCGAAAAGCTGCTTGAAAACCTGCGCACTCTGGTTGATGTCCTGGTTCGCGCGAAGCCGGTAGCGGCCAAGGGGCAATACATGAAGAGCATCTCACTTAGTTCGACCATGGGACCGGGTGTGAAGGTTAATATTCAGAAGGCAACAACATAGCACTGGGGACATTCCGACAGACACCCATGCCGCTGACGCGGCACAAGCAGATATGAAAATCGTAGGTTCGATTTCAATCGAACATCGGAACGAATTGGCAGCGCTTCCTATGGGGACATTCCATCGGTGACATTCCTCTGAAGGAGGTGTGTACCCTTTCCACTGACGAATAATTTCACACCTACGGAATTTTATTTTCAGATTAGATAAATGAAGAATGGATTTGCTGTAGACAGCTGGTGCTTTGCATAATGGCGCATGTCGCCGCCAGCCGAGGCCTGTATTCCTTGCGTCGATGAAAACGCCGGGGCCTCTGCGCACATGTCTGCAGGGGCCCTTTTAGTTGGGACGTGGGTAACGGGAAGTGAGACGTGAGACGTGGGAATGAATGATTGGCTATCAGGTCAAAATTCACGAAATTAGCCAGTCACTATGTCAAACGGCTCGCGGCAGACTGCCAGATAGTTCGGGAATATTTGATATTCACAACTCAGAGAGGAGGTGTTTGAAGAAGAATGCCTATCAGTAAAGCAGAAAAGGAAATTATTATTCAGGAACTGAAAGAGAAGTTTGAAGGTTCACAGGCCGCTGTTCTTGCCAATTACCGCGGGCTGAACGTGGCAGAGGCCACCAAACTGCGCCGGCGGTTGCGTGATGCGGGCTGTCAGCTTAGAGTGGCAAAGAACACCCTGGCTAATCTCGCCGCCATACAAACAGGCTTGGAAGGTCTGGGACCTTACCTGGAAGGGCAGGTAGCCATAGCGTTTGGCACCGATCCGGTGATGCCGGCCAAAGTACTGACCGAGTTTATCCGTGAAACCAAAAAAATGGAAATAAAAGCAGGAATATTGGAAGGCAAGGTTATAGACGCCAGGGGAGTAAGAGAACTGGCCGATTTGCCCCCCAGGGAAGTGCTTCTGGCCAAAGTTCTGGGCGGTATGCAGTCTCCGCTGTATGGATTTGCTGGTGTGTTGCAGGGTACTTTACGCAGTTTTGTTTACGCCCTTGATGCTGTCCGCAAGTTGCGGGCAGGGGAAGCATAAGTCGTAGGCTATAGGGAGTAAGGCGTAGGTATGCATGAAAGTCTAATGGGTCCAAGACCTAAAAGGAATGCAGAATATACCTACAGCATACGGCTTGCGACCTGCGACTAATATGGTGCCAATTTATTCAAGCTGAAAATCCACAAAACATTTAGGAGGTTATATAAAAATGTCCAAAGTTCAAGAGATACTTGAAGCAGTAAAAGGGATGACCGTTCTGGAACTGTCTGAACTGGTCAAGTCGTTTGAAGAGGAATTTGGCGTGAGCGCCGCCGCTCCTATGGCCGTTGCCGCCGCTCCTGGAGCCGCTGCCGCCCCGGTAGAAGTTGAAGAGCAGACTGAGTTTGATGTTATTCTTACCGCCGTGGGTGAAAAGAAGGTTAACGTGATTAAAGTTGTCAGGGAGATCACCGCTCTTGGTCTGAAAGAAGCGAAGGATCTGGTTGACAGCGCCCCTAAACCGGTAAAAGAGAAGGTTGCCAAAGAAGAAGCGGAAGCAATCAAAGCCAAGCTGACAGAAGTTGGAGCATCAGTTGATATTAAGTAACCATCGCTTATAGCATTAAATCTGAAAAAGGGCTATAGGGGCCCTTTTTTAGATTTACCGAGCTTGCCAATTGTACGCACCGTTTAGAATATATGACTTTATCTTCCTAAAAATACCTTGACAGAATAAATTTAATATGCTAACATCTTAGAATGTCGTTGTTTTTGTAAATTTTTTTTTCGTTAATATTCATGGTATATAATGTATTTAATTACTAATATCAGGTAATAATATTTTAGATAGTCATTAATTTTCCAAAAAGCGAGGTGTTGTAAAAAAAGCAAAGCCTTGCTTTTCCCTTGTTTATCCTTAAAGAAAAGTTACCTTGGGGCTGCTTTTATAGAAAATAAAAACCACAAGAAATTATCAGTTTGAATTGAAGTCGCTATTAAAAGAGAGATTTCTTTCTTTATTTTATGACGGGGGTGTGATGCGCTAGATGGCTTATCCTGAAAAGGTGGAGTCCGGGGTGCGCTATAGTTTTGCCAAGTTAAAAGAGGTACTGGAGCTACCTAACCTTATCGAGATCCAGCGTAATTCTTACGATTGGTTTTTAAGAGTGGGCCTGCGGGAAGTTTTTCAAGATATTTCTCCTATTCAGGACTTCACCGGCAATCTTGTATTGGAGTTCCTTGATTACACCCTGGGGGATACCAAATACTCAGTTGAAGAATGCAAGGAAAGGGATTTCACCTTCGCCGCGCCCTTAAGGGTAAAGGTGCGTCTTATCAACAAAGAAACCGGTGAGGTCAAAGAGCAGGAAGTCTTCATGGGCGATTTCCCCTTGATGACCGAAAAAGGCACCTTTATTATTAACGGTGCGGAGAGGGTAATTGTCAGCCAGCTTGTCCGTTCCCCGGGCGTTTATTTTGCCGAAACGATAGACCCCAGCGGCAAGAAGCTTTTTACCGCCACTATTATTCCCAACAGGGGCGCCTGGCTGGAATTTGAGACGGACGTCAACGACCACATTTTTGTCCGGATAGACCGTACCAGGAAGATCCCCGCCACAGTTCTGGTCAGGGCTTTAGGCCGCGGCACCAACGCCATGATCCTTGACCTTTTTAATGAAGATAAAAACATACAGGAAACCCTCAGCCGGGACAATACCGACAGCGAGGAAGAAGCCCTGGTCGAAATTTATAAACGGCTGAGACCCGGAGAGCCACCTACAGTGGATAGCGCCCGCTCTCTTCTGGGGTCTCTGTTTTTTGATCCCAAGCGTTACGACCTGGCCCATGTTGGCCGCTATAAAATTCAGAAAAAACTCAAGCATGGTATCCTTTACCGCTACGGTGAAAATCCAAGCGGTGAAACTGTCTTCGATCCCTACCTTAAAAAAGAAATACCAATAGAAAGGGAATTCATCAGGGAGTTGTCCAGGGAAGACATATTTGAAACCATACGCTTTTTGCTCAAGCTGATGAATGGAGAGGGTCAGGTGGACGATATCGACCACCTCGGCAACCGCAGGCTGCGCTCCGTTGGAGAACTTTTACAAAACCAGTTCCGGATCGGACTTTCCAGGATGGAGAGAGTGGTCCGGGAAAGGATGACCATTCAGGACGTTGATGTGATCACTCCTCAGGTTTTGATTAATATTCGGCCGGTAGTGGCGGCCATAAAGGAGTTCTTCGGTTCCAGCCAGTTGTCCCAGTTTATGGACCAGACCAACCCGCTGGCCGAACTCACTCATAAAAGGCGCCTGTCGGCACTCGGACCAGGCGGTCTCTCCCGGGAGAGAGCCGGGTTTGAGGTGCGGGACGTGCACCACTCCCACTACGGCAGGATGTGTCCCATTGAGACCCCGGAAGGTCCCAATATCGGTCTGATCGGGTCGCTGAGCACTTACGCCAGGATCAACGAGTTTGGTTTCATCGAGACACCCTACCGGCGGGTGGACAAAATAAATAAACGTGTAACCGAAGATATTGAATACCTCACCGCGGATGAGGAAGAGGATTTTGTTATTGCCCAGGCCAACGCTCCCCTGGACCAAGAAGGACACTTTTTAGAAGGGCGCGTTAATGCCCGCTCTCCGGAAATCGTGGTAGTGCCTGCTGAAAGAGTGGACTATATGGACGTGTCCCCCAAGCAGGTATTCAGCATAGCCACATCGCTGATCCCATTTCTGGAACATGATGACGCCAACCGGGCTCTGATGGGGGCTAATATGCAGCGTCAGGCCGTACCCCTGCTTAAAGCCCAGGCTCCCCTGGTGGGTACCGGCATTGAATACAAAGCAGCGCGGGATTCCGGGGTAGTTGTACTGGCAAGAAACGCGGGAACGGTGGAAAGAGTTACAGCCAACGAAATTGAAATAAAGACCGGCGACGGGAGCATTGAACGTCGCAAGCTTTTAAAGTTTACCCGCTCCAACCAGGGTACCTGCATCAACCAGAAACCCGTGGTTAAAAAGGGTGAAAACGTTGAGGCCGGTCAGATTATTGCCGACGGGCCTTCCACTGACAAGGGGGAACTGGCTTTAGGGCGCAACATCCTGGTGGCGTTTATGCCCTGGGAGGGCTATAACTATGAGGATGCTATCCTGATCAGCGAGAAAGCTGTAAAGGAAGATTTTTTTACTTCCATTCATATAGAGGAGTACGAGTGCGATGCCCGGGATACCAAGCTTGGCCCGGAGGAAATAACCAGGGATATTCCCAACGTGGGTGAGGAAATTTTAAAAGATCTCGACGACCGGGGGATTATCCGGGTAGGAGCCGAGGTCAGACCTGGTGATATCCTGGTTGGCAAGGTAACTCCAAAGGGAGAGACCGAACTGACTGCCGAAGAGCGCTTGCTGAGGGCTATATTCGGTGAAAAAGCGCGGGAAGTGCGGGATACCTCGCTGCGGGTGCCACACGGGGAGTCAGGAAAAATTGTGGATGTCAAGGTTTTTTCCCGGGACGCGGGTGACGAGCTTCCTCCAGGCGTCAACCAGCTGGTACGGGCCTACATAGCACAAAAGAGGAAGATATCCGAAGGGGACAAAATGGCCGGGCGTCACGGCAACAAGGGCGTCATTGCCAGGATTCTGCCCGAAGAGGATATGCCCTTTTTGCCTGACGGCACTCCCATTGAGATTGTGCTCAACCCCCTGGGCGTTCCTTCCCGGATGAACCTCGGACAGGTTCTGGAGTCCCACCTGGGATGGGCGGCCAAGACCCTGGGTTATTCTGTTTCCACCCCGGTTTTTAACGGTGCGCTGGAGAGTGATATTTTAGATACTTTAAAAAAAGCGGGACTCCCCGAGAGCGGCAAGGTGACCCTTTATGACGGTCGTACGGGAGAGCCCTTTGACAACCCGATCACAGTTGGCTATGTGTACATGCTCAAGCTGGCCCACCTGGTGGATGATAAAATTCACGCCCGCTCAACCGGGCCGTACTCCCTGGTGACCCAGCAGCCTCTGGGCGGCAAGGCCCAGTTCGGCGGACAACGCTTTGGGGAAATGGAGGTATGGGCGCTTGAGGCTTACGGCGCCGCATATACCCTGCAGGAGATACTCACCGTAAAGTCGGACGATGTTGTCGGCCGGGTAAAAACATACGAGGCCATCGTCAAGGGTGAGAACGTACCGGAGCCAGGTGTTCCTGAATCGTTTAAGGTGTTGATCAAAGAACTGCAGAGCCTTGGGCTGGATGTAAAAGTTCTTTCCGAAGACGACCGGGAAATCGAAATTAAGGAA
>Ga0074195_1004471_pt1 | contig 11468 bp, 10 predicted proteins | sample EPASupsiteHSE623_FD_64525 | JGI IMG/M metagenome (GOLD analysis project Ga0074195, IMG submission 64525) | Bioremediated contaminated groundwater from EPA Superfund site, New Mexico - Sample HSE6-23 | ecosystem: Environmental > Aquatic > Deep subsurface > Groundwater > Contaminated ...
AGTTCCGCAAGCGGCCGTAAGGCCGCGAGGACTGTTCGAGCGAGCGAAGAAGAACCAGACCTCCTCCGCCGGCCCTGCAAGCCATAGATCTTGCCACCCGTCCGACACGCACCCCCAGCGTCGGGCAGCTACAGAGGTCCGATGAACAGGCTCGCGAGCAAGAACCCCAGGACCGTCAAGCTGACAGCCACATAGGTCCAGTCGCGTTGGTGGAGAAAGGCCCACAGACAGGTGACGACCCGGAGCACAGGGGTGGCGACCAAGACCAGGATACCCAACAGGACAATGCCCCGGCCGCTGAACGAAAAGGCCTCGGAAAAAATCCCACTCACGGAGCGGAAACTCGATCTCTGTCCCTGGAACAGGCCGTAGTTCGCGTCCTCGCTCCCGTGACGGAGCAGGTAGATCATTCCCCCCAGAAAGACCAAGGTGGCCGCGAAAACGACTCCGGTGCGGAGGAGACGCGCCACGACGCTCCCGAGCCGTTCATCGTCCCAGTCCCGGGACACATCCGCATCCCAGTTCTCGTCCATCCCCCTCGACGAGTCGTCAAAAGAAGGACGGCCACTCCCCTGGCTCTTGTTGTCCGCCGACTCCTTAGCCACGTCACATCCTCCCTGTGGCACCGTAGTAGATCATCTCAAGGGCCAGCACGAAGATCACGACAGCGAAGATCGTCCTGAGCAGGCGAGTCTGAGCTGTCGCAAGGAATCGGGCTCCGAACACGGCTCCCGGAAGAACCCCCAGCATCACGGCCATGGCCAGGCCAGGATCGATGTAGCCGTGGTTGAGATACACGCCGGCACTGGCGGCCGCGGTCACGCCGATCATGAAGTTGCTCGTCGTGGTCGACACTTTGAAAGGGATCTGCATGGCCTGGTCCATGGCCAGAACCTTGACAGCCCCGGATCCGATTCCCAAGAGTCCGGAAAGAGCTCCCGCGACGAACACCAAACCAAACCCGGTGAACACCCGGTGGACGTGGTAGAACACGGGGTGTCCGTCAGGCCCTGGGTAAGAACCGTCCAGTTTGAGGCGCACGGCCATCGGATCCGGCTCTCCGGCCCCCACGTGATCCTCGGACTGCTTTCCCGACTGGTAGGCGGAGAAGAGTAGGACCACGCCGAAAATCATGGCCACGACGCCCGTGGGCAGCCTCGTGACCAGAGAGGCGCCAACGAGAGCTCCGACCGTGGTCGCGATCTCGAGGAACAAGCCGATCCGGACGTTGGTATAACCCTCTTTGACGTACGCAGCCGCTGCGCCGGACGAGGTCGCGATGACCGACACCAGGGACGCGCCAATGGCGTATCGGATGTCGACGCCGAAGGCTAGCGTGAGCAGCGGGACGATGACGACTCCGCCACCCAGCCCGGTCAATGAGCCGAGAAAGCCGGCTCCCAAGGACGCGAGCCAGACGAGCATGGTCAGCTTGAGAATGGTCCAGGAAAGCCCCATGGCGTCGAACACGTTGGCCGTGGGATTGCTGAACATCGCGGCAAGAGCCACGACGCCCAGGACGAAGAGCCCTCCTGCCATGAAATTGGGGCGAGGCTGAGATCCTGAAGCTCTGGCCTTCTGTTCCATCACGCGTCCGTCCTCTGGTGAGGCACGCCTTTGGCCCCACACCGGGGGAGAGGTCATCGCAAGACGACCTCGTCCATTGGAAATTCCCCTTTTTCCTAGAGGAATTATTCCTTCCCTTCGACCACAGGCTGCAACAGTATAACATGGCAGGGTCTCTTCGAAGAGGCTCCCATACCATGTGGGATGCCTGTCTCGTGGATGGTGCATCCATATGGTGTGTCGTCGGTCCGATTCATGCGAAATGGCGCGAATCAGACGGCCTTGGTGAACTAGGACTCCAGACTGGAGCGCGTCGGGGGATTCCGGACATCCCCGCGAAATTGTTGCTGGCCAAGGGGATCGTGTATCATCTCTCTTGAGGATCAGGCGCGATGACATCAAGAAACAAAGCTCGAGGCCGAAGGCTTCACGACCCACGGCGCGATCCGGCCATCAGGCAGCAAAAGACCGGTTTGGATCACGCCCTCCGGTATGCAGGTTCCCTGATCGGATCGATCGTGGGGCCCGGGGCCGGTAAGAGTGCGACCCCTGGCATGCCCGAAATCGACTCGAGTCCTGTGACGGTGGAAAAACCACCCGACGAGACTCCGCAGTCCTCCGCGCCCCAGCGTCTTGCGCGCGAAGAGGAACAATCGTCCGACAAGAGGTCAGCGGCGATGGAACGACCTTCCGACGAGAGTCGATCCGTGACCGAGCAGCCCCAGGAGCCTGTCCGGATTGCGGCGGCCTTGCCGGGGCCTCAGGCCCCGGTCGAGACAGCACGACCGGAGGATTCTCAGGTATTGCCGAGCAACGAGAGATCAGCCGGGATCGAACCGCTTGAGCCCACTCAGGCAAAGATCACCGAGTGGGGTGTCATCTGGCGGCCACCCCCCAGTGATCCGGCAGACCCCGTTGAACGACGCTCAGATGACCCAGAGGAGCTTCCGGAGAAGGGCGCAGTTCCCCCGCAGGAATCGCCCGATCCGAACGCATCGAGCCTGAGCTGGACCGCGCCGTCTTCGCCGGCTCTGTTCGTACCTGGAGGCGCGGCCCTCGACGCCACACGCCTCTCCATCATCGAACAGCTCGGCCGGCCGGAGCGCATCCGGTCGGAGCCTGAAGAGCCGGCCAAAACGCCGACCGACGCCCGTGCCGCCATCATCGAGCAGCTCGGCCGGCTTCTGCAAGTCGGTCCGGAATCCGAAAAGCCGCCCCAGGTGATGGCCCCGCACGTTCAAGTCGTGTGGCCAGAGGTCTTGCCGGAGACCGTGAGACGGTTCGAAACGCGTGCCGACTTTTCCGCTCCCGTGTCAACCGTGGCCGTGGCCACGCCCCCTCCCCCCCAACCGGTGGTGACTGTAAATATGGTCAAGAACGCTGTCTTCGCAAACACCGTGGATCGGCTCATCCTCACGAGAGCGCTCATCGACTTCGAGCGCAAGGGGAGCGTCCAGCAGAGAATCACAGCAGTGAAGGAGCTTTCGTCCGTGCGGCACGAACTATCGACTCAGGCTCTGACGGACCGATTACTGGTCGACCCATCGCCAGTCGTACGAAGCGAGTGCTTGAACGCCCTGGCCGCCCAGGGATCGAAGCGATCCGGCCCGACCCTCGAGAAGGCCCTCCAGGACCCCGCTCCCCAGGTGCGGCTGTCCGCGGTCAGAGCGCTCTACCGGCTTTCGGGCGTCGGGAGCGCAAAGGCCCTTATCGGGATGCTTGTGGATGAGGACGAACACGTGAGGCACAGAGCAGCCACCTGCCTGGGGTGGCTCGGTTGCATCCCTGACCTGATAGACCTCAATTCGTTCCTGTACCACACAGAGGCCAGGGTTCGCGCCGCGATCCTGAGCGTTCTGCCGGATCTTGCCAAGTTGAAGGCGGAGCCGCACCTGCCCTACAAGCTGGTCGCCAAGGTCATCGACCTCCTCGACGACGGCTCGGACATGGTTCGACAGAAGGCCCTACACTTGTTGAAGGTCATCGCTTCGGACAAGGTGCCGGCAACCATACCGCAGAACAATACGGAACGAATTTCCCTGATCGCCCGGCTGCAATGCTGGTGGAACGAAGAGAACGTGGGTCGCCCGGAATGATGGGGTCAATGCCCGTCAATTCGCCGTACTGACTCTCCCGTGAAGGTCACCGTACCTCCGACCAGTACTCCTTGGGCATGTCCGCCGCGAGCTTGAGTGCGCCGTTGCACCCTGCATACACCGGTTCCTGGATCTGGATCACACGCCCACCACCGTATTGGGCGAGATCCTTCTCGAGGAAGCGATCCAGACCGCGGATCTGACTCCCTCCGCCGGCCAAAAGCACGTTCTGAAGCAATTTCTTCTGAAACTCGGCGTCGAAGGTACTCACGAGCTTCCTGAGGCCTTGCACGATCGCAGGTACGATCTGACGACATGCATCCCTGAGAGGCTCGGTCACGTCGAACGAAGTGGGATGGCCGTTCTCGTCAGGCCAGTTCACGACGGCCCTTTCGTTGATGTCGTGAACGAAGCTGAACCGCTCCTTGGCCTCCCGGACCATGTTCACACTGAACTGGGCGGTCGGATGCGCCGCGCGAATCAATTGGGTGGCCAGCTCGTCGATATGGTCGCCTCCCATGGCCAAGGTGATCTGATCATCGGCCGTTGGCAGGGTGCCGTGCATCCGACAGAGATCGATCGTGCCTGCGCCGATGTCGACCACCAGGGTGTTCGACAGCATGTTCATCCCGTAGGCGACCGCGAACGGTTCCGAGACGACCATCACGGCGTCCAGAACGCCTCTGCAGATGTCGATGATCTCTTTCTTGCTGGCGATCGAGGCAACCGCAGGAGCACCGATGACCCCGTAGACGAGCGTGCCCTTACGCACGTGACAGAGCCCGACCACGTGCTTGACGAGCTCGTGAGCCGCCGCCTTGTAGCGTGCGACCTCTTTCTCGGACAGTCCGGCGGCCGACGCCTCGACGTACTTGAGGGCACCCTTTTCAAAAGGGCGAACGACGTCGAGCGACAATCGGTGCTCCAGCACCTCATTTCCGACCACCACATCCTTGCCGAGCAGTTTGCGAGCGATCGGATCCTTGGGCCACCCGACGATACTGGGCACCTGCTCTCGAACGCCGTTGGTGGCTGCGATGGAGGTCTTGTAGCAACCAAGATCCGATCCAAGGAGAAGGATGCCATCCTCTTTCCTCGAATCGGTGGTCATCTGTCTCGCCGCGCTATCCTCGCCCACAGAGGCCCTCCTCCGCTCAATCAGGGTCGTCCCGATGTCATTGGCCGCAGACCGGATGGCCAGAGATCACAGTCTGACCACCCTTTCGACGACATTGTCCGTCCTCTACCTAGTACCTAGTTCACAGCTTCCTGGTGGACTTGTTCGCCCACCGTCGCACCATTCCCTTTTGAATCTGGATGTTCTCTTGTGCAACCTGCGTGAGTATCTTCAGTTTCTGGTCGTGGTCCACGTCCTCGGTCCGTTGGGTGTGCAGCGAAGTCTCCACGGTCATTGTTGGTCCCTTTCTCTCTCGCTGGAGAGTCCGACAGCTCCCTCGGCACAGCATCTCGAACCCAAGACGGGCAGCAACACGATGCACAAGAGATGGAAACGGGTCACACCGGACACAACTGCCCGCTATCTTTAGCAGCAAACACTTCACGTGTCAAGCCGCCTCAAGACGCTCAGACGGTCGAGTCAGACATCATTCCATCATTTTGTTCGCCGAAAGGGGCACGTTTTGTGTGGTTTCGTCGGGTTTCTATAGTGATCGGCCACAAGATGTCGGCAGCTTAGGGACGATCCCAGCTCATCGAGCGGCGACGAAGTCGAGCGAGGGTCAGGCTAGCAAGGCTTGATTCACAGCAAGCTCGACGAAGCCGACTCGTGAGCGCACTCACGGACATCGACAGCACACTCGAGTCGTCACGACTGCCCCGCCACGGGGAAGAGATCTCGCAGCGATTGGATCAGCTCCTGGGCCCGAATGGGCTTGTGGAATAGCCGTGACCGCCCCTGTTTGACCATGGGGAGCTCCTCCCCTTCGGAGACCCCCGTCACGAACAGGACGTGTGCCCCTGGGTGCCGCTTTAGGAAGAACTCGGCCAGATCGTGGCCGTTCATCCCAGGCATCGTGATGTCGGTCAAAAGAACATTGATCCACTCCGCGTGGTTGGCCAGGATGGAAGAGGCTTCATTGCCGTTGGGGGCCGTCAGTACAACATAGCCTGCCTTGGTGAGGACGCTTGTGAGCCAACCCCGCAGATCCTGGTCATCATCGACGACGAGGATCGTCTGTCTCTCGACTTTGACGACCGGGGGCGCGGAGGTCTGGGACAGTCGAAACGGGAGTTCGAACCGCCGCAGGTACACGTCGACCTTGGTCCCAGAACCAACGGTGCTGGTGATCACGATCGACCCTCCTGCATGGCGCACGAACCTGTAAACACCGGCCAGCCCCATCCCTTTGTTGGCGATCGGCCCCTTGGTCGAGAAAAGCGGTTCGAAGACGTGTAGTTTCGTCTCTTCGTCCATGCCCACGCCCGTGTCTTGGACCGAAAAAACGACGTAGGCGCCAGGGGACAACTCGGCCTGCTCCAAGCTTCGGTCGGTCGAGACTTCGACATTGTGCGTGGAAATCGTGATCACGCCCGGCTTGACGATCGCGTCTCGAGCGTTGCTGATCAGCTCTACCACGATCTGCTCGAGCTGCCGCTGATCAATGAGTGTCGAGGTGGGATTGCTGTCCAAAACCAGGGCAAGAGCGCTCCCTGATGGAACGAAGGTCTCCAGCTTCTCCCTGAGAAGACTGATCACCTCGTTGAGGTCGAGCACGCGTGGTTTGACGGTTTGACGCCGCGAGATCTCCATGAGCTGACTGGAAAGGCTGGCAGCCTGAGCGGCCGTCTGCATCATCGTCTGGGCGTCTTTCCACATCGGAGCGCTCTTCGGGATGGAATCCGACAAGAAGCTCAAGTAACCCACGACTTTACTTAAAACCTCATTGAATTCGTGGGCCATCTTCCCTGCGACTCGGTTGACGGCCTCGAGCCTCTCCACGCGGCCAAGCCTCTCCGCCAGCGCGCGCTGATCCTGTTGCCTGCGATAGCTCTCGTGAATGACTCCGGCCACGCTCGCCAGCGTCGAGAGAGTATTCAGCTCATTTGGTCCGTAGGGATCCTTCCGGTTCGCGACGAGGAGAAGGCCCGCGAACTCATCACGCTGCACGATCGGGATTACAGCGGTCTTCGAGACCGCCAGATGCCCGGGCGGGAGGCCAAAGAGCGGCGACCAAGACTCCCCACCCTCGTTGACCACGGGGGCCCGGCATCCGGACAACCGGGACGACGTCGAGGAATCGAGGGAGAGATCCCAGTGATCGTTTTCTTCGAAGGACTTCACGATCGGAGAGACGAACGCCTGTTCGTCATCAGAGGACAGGCCAGCCGGCCGGCAGTACCCAAGCAACCGGAGCGTCGGCCAGCGGGTCACGATACCGAGGACACCGCAGGGGCTATCGGTCAGGCGAAGCGCCCGGTCGAGCATCCTCTGACTGGAACCTCGGTAATCCCCGTCGGTGAGGAAATCGGTCAATGTCTCGTTGGCAGCGTTGACCTGAGCCGCCTTGACCGAAAGCTCAGCCGCCGTCTTCCTGAGCGCCTCCTCCACTTGCCGGCGAGCCTCGACCTCCCGGCGGGTCGTCTCCAAAGCCGCGGACAGGTCTTGCTTCTGACGATTTCGCTCGATGGCATAGCGGATGGCGCGGGCGAGCAGATCCTTGTCCAAAGACACCTTGAGCAAAAAGTCCTGAGCGCCTTCGTGAACAGCCTGTCGGGCGATCTCCATGTCATCGCAGCCGGACAGGACGATCACGGAACTCGCGGGAGCCGTTCGCAGGATCGAACGGACGGTCGGAAGCCCCTGTGAATCTTCGAGACTGAGATCCAGCAGCACGATGTCGACTTGTTGACCGCCCAGCACACCCAGAGCCGCGGCCAGCGTCGAAACGTGCTTCGTCGTGACAGGGAACTCCGTTTGCCTTGCCAGACGCCTGAGAATGAGCGCGGCGTCATCCGGCTGATCTTCGATCAGGAGTACGGAAAGGGCTTTTTCCTGCATGGGCTCATCCTGCGACATGGCAGCGTTGCCTCCGCGACACGATGGCGCTCTTTCGGATCGGAACAGGATGGGTCCCCCAACAGCCCAATCCCAACGGGCGATTCATCTCTCGACCCCGATCGGAACGGAAGACTCCGGGATCGGCAAGGACTGTCCACAGATCGAATCGTGCTGAAGAAGCCATCTTCGACCGTGCTCCGGAATCGCTCCCATTCCCTCTTCCCATTATCCCGAGGAATCGCAGTTGTCATCTTCAGGATGTCTGGCGCCATGGACCGCCATCAAGAGCTCGAACGGGGGAGCACAAAAGTGAAGGTGGAGCCCACCCCTTCCTTCGAGTCGCACCAGATGCGCCCGCCGTGACGGCGGACCAGCGTCCGAACGTAGGAAAGGCCCATCCCTTCCCCCGGAACGTCCTGATTTCCGAGGCGCCGAAAAAGCTGAAAAAGCTTGCCCTGGTCGCTTTCTCTGATGCCGCGCCCGTTGTCGCGAACGCGAATCGTCACCTCTTCGGGATCGCTTGTACCCGTGATTTCGATCTCTCCAGGCCGACTTGGGTCGAGGTACTTCACGGCGTTGCTCAGAAGATTACCGACGATCATCTCCATCGATGTGCGATCAGCGAGCAAATCGGGAAGCAACCCAACCATCACCTTGATGTGGCGCTCCTCGATCGAGTGAGCGAGCGATTTCAGCAGGATCTCGACGAGCTGAGTCATATTCAGCAGCTCTGGGTGGAGTTCGCGACGCCCCATCCTCGAAAGGATGAAGATGGCGTTGATCAACTTGTCCATGCGACTGGCCGATGTGTCGATGAACTGCAAAGCCTCGGGGATCTCGCCATCCAGAACTTGCGCCAGCTTCTTGCTCGTCGCCTCGTCGAGGTGGGGGAGCACCGCCCCGATGCTCGACCGGATCAGGCTCAATCCTTCCTTGAGCTCGCCAACAAACCCTTTGATGTTCACGAGAGGGACTCGGAGGTCGTGAGAGACGGCGTAGGTGAAACTCTGAAGCTCTTCGTTCGCGCCCTTGAGTCGCTCCGAGTGTCGTTTCTCCTCGAGGAGGAGAGCCCGCGTTTGCTGCTCCCGATGCCCCCGTTCCTGAAGCTCTCGGGTGCGAATCAGACTCAACACCCGAAGGATCAGCTCCTCGGGGGTGAACGGTTTGACGACGAAGTCGTCGGCTCCGGCCTCAAAACTGATGACGCGGCCCCGAAGGTCCGAGAAGGCCGCTGTCACGAACAGAAGCGGCGTGGACTGAGTCGAGGGATCTTCCTTGAGGATTGAGCACACATCGAGGCCGGACGTATCCGTGAGATTCACGTCGAGGAGGATCGCGTCGACTCGAGTCTTTCGTGCTGTCTCGAGACACTCCTTGCCCGTGGCCGCCGTGATCACCTCGAAACCACGAGCAGTCAGAACCGTCTCGTAGTAGGTGAGAATCATCGGATCATCGTCGCACGCGAGGATCTTGTATTTTCCGTCTGGCGGTGCAGTCATCTTCTTGAGGATCGCCTCATCAGCGCCGAGCACTGCTACCCCCCTGTGAACAATCTCCCTATGTTGACGTCTCCCCCTGGCCCGAGCCAATTCGCGGGGACCTCAGTCAGTCACCGCCAGAGACACTGACGATCGCCAAGAATAGGCCTAGGTTTCGCACGGCGACCGAAAACTGATTGTAGTCGATCGGCTTGGTGATGTAGGCGCTGCAGCCCAAATCGTAGCATCGGGAGATCTCGGGCGAATCCTCCGTCGTGCTGAGAATGACGGTGGGAATCCTTTTCGTTCGCTCATCCGACTTGATCCGCTTGAGCACCTGGTATCCGTCGAGCACGGGCAGATTCAAGTCCAGGATCAGGAGCAGACGGGAGGCCACTCCCGTGGATCGGGCGAAACGACCCTCTCCGAAAACGTAATCAAGAGCGTCTTGCCCGTTGGCGACGGTCACGAGCTCGGCCATGAGATTCGCCCGTCGCAGGTTCTTCTCGACCAAGAGCGCGTGACCCGGGTCATCCTCGACCAGCAGGATCGTCTTGATGAGAACCGGTGACATCAAATGAGCCCCCTTCCCTTTAGGATCGGATTTGCAGAGCCTCTGAACCAAACATGCCCGGAAGAGGCCACTCATTAAAAATTAATAGTCGAAGTCGCCAGAATAGCACGGTACTGAATACGATGGTAGCGGTTTTCGCTCCGATGAAGAGGGGCCTCGTCGTCCTCTCCAGGCAGACAGCCAGCCCCCCCCTTCCCCCTCTGGACTGGGTCTTGCTCACCGAACACTCTCTCGCGAGCTCGGTTCGGAGTTGCCGCAATATTTTTTAATTCGGCCACCGACCGTCGTCCAGTCGAACCGGTTTGAGCCACGGGCCCAGGAGACCCGAGCTTATCCGAAGGAGGAACTGTTCTTGGGCCCCTGACTCCGAACTCCGGACTTAGAACTCCGGACTCCGGACTTAAGCCTGTCGTGAAAGACCGACAGACTCCTACGGTCCGCCAGTCCGGTGACCCGGCACCGCGTTGGGGTTTCTCCTCAGATAGTCAAAGAGATGCCGCTGTCCATGAACCATGTGACACTTGAGGCACGGGTGGCGCAGCTCGGGTGAAAGCGAAACGGCGAGCGAGGGATCGAAAAAGGCTCGGGCCGTGGCGAACGCATCATTCCCCCTGACCGTCATGATGCTCTGGCAAGGATACGTGCCGAGATCGTCCTCCCGAAAGTAAAGATGGCAGCACGGAGCGATCCCTCCGTCGACTTTGAGAACGACGACGTGCCAGAGTTGATGGCACAGAGGCGAACGAGACTCCTGGCCAACCTTCGGGGCCGGCTCGAGCACGCTGACCTCATCCCCGCCCCCGGGAACACACCGGAACAGATCGACTGCGAGGCGTCGGGCCTGTGCGCGTGCCTGGTCGATCTCCTGGATGTTATGTCGGAAGGCCAGGTACTTGTATTCGATGACCGGGGTGCTTTTCCCAAGTCGGCGTCGTCTTTCGATGATCCGTGAGATGTTCTCGTGGACGGTCTTAAGACACCCGCCGCGATGGTATCTCTCGTAAACACCCTGGGTCGCACCGCTGACGCTCACCGCGAGATGATCGAGACCCGCGTCGACCAGGTTTTCAGGAGCGGTCCGTGCCCGGGTGCTCAGGTTGCTCGACGCGAGCGACAGGACATTCCGCTCGTGAATCAGAGCGATCATGTCGGACAGATTGGGGTGCAGGAGCGGCTCCCCCCAGTCGAAGAGATTGACCGACACCAGGTAGTCCGCGAGCTCATCCAGAAGGTTCCGGACAAGATCGGGGTTTATGAACTGGCTCGAACGACCGCTGTCGCGGCGGCAGCCCGTTGGACAGAAGGGGCAGTGCAGATTGCAGACGTTGGACACGTCGAGCACGGCGACATACGGTCTGGAACGTGGTCGCACCACCCGGCGGAACTTTTCCCATTCGCAGAGCAGGATATTGGAGATCTTCCGCGGGGTGATCACCCTGGCGCCGCTTCTCGCAAACGAGAGGCTCCGTCGGACGGAGTCCGCAGCCTTCGACATTCGACCGATCACGAAGCGGATCCTCTCACGAGTCGCCCCTCGTCAACCTGTCGGGGCTGTCCAGAGTGGACCTTCAATTTATATGAGGCGGGCCGGAATTATCAATCGGGATCCTCCACCCTGATCCCCCACCTGCACCCCGTCTGCGGCGTCAGAACTCGTTGCCGCTCCTCGATGTACGTCTCTGTACACCTGCGTCGCGGCGACCTCGTTCTTCCTTGCATCCGGGGCACATCTGGGG
>Ga0074195_1004472_pt1 | contig 11468 bp, 16 predicted proteins | sample EPASupsiteHSE623_FD_64525 | JGI IMG/M metagenome (GOLD analysis project Ga0074195, IMG submission 64525) | Bioremediated contaminated groundwater from EPA Superfund site, New Mexico - Sample HSE6-23 | ecosystem: Environmental > Aquatic > Deep subsurface > Groundwater > Contaminated ...
TGATTCTGAGGAGGAAGAATTTAACAAAGAAATAACACCGGAAGATTCGGACCTCATAGGCACACATAGCACATTAGAAAATAAAAAGATAGCCTTAACCAAGTAACCGATATCAAAAATACACCATAAATCTAGGTGAACCATTTGTCTGTTTGGTTAAGTAATGAAAACTACGACCATTAATTTTATCGGGCAACTCCCTGATATGAGAAAAAATTCTAACTTTGCCCTCCCATATTTAAACAGGTTCTAAGACAATGATTAGCAGAAGAATAATCCGAATCAAGGTATTGCAAATATTGTACGCGTTCTTTACTTCACCTGAAACATCGATCAACAATACTGAAAAAGAACTTTTTTTCAGTTTACAGAAAACATACGATCTGTATCATTACCTGATGACCCTCGTTATTGAAATTGAAAAGTTCGCAGAAGAACGAATCGGTCTGGGTTTAAAAAAACACCGGCCAACCAGTGCCGATCTTGCCCCAAACACCCGTTTTGTAAGAAACCAGCTCATTCATCAACTAAAAAACAGCATTTCGCTTACCAAATATGTTGAGGCTTCAAAATTAAACTGGAATGATCAGGAAGACCTTATTCGTAAACTTTACCTATCACTTATCGATCAGGATTTTTACAAAGAATATATGGCTGCTGATCAATGCTCGTATGCCGACGACCGTAAACTGGTTGAAGACATCTTTAAATACCTGATTCTGGATAACGAAGACATCGAATCGTTGCTCGAAGAACAAAGTATTTACTGGAACGACGACCTCGACTTTGTGGTTAGCATGATCCTTAAAACATTCAAGAAATTTAAGGAATTCAGCGACGAACGCCAGGCTTTGCTGCCCATGTACAAAGACGATGAAGACCGCCAATTTGCCAAAGATTTATACCGGAAAGTGGTATTAAACCATGGCGACAATGTGGTGTTGATTAAACAACATACGGTAAACTGGGACATTGAGCGTATTGCTTTTATCGACAACCTGATACTGGAACTCGCATTGAGCGAATTCCTTTATTTTCCTTCGATCCCCACGAAAGTGACCATGAACGAATACATCGAACTTTCGAAATATTACAGCACCGAAAAAAGCCGGAACTTTATTAACGGAATTCTGGATAAGGCTCTGAGAGACCTGAAAAAGGCAGACAAAATTGTGAAGGCTGGCCGTGGATTAATTGGCGAAGAGGAAGAATGAAAACAAGTCGGAAGCCGGAAGCCGGAAGTCGGAAGTTAAACCGACTCAGAGTCATCTTCGTTCTTTTTGGACTGATACTTTTTTCATGCCATTCAGGAGCAAAAAAAACAGAGCCCGCCACGAATTCGGACGAATCGGGAGTTGCAAAATTTGTCTTTTCCGAAGAAATCCATAATTTTGGTTCGCTTAAAGCCGGAGAGTTAGTATCTTTCACCTTTGTTTTCAGGAATGACGGAACGAAGACACTAACGATTACCGAAGTTGATTCTGGCTGCGGCTGTACCGAAGTGATTATTCCCGACAAAACGATAAATCCGGGACAGGAAGGACAAATTGAGGTGATTTACAACTCGGCAGGAGAGGTTGGGCGACAATTAAAAACAATTACCATTACTTCGAATGCCGAAACGCCTAAAAAGCAACTGATGATCAGGGCAAATGTAACCAATGAGATTATTGAAATTAATAGTTAAACTTAATACCCTTTCAACATGAATTATTTATTAATGGGTGCACCTGCAAATGGTGCTGAACCAAATCCAATCATGACATTTCTTCCTCTTGTTCTGATTATTGTAGTATTCTACTTTTTCATGATCAGACCTCAGATGAAACGACAGAAAGAACTTGCAACTTTCCGCAACAGCCTCGAAAAAGGCGATAAAGTAGTAACTACTGGCGGTATCTACGGAAAAATTCTGGAACTGAAAGACAATACCGTTCTGCTCCAGGTTGACGACAACGTGAAAATCAGGGTTGATAAAGCAGCTATCGTAAAAGATATGTCTGATGTTCAGACTCAAAAATAATTGACTCTGTAAACGAAATAGAAAAGGGCCGGCACATGTTGGCCCTTTTTTTTATATTTGAAGCCGTGAAAACGAACTGGGTATATAAAACTGTTAAATACCTCAAGAAGGTATATTTCCGAAACGACAAGCGTGTTGCGGCTTATTTTATTTGTGTGGTTATAGCTACGTTTTTTTGGTTCCTGAATGCTTTAAGCAAAACCTATACGGTTGACCTGGCTACTCCTGTTCATTACGTTAATTTTCCCGACAATAAAACATTAGCAAGTACACCACCCGAACAGTTTGACATGAAAATCAAGGCTCATGGGTTTACTATTCTGCGGCACCGCTTAAGCTTTTTCTTTATGCCTCTGGAATTTAACGTGAACGACATGACCGGCAACCGGATGAAAGAAACCCGCAGGAGCAGTTTTGCTTTTCCCTCCAGGCAATTCCTGATCGAGTTATCGTACATGATGTCAAACGACATGGAAATTTTAAGTATGAGCCCGGATACCTTGTTTTTTAGGTTTGATCAGATGGGACAAAAACGGGTGAAAGTAAAACCAGTTTTAAACATCAACCTAAAAAAACAATACCAGATTTCGGGAGGCATAAAAAGCACGCCTGATTCGGTTACCGTAAGCGGCCCTCAATCTGTTATTGACACGCTTCAGTTCGCCTACACAGAGACCATGCTTTTTAAAAATGCAGATCAGCCTGTTCTAACCAAGGCGAAAATCAGCCCTTTAAAAGAACTATTTTTCGAACCCCAAACGGTTGAACTGAGTTTTCCGGTTGAAGAATACACCGAAGCACAACAACTAGTTCCGGTTACGTTAAATGGACAACCAGACAATGTAACCATCAAATTATTTCCGGCCAAAGTAAAAGTTACCTTTCAGATTGGTTTAAGCCGTTTTTCTGAAATTAACCCTGAAGATTTCAAATTAACAGTTTCTTATTCCGACATTCAGGAAGGGAAACAACGGTTGAAAATAACCATCGAATCGGCTCCGGCCTATATCTATTCGCTGAAAATTTCGCCTGAAAAACTCGAATACCTGATTGAAAACTAACGCCATGATTAAAGTCGGAATTACCGGAGGAATAGGAAGCGGCAAAAGTACCGTTTGCAAAGTATTCAGGGTTCTGGGCATTCCTGTTTTTGAAGCCGACACCACCGCCAGGCAAGTGATGAATACCGATACGGAACTTCGGAAAAAGTTGATTGGCTTATTCGGATCAACAGTTTACCAGTCGGATCAGACCATCGACCGAAAATACCTGGCCGGAATCGTATTTACCAACCCATCTTTACTCGGCCAACTGAATGAAATGGTACATCCTGTTGTGCGAAAAGCGTTCGAAGAATGGTGTCTCATTCAGCATTCACCCTATGTGATACACGAAGCTGCCATTTTGTTCGAAAGCGGATTTTACAAAATGATGGATAAAACCATTACGGTAGCGACAAATGAAGCTGAACGAATTGAGCGGGTCGCAAAACGCGATCGCTTAACCGTTGAACAGGTTCGGCAGCGAATGAGGAACCAGTGGAGCGATGAAGAAAAAATTAAACTGGCTGATTTTATAATCGGCAACAATGATAGAGAACTTATCATACCGCAAATTGTTGAAATTGACAAAAAAATAAGAGCACATGGCTAAATTTGGAAAATGGTTAACCGGTGGTTTGGGATGGGCATTCTTCGGACCAATCGGTGGAATTGTAGGGTTTGTAGTCGGATCGCTGATTGATGGGAACGATCAGCCCCGAATAATTGGTAATGAATACCCACCACAGCAAACTACTCAAAGTGGTTACATCATGAGTTTACTGGTACTGGTAGCTGCCGTAATGAAAGCCGATGGCAAAGTATTGAAATCGGAGCTGGATTATACCAAGCAATTTTTTCTACGCTCGTTTGGAACAGATGCTGCCGGCGAAGCTGTTAAAATATTGCGCGATTTGCTCAATCAAAACATTCCGGTTACCGAAGTGTGCCAGCAAATCCGTAAGAACATGGATCATCCATCGCGGTTGCAGTTGGTGCATTTTCTCTTCGGAATTGCTGATGCTGATGGGCACGTGCACGAAACCGAGCACAAACTGATCAAACACATTGCTCAACAGATGGGCATCAGCCAGAAAGACTACGAATCGATTGAATCGATGTTTATAGCCAATACTGATGCGGCCTATAAAATTCTGGAAGCAGAACCAACTGCCACCGACGATGAACTTAAAAAAGCCTACCGCAGAATGGCCATGAAATACCATCCGGACAAGGTGCATTACCTGGGAGAAGATGTTCAGAAAGCCGCACACGAGAAATTCCAAAAGGTAAACGAAGCTTGGGAAACGATTAAAAAACAGCGGGGGATTGTATAAAAAAACCTCCGTTCGCAGTTTCAGTTGGCAGAAAAAAACGTGGAAGACGATTGCGAAAAGACATCAAAAAAGCTTGCGGAGTGAATCTGCAGGCTTTTTTTGTTTTTCAGCCCCAGAATGTAAGACACCAGGTAAATTCAATCAATAATCTTTTTCAGAGTTTGGTTGGATGATTCAGAAATTTAGCTTTCCTTTGTTCGTAATTTCACGAACAACGAACAATGACAAAAAAAATAATCACCGAAGAACAGCAAAAGGCAGCCCGATACGCCAAAGCAATGGGGCATCCGATACGGATGTATGTGCTCGAACTGCTGTCGAAACAATCGTGTTGTTACAGCGGCGACTTAACTGAAGAACTACCGATTGTCAAATCGACCCTTTCACAGCACCTCAAAGAATTGAAAGATGCCGGACTCATTCAGGGCGAGATTGAAGCTCCGCGTATTAAATATTGCCTGAACCGGGAAAACTGGAAAGAAGCACAGGATTTATTCCGGAAATTTCTGCGAATGGATATCGATGATCAAATTCAAAAATGTCAATAAAATAAAACCAATGGAAATCAAAATTTTAGGCACCGGTTGCCCCAAATGCAAAACATTAGAAAAACTCACCCGCGAAGTAATGGAACAAAACGGCATTGACGCCACTGTCACCAAAGTAGAAGATATTTATCAAATCATGAAATACGGTGTGATGACTACTCCAGCCTTGGTGGTGAACGAAAAAGTAGAAATTAAAGGACGTATTCCTTCCGCCGACGAAATTAAACAAATATTAACCAAAACAATTTGAAAATGAAACAATTTGAAAATTTGAAAATGGAAAACACTCAATGTTTTTTCAAATCGGCACATCGGCAAATTATTAAATCCAATTGATATGAAAAAAATTCAATTATTCAGTATTTCGATCGTGTTGTTGATGAGCAGCTTTTTATGTACTGCCCAAACGGTGAAAAAAGAAACATCCACCTCTACTGCCAATCAGGTTGAAGCCTATTATTTTCATAACACATCGCGCTGCGTGACTTGTAAAACGGTGGAAGCCGAGGCTAAAGCCGATTTGGAAAACCTGTATGGCGGGCAGGTCACTTTCAAGGCATTAAATCTTGAAGATGATGCCACAAAACCAATTGCCGAAAAATTACAGGTTTCGGGACAAACACTCCTGATTGTAAAAGGAAATCAGAAAATAAACCTTACGAACGAAGGGTTTATGTATGCCCGCACCAACCCTGCAAAGTTTAAATCAATCATCAAAGAAAAGGTTGACAAACTCCTGGAGTTATAAATCATGGAGCTTCTGACCAATCTTCTGGAAAACAGCACCATGCCATGGGTTTCGGCATTGGTGCTGGGTTTGATGACTGCGATTAGTCCATGTCCGCTGGCCACCAATATCACCGCAGTGGGTTTTATCAGCAAGGATATTGAGAACCGAAATCGCGTTTTCGTGAACGGATTGCTTTATACTTTGGGGCGCGCAATTTCTTACACTGCTATTGCCCTCATCATTTATTTCGGGGCCGACCAGTTTAAATTTTCAGGCTTCTTTCAGCTTTACGGCGAAAAAATCATTGGCCCTTTGCTAATTATCATTGGCTTGTTTATGCTCGATGTGATTAAAGTTAAGTTTCCCGGCATGAGTGGGCTAACATCCAAAATGGAAACAAAAACCAAATGGGGATATTTTGATGCCATTTTATTGGGTATGATCTTCGCGCTGGCATTCTGCCCATACAGCGGCGTACTCTATTTCGGCATGTTAGTTCCGATGACTGTTGCAAGCGCATCAGGACTGTACCTTCCCATGGTTTTTGCATTGGCAACCGGCATTCCGGTCATCATCTTTGCCTGGATACTCGCATTCTCAATTGGTTCGATCGGAGGCGTTTACAATAAAATCAAGAATTTTGAAGTTTGGTTCCGGCGTGTGATTGCCGTTCTATTCATCCTTGTTGGCATCTATTATATTTTCAAGGTATTCCTTTAAAAAATTTGGCTTAATTGTTCGTTGTTTTACGAACTTGTTATTCGATAAATGAAAAACATGAAAAAAACGATCTGGTTGCCAATTGTGATTTTACCAATTTGGTTCCTGCTTTATCACAACCTCACAACAATGACCGATTGGTTGGTTGACACGGCATTGGGATTAACAAAAGGAAACCGCTTTACTGAGGCTCTGCGATTTTTCGTTTTCGAGTTCCCCAAAGTAATGCTTCTGCTCACGCTTATCATCTTCTTTGTCGGAATTATACGCACCTTTTTTACGCCTGAACGCACCCGCAAGGCGCTTGAAGGGAAGAAAACATTTACCGGCAATGTGATGGCTGCAACTCTGGGCATTGTCACCCCATTTTGCTCGTGTTCGGCCATTCCGCTGTTTTTGGGTTTTGTTGAAGCCGGAGTTCCTTTAGGCGTCACGTTTTCGTTCCTGATTGCCGCGCCAATGATCAACGAAGTGGCCATCATCCTGTTATTTGGCTTGTTTGGCTGGCAGGTTGCCGCCATCTATGTCGGAACCGGACTGGCCATTGCCATCCTCGCTGGTTGGATTATTGGGTTACTGAAACTCGAAAAATGGGTAGAACCCTGGGTATATCAAACCCACCTGGAGAACAGCGAACAGGAAGAAGAGAAACTCAGCTTTTTAAAACGGGTCAACCTTGGATATGATGCCGTAAAAGAAATTGTTGGCAAGGTTTGGATTTATGTAGCGCTCGGAATCCTTGTCGGCGCCGGTGCGCACGGTTATGTTCCTGAAGATTTTATGGTGTCGCTGATGGGTAAATCAGCCTGGTATTCAGTTCCGCTTTCCATTCTTATTGGAGTCCCTTTGTATTCAAATGCTGCAGGAATAGTCCCAATTGTTTCGGTGCTCATTGAAAAAGGGGCATCACTCGGAACAGCACTGGCCTTTATGATGTCGGTGATTGGCCTTTCGCTTCCGGAGATGGTTATCCTGAGAAAAGTATTGAAATTACAGTTGATTGCTGTGTTTGTTGGCGTAGTAAGTCTGGGGATAATTTGTGTTGGATATCTTTTCAATTACGTGTTGTAATGCTTATATTTAGATACACTTAAACTGATCATCATGAAAACAAAATCACTCGGTTTTATAGGTGGCGGCCGGATTACCGGTATATTTCTGCAAGCCTTTGTAAATAAAAAAGCCATTTTCGATTCAATCAGCGTTTTCGATACCAATACGGAAACACTTCGTGCCCTGAAGCAAAAATTTCCATTCATCCAAACCCTCACCTCTGCATCGGAAGCAGCCCAAAAAGATATCGTTTTTCTAGCCCTGCATCCGCCGGTGATCATGGAAACACTGGAAAAAATTAAAGCGGAGTTAACAGAGCAAACGATATTCATTTCGCTGGCGCCCAAAATCACGATCGCGAAAATGGCTGCCGTTTTACCAATCAATCAAATCGCAAGGCTGATTCCCAATGCAACTTCGGTCATCAATCATGGCTACAATCCGGTAAGTTTTGCCTCCGGAATGTCCGAAATTCAGAAATGGTACATCCTGGAAATGCTGAATTTATTGGGCCATACTTTTGAAACTGCCGAAGAAAAACTGGAAGGGTATGCCCTGATTTCGTCCATGTTGCCAACTTATTTCTGGTTTCAGTGGAACGAATTGGAAACCATTGGCACCCAGTTCGGACTCAGCAATGCCGAATGTCGCGAAAGCATTTACGAAACCCTGAACGCCGCGCTGAATGCGATGTACCGCTCCGGAATGAAACCTGAAGATGTGATGAACCTGGTCCCGGTAAAACCAATTGCCGAAAACGAAGACCAGATTAAAGCCATTTACCGGGAAAAGCTGAATGGATTGTGGGAGAAGATTAAGCCATAAAAAGATAATTGCAATGATACGAACAAGCCCCGCCGGAGAAATTCGGCGGGGCTTGTTGTTTTAAAATATTCGCTTTAAATCCGCCATAATTATGCTTTTATCAATTAAACTCAAATCCTTGAAACGATAACTATGGCAATCTTTAAACTTTTTATTACTTCCACAAAAACAAGGATCATTCTTACCATAACCGTTTCCTTTTAAATACCGAATTAAAATTTTCACAGTCAGTTCTAGATCATTAACGCCTAAAATATCTGAATAAGCTTCAATAATCCCCGACAAACCATGAGAATATTCTCCGTTCTTATAATTACCATTGATTTCTCGAAATGAATTGTTTTGAAAAAAAGGGACGACTATCTTGTTGATAAATTGAGAAATTGTTTTAATCAGGCCTTTCTTAAGTAAAATTTGTTCTTTTACAGGAACAGTAAAACAACAACTACCGTCATAATTAATATGATTGTCTGCTATTGGACGAATGCGCTCATTTGTCTCAATTACAATTGGAAATTTTTGAGGAAATGGAGTTAGATCAATCGTGATATTGTATTGATCACCCTCATCAATGATTAGTATTCCTGAGAACATCTTGGATTGATCATTGTATGATAATCCAGGATGTTCTTGAAGGACTCTTTTTATTTGAACTTCGAAATTATCAGTTGGCATATGGTTTAGGCTTAATTGATGCACCCAATAAAGCACCAGCTAAACGAGAATTTTTATCTTCTTCCGTCTCATCGGTTCCTGTTGGAAACCTATCACCAAGCTGCTTTTGCAAATATTCACTGGCCTTTTTAAAGTTTTTCTCATTTTCCGCATTTTTACATGCTTCTATAAGCGATCCCAAAGCGTTTAAAAAATTGGATTTTTTTGTTTCTGAAAAATCAGCAAAAACATCTTCTCCTACAGGTGTTGTTGGACGTTTACATTCAAATATTTCATCAAGTTCAACCTTTATCTTTTCAACAGTAAGCTTAAAAGCTTTATCATCGTTCGAATCTGACACAAAATTATTAGCAGCTAAAATGGTAAGAGCAAAACCACTAGGCAATTTCAAACTTGAATTGTTAATTTCTTTGAAATTCTTCCATGCTTTTAGGTATCGAACAATTCGTCGTAACTGAGGATCAGATTTAGCCATTTCATTGAACCAATCAAAGAATGCTTTAGGATCGCTATTAATCCAGCCTTTTGATTTATGTGCCAATTCAAGAGTATCTCCATTCATATAGTAAATTGGCAGATCAATGTGATGGCCATCTGCAAAAATTACTCTAACACAAGTGTTCTTCTTTTGGGGTGGAGTATTGGTATGGCCATCAACAGCTTCGAAAACCCATTTGTGCCAAGTGTCAATACTTCGCTTTTTATCTTCTCCCTTTTTCTCAATAAAATAAATGCCGTAATCTAGATCATATTTTAATCTAACATTTCCGGAATCATCTGTTTCTGAAATTGGATTCACCGTTGTGTTCATTTTGAAAGATCCTTGACTCCAAAACTTAGGTTGAATTTCATCCTCCTTTTTCTCCTTGAAGTACTTCTCTATTTTTTTCTTCAAAGAATCTCGACTTGTAATTAAAGACTCTTTCTTCGCGCTATTTAAGGCGATGGTTGAGTTAAAGCTATTATATTCTTTATGCAATGTTGCCATTAAAAATCATGTTTTAATTTGTTAGAAATAAATCCCACATACATTTCACCTTTCGTCTGTGGCTCACGATTGGTGTAATAAATCCCGTTCAAGAATTTCCCATTTTCATTCCCCACAAACTTTAAAATACTCGTTCCTGAATGCTCTTGAAACTGATTAGGTAATCCATGATTCCGATAGGTAGAAATCAGAGAAACGGTTCCATCATCGTTTTTTAATATTGTTTCAACCAAACTTTCAGATTTTGTTTTCTCTTTACTATTTATTTTCTCGAAATAGCAATTAAACTTGACCTTAGATCCAGTTTGAAATACTTCAATAACACACTTCTTCTCTTCTTCAAGTTTCGAAATAGGATGGAGATAATTTATGTATCCTTCATAACGTCCACTAATATTTTGAATTTGGAATAAAAGAGAGAATGGAGGAATCTTCCATAAATAACGATCTATCAATAAAACCAATAGCCCCACGATCACACTAGCTGATGGATATTGGTAATAGTTTAAATCGGTCCATGAATTTATTGACTTGATTCCCAAAGTAAGTATTCCACCGATTATTGAACCCGAAAAGATTATAAACCCAATGACTGCATTGGGTTTATAATATCTAAAAGAATTTCCTTTCATTAATCACGACTTAACCAATCAATCACCGCTCTATCTAGCCAGCCTGAATGATTAGATGTGATCTCAGAAATGAAAATTCGATCCGAATCATCAATTAGAGGTCGCAAATGATTATATATTTCACTCGCTGAACGACTAGTTTTTACAAAAAACGCCGATTTGAGTGCTTTAATATAGTCGTAACTTTTGATTGCATTAATTAAGCTTTCGTAATCTTGACCTGGGATATTCAAGTCATAAGTAATAATGTACTTTCTTATCATGTGTATACATTTAAAATAAAAACATATTTGCTATTTATTTGACTCGGATAGCTTTTTACCGAGACCACATGAACAAAAGTTGGAGGGTATTTGTAGTATTACTTGAAAATGCTACTTTTGGCATCCAACAAAAGAAGAACCGGAATTCGAACAGAGGTGAGTCAACCTCTGAGTTGCCGTGAGAAGCTTTCAATTCCGAAAATTTAAAAAAGCTAGTCGTTTGTGGTAGAATGACTGGCTTTTTTTGTTTTATCTGGACTCAACCTATCATTAAGAATTATTTACATTTTTTAACATTCAACAATTATTCCATTTTTTCTTTTTGTTAATTAATTCAGTCAAAAGTTATCAACACTGACATATTTACTTAATATTCATTCCTTTTCATTTACTTTTCCTCTCAAACCATTCAATTCCTACTCCAACCTTGGTATATGGGAAATATTCACCTACATGTCCTTGTTCTTTTTCTGCCAAAATTTCCGATGCATTTGTCATGGCATTCGTAAGCTTACCATCTCGGCATAAATCCTCAACCCACTTTTGTTTGTCTAGAAATGAAGACTCTTTTGAAAACTCAGGCAGATATTTCTTGAGTTCTTTTAAAGCCTCAGCCGCATTTTGAAAATTACGG
>Ga0074195_1004474_pt1 | contig 11459 bp, 10 predicted proteins | sample EPASupsiteHSE623_FD_64525 | JGI IMG/M metagenome (GOLD analysis project Ga0074195, IMG submission 64525) | Bioremediated contaminated groundwater from EPA Superfund site, New Mexico - Sample HSE6-23 | ecosystem: Environmental > Aquatic > Deep subsurface > Groundwater > Contaminated ...
CAACTTTCGAAGGGGGCGCCTATGTTTTTTGCGACCCTCCTTCTTAATGTACAGACATGTGATAGGATTAGACCCATCACGACGAAGCATTTGGATTAGCTCCATCATAGTAGATTTAAACAGTTATTTAAATCTACAAGTTAAAGCTAATTTTATTAATAAGATACTATATCATATTATGTATTTTTTGTCAAAGTATCTGGGTTATTATCATAATTAATAGAATCATCTAAATCTTGATTATCTTCTACAAAAGCTTCATCAATAGATTCATCTAGGCTTATTTCATTATCAACCATAACAAAATTTTGTTCATCAGTAGCGTTGTCTAAAACATCCTCTGTTTTATTTTCATCTTTTTTTTCATTTATTTTTAAAGACTCAATATTTTCAAAACTAGAAACATTTTTATCAGAATCTTTATTGTCCTTGCTCTCTATTGTAAAATATATATACAACATACTAGCAAATAATCCAAACATTAAACCTAATGCTATATTTATAAATATTTTTGGTTTTTCAATAGTGTCTGATGTTAACGGCGCATTAATAACTCTAATACTTATAATATCTGAAGCTCCATAAAATTTAGAGCTTCTATTAATCAATGTCTCAGCAATTGCTTTTGCATATTCTTCAGCGCCTTCCTTATCTTTATAATAAACATCAAACTCTAATATTCCAGTTTCCTGTATTAATCCAACATCTATCATTCTATCCCATTGTTTTCTTTTTGTTTTTTCTATAATACTAAAGTCATCCTTACTAACTTTATATGTTTTTGTTTCCATAACAGCATCAAAGAAGTCTGTTGTTGTAACAATTTTTTGTAATAAACTTCCAAGTTTATCAGCAGATTTAATAGCAGTATAAACATCATTAGCATCTTTTGCATCTTGAACTATTAAAACACTAAAACTTGATTTATATAAAAATGGTTGTAATAGAGATAAGCCCAAAACCAAAAATAAAGATATGGCCATAATGTTTATTATGCCCTTGATTCTTAACTTTAAATTTTTTCTAAAGTCCATTAAGGTTATCATTTCTTTTATAATTTACACTTTTATTATTTTGATTCAAAAATACTAACATATTATTTATTTTTTGTCAAATTTGTTGGATTATACTATTTTAAAATAATATCAAAAAATACCGCAAGTACAAAAACTAACGACTATTTCTATATTTAATAAAAAATAGCGCCCTATGTAAGACACTATTTTAAAACTTTATTCCATCTCCCATTTCAGAACCTTTATCAATACCCATAACATTTAATATTGTTGGAGTGATATCAGCAAGTACACCAGAAGGCTCAACAGAATTTAAGATATTAAAATTTGGAACAGTTTTTTTATTCTCAAAATCCTTTCCAATAACTATAAATGGAACAGGATTATTTGTGTGATCTTTATTTGGTTTATTATTTTCTAACATTTTCTCAGCATTCCCGTGGTCACTTGTTATAAATACAACCCCGTCTTTATTTAACACAGCATCAACTATTTCTCTTAACTCTACATCAACATACTCAACAGCTTTTATTGTTTTTCTAACACTCCCACTGTGCGCCATTATTTCACAATTTGCCAAATTACAAACAATAAAGTCATACTTTTCCTCATTAACACCATCAATAATTGTGGTAACTATTTTAAACAAATTCATTTTTGGATTTAAATCAATAAGATTCTTTACGTTCTTTGAAGGTATTAAAACACGCTCTTCTCCTTGATAAACAATATCTTTTTGACCATTTAAGAAATATGTTACATGAGGATATTTTTCAGTTTCTGATATATGCAATTGTTTTAATCCAGCATTACTAATAAGGCTAACAAGACTCTCATTAACTACTTCATCAGTAAATGCAACATTTTCTGTTAAATCATTTTCATATTCTGTCATTGTAACAAAATATACATTATTTAAAGTTTCCTTTCTTTCAAATTCATCAAACTCTTTTTTAATTAAACTCTTAGCTAATTGTCTAATTGTATCGGGTTTAAAATTAAAAAATATAACAGAGTCTCCGTCGTCGATAGTGTTTATTATTTTATTATTTTTAGTAACAACCGTAGGTGGAATTTTATCATCAAAGAGGTTATTTTTATAACATTCTTCAATAAATTTAACAGGATTATCACAATAGCTTTTTGATTCTCCGCTAACCATAGCCTTATACACATCTTCTGTTTTATCCCAATTATAGTCTCTATCCATTCCATAGTCTCCACCACTTATTGTTAAAATTTTACCAACGCCCATTATATCTAAACGATTTTGTAATTCTTTTACAACATCAATACCAGTATTATTATCAAAATACTTTCCATCTAAAATAATATGTATATAAAAATCCTTTATATCTTCACTTTTTATAAGCTCAATTAAAGAATAAAAATGCTCTATTAAACTATTCTTTGGGCTATAAGACAATGTTCCAACTAAATGTATTTTCTTTTTTTTCTTTTTAACACTTAAAATTGCATTTATAAATTGTTGGTTTGCAAAAAAGCTCTTATCTTTTATTGATTTATTTATCTTCAAAATATCCTGATAAACAATTTTCCCTGCACCTATGTTTATATGACCAGCTTCAGAATTTCCAAAAGAACCAAAAGGAAGCCCAATATATTCAGAACTAGCATATAATGTTGTTGCATAATATTTTGATACAAAATAATCTAAGTTATATTTCTTAGCAAGAGCAACAGCATTAGATGAAGACGGCACATCAACACCAACTCCATCAACTATTATTAATACATAAGGCTTCTTAGCCATGTCTTATTTATTATGTTGTTATTAAATTTATTTTACTAAATTTCCAGACTATCTATTCTATCCATTCTTTAAGCCCTTAACTTTTCTTCAATTTCCATTAATCTATTATATTTAGCAAGTCTTTCACTTCTTGAAGTTGCACCAGACTTTATTCTTTCAGCTCCAACAGCAACAGCTAAATCAGCAATAGTAGAATCAGTTGTTTCTCCAGATCTATGAGAAATCATAATTCCAAAATTATTATCCTGTGCAAGTATTATAGAATTTAATGTTTCGGTTAATGATCCAATTTGATTTAACTTAATCAATATATAATTACAAGCATTTTTTTCTATTGCCATCTTTAATCTTTCAACATTTGTAACAAGTAAATCATCTCCAACAAGAGCAGTAGAGCTTCCTAACTTTGAATTTAATTCTTGCCACCCTGTCCAATCATCCTCTGCTAATCCATCTTCTATGCTAACTATTGGATACTTTTCTGTCATATTCTTCAAAAAATCTATCATTTCAGAACTTGATAAAGTTAAAGTGTTTTCTTCACCTTCTAAAACATATTTCCCTTCTTTATAAAACTCGCTAGCAGCAACATCTAAAGCAATTTTAACATCAGTTCCAAATTTCCAGTTTGTTTTAGAAATTGCTTCGCTTATAACTTCTAGTGCTTTTACATTGGCTCCAAGTTGTGGTGCAAAACCACCCTCATCACCAACACCAACAGACATTCCATGACTTTTTATTGTAGATTTTAAAGCTTGAAAAACTTCTGCCCCACATCTAACTTTCTCAGAAAATCCATTAACACCTTCTGGTAAAATCATAAATTCTTGAAAATCAATTCCATTTTCTCCATGTTTACCACCATTTATAATATTAAAACTTGGGGTTGGTAAACCAATTTCTCGTTTACCTCCCAATCTTTTATATATTCCATTTATCTCTTCATATAACTCAATACCATCTTGACTTGCACAAGCTTTTGTAAATGCACAAGAAACTCCAAGAATAGCATTAGCACCAAGATTTGATTTATTTTTTGTGCCATCTATTTTCAACAACAATTCATCTAATTCTTCTTGAGAAGAAATTTCTTTATCTTTTAATTCATCAAATATTACAGTATTAGTATTTTCTACAGCCTTTAAAACGCCCTTTCCATTATACCTTCCTTTATCTCCATCTCTTAATTCTAAAGCTTCATATATTCCAGTAGATGCACCAGATGGAACACCAAACACACCAGTAAATCCACCTTCTAATTCAACCATTGTTTCAACTGTTGGATTTCCTCTTGAATCTAATATTTCTCTAGCACTTATTTTTTTAATTTTATACATTTTATTTTGTTTATTTATTAGCAAAACCATTATACAGGTAAATAAATTTTTTTGAAATACTTCTGATGTGTGGTTTGGCTGTATTATTTTTGCACTTTGGATTTGGTCACGTTGTCTTTGCGCTTTAGGTTTGATTGTATTGTTTTTACGATTTCGCTATTGGCGCATGAGCAAAGATAATGTGACCAAACCATAGATTAATTAACCAGTTATGGTTCCGATAAATCCTAATATAATTCTAGTAGCTGCATAAGCAAATAATATTATTAAAAAAGCAATTGCACCAGTTGCCATTAATTTAAAATTAGCCTCGTAATCTTTCTTCGCTCCTTTAGCAAATATTAATTTAACACCACCAGTTACAATAAATCCTAAACATATCGTCCCAGCAAATCCTAAAACTATATTTAAAATGTCCTGCAAAGTTAGCTGTAAATTCTTTTTCATGTTTAATCCACCTTTTGCACTAATACCATAACCGATTCCATAACTAGCCCCGCCTGCATCCTCTAATAATCCATAACTATTAAGCTTCATGTCTAAACTTATGCCCTCGCCTTTAACTATTTTCATTCCAAAAAATAATGAACAGAAAATAAATATGGTCATTAATATATTAAAAAGTTTTTTCATAATAGTGTCTTATTATAATTATATAAATATTATATCATAGAAATAATTGAAGTTTGCACAACCTTGCTGTTACTATTTTTATACTTTCGCGTTATACTTTATATATAATAAATTAATTAATTTTATATGAAAGAAAACAAAGGACTATTAGAGACAACATATATATTTGTTGGGTTTTCTCTTATTGCTTTAATATTGACTGGTTCAATATTTTTAATAAACAAAACAAGAAACGTATCCAGAGAATATGGATATATAGGTAGAACACCAGAACAAATAAATACTATGTATTTTTCTGGAGAAGGAAAAGTTAATACACAACCTGACATAGCTATTGTTTCAATGGGGTTATCTGTTCAAAAATACAAAGTTAGCGATGCTCAAAAAGAAAGCTCTCAAAAAATGAATGCCTTTATAAATAAGGTTAAAGAAATGGGCGTTGAAACAAAAGATATAAAAACAGAGAACTATAATATATACACTCAGTATGATTGGACAAGTGGAAGACAAGTTTTTAAAGGATATGAATTATCTCAAAACGTTAAAATAAAAATTAGAGATTTAGATAAAATTTCTGATATTATTTCACTTGCTGGAGAATATAGTTTAAATCAAGTTGGAAATTTAACATTTGATATAGACAATAAAGAAGAATTCATAAAACAAGCTAGAGAAGAAGCTATACAAAAAGCAAAAGAAAACGCCATAAGAACAGCAGATGAACTCGGAATAGAACTTGGAAGAATAATATCTTTTAATGAATCATCTGGAACATCTCAAATTTATAATGGTTATAGATTAATGGATTCAGCAAAAGCAATGAATGAATCAGCTGGTAGTTCTGCTCAAATAGAATCAGGAAGTGCTGATATAATAGTAAATGTAAATATTGGTTACGAATTACAATAAAGAATAATAGATAAGGATTAAAAAACAAATAATAAAGAAAACAAAAAAGTGTGGCATCAGACCTCTGGTCAGCCACACTTTTTTAGTTTTGTTTATTATGTGTCTATTGTTTATACATTCATCTCCTTATTTTTATCTTCATCAACAATTTTAGCAATAAATTCATCAACACTAAAATCTTTTGTTTCTTTCTCACCTCTTATTCTTACATTAACTTTATTACCTTCAACTTCTTTATCTCCAACAACAACAACATAAGGAATTTTTAATGTTGTAGCCTTTCTTATTTTATTGCCTAAAGTCTCATTGTCCAAATCAACACTAACCCTAATTCCCAATCCTAACATTTTATCTTTTATAGAATTAACAAAATCTGCATGCTTTTCTGATATTCCTAATATTCTAATTTGTTCTGGAGCAAGCCATAAAGGATAATTTCCAGCAAGCTCTTCTGTTATAATTCCAATAAATCTTTCAAAAGATCCAAATATTGCTCTATGAATTAATACTGGAGTTTTCTTTTTACCATCTGAATCTGTATATTCCATATTAAATCTTCCAGGTAATTGAAAGTCTAATTGTATTGTTGATAGTTGCCATGTTCTTCCTAAAGCATCTTTTACTTGAAGATCTATTTTTGGTCCATAAAAAGCCCCATCTTTTTCTTTTATACCATATTCTTTTATACCATTTTTATCTAATGCTTCTCTTAAATCACTTTCAGCCTTGTCCCAAACTGATATTTCTCCCATAAAATCTTCTGGTCTTGTTGATAAGAAATAATTTGCTTCTAAATTAAATATACTAAAAAATTCTTTTTGTAACTTTATAATATTAGAAATTTCACTAAGAACTTGATCATCTCTCAAATAAATATGAGCATCGTCTTGAGTTATCTGTCTAACTCTAAATAGACCATTCAATTGTCCTGATTTCTCATTTCTAAAAATTCTTCCAATTTCATTATATCTTATAGGGAAATCTCTATATGAATGTGGCTTTGTATTATATATTAATATTCCAAATGGACAATCCATTGGCTTCAAACATAAAGTTTCATCTTTTTCTACATCAAAATGAAACATATCTTCATAATAATGATCCCAATGTCCTGAGGTTACCCATAAATCTTTTTTAGCAAGTTGTGGAGTTTGAATTTCTGTATATCCATATTTTATATGCATTTCTCTCCAAAGTTTTTCTAGTTGTTGCCATAAAATTAATCCTCTTGGGTGCCAAAAACAAGCTCCTGGAGCCATAGAATTAAATGAAAATAAATCTAATTGTTCTCCGATTAATTTATGGTCTCTTAATTTTGCTTCTTCTCTTTGCTTAATATAATTATCCAATTCTTCTTTTGTTGAAAAACATAAAACATAAATTCTATTTAACATTTTATTTTTCTCACTTCCCTTCCAATAAGCTCCAGCTATTCTATCAATTTTAAATGCAACATCTTTTAATTCGCAAGAACAATTAACATGAGGCCCTGCGCAAAGATCTGAAAAAGTTCCAGAAAAATAAAAAGATACTTCTTGATTATCATTATTTAATTCTTCTATAAGCTCCAATTTATATGGTTCATCTTTCATTAATTCTTTAGCTTCTTTATGATCAACAATTTTCTTTTCAAATTTAACTTCCATGCTAATTATCTTTTTCATCTCATCTTCAATTTTTTGAAAATCAGATTCATTGATTTTTAAATTATCAAAATCATAATAGAAACCTTCATCAATAGATGGTCCTATTCCCAATTTAACATCAGGGTAAAAATTTTTAATGGCACTTGCCAATATATGCGCCATTGAATGGCGAACTAGATTAATATCTTTCATATGTTTATTATTATAATTAAGCTCAAAATTTATTTATTTAGTTTTTGCGATTTCGCTATTGGCGCATGAGCAAAAACTAAATAAATAAATTATAAAATTAAATATATAAATAAAAAAACTTCGTCTTAATTCACAATAAAATATCATGAATTGGGACGAAGCTTTTTCTCCGCGGTTCCACCCAAATTACGTTTATACGTCACTTTATTATCATTTATTTAATTTAGTCGCTTCGCGATAATTTAATATTGTGTTTGGTAGACACAACAATCATTAAATAAATAATTTCATAAATTTTATAATCTAATTATATAACCTTAGCACATAATGTCAATATTATAAAAAATGAGGCGCGTGGCCTCATTCCTATTTATTAAAATTATAGTATTTCAACAACTTCATGTTTTTCTAAAGTCTTTAGTGCTTCTCTTAATCTATTTTTATCTTCAGAATATAAAGTAAACAATTTATCTCCAATCGCAACATCCTCTTTCAATTTTTTATATAAATATATACCAGCCTGTATATCAAGAGGACAACCAAGAGTTCTAGCTATACCATTTAACATTTTCATATCAAAATCTACAATCGTTCCCTGCTTTTTAGCAAATACATCATGTTTAAATTTGGCAAGTTCAAAATCATCAGCCAATTTTCCAATATTTTCTTTTCCACCTTGAGCTCTCATAATATCTTTCATTTTTTTCAAAGCCTTACCTAATCTTAATTGTTCGGTTGCTATTTGTAATGCCTTTGAACCTTTTGCATATCCTGTCAATTCTATTAGTCTTGAGGCTAAAAATAGTGCCTTATTTTCTAAATCCAAAGATCGATCTGGATGTTGTTCTAATATTCTTAAAACTTCCCTAACTTGCAACATTGGTCCAACACCTCTACCAATAGGCTCTTTAGCATCTGTAATTTCAACTCCAACTTTCATTCCAAATCTTTTTCCAACATATTCAAAATTCTTTTTTAATTCTAAAGCAGTCTTCATATCTTTTACTTTTGCACTCTTACCAACAGGAATATCAATCAAACAATGCGTAATACCCATCGCAAACTTTTTAGCCATAATAGAAATAACAGCCTTAGAGTGTGGCTCAAGAGATAACGGATATGATACTTTTATAATTTTATCATCAGCAGGTGCTAATTTTATTTTCCCACCACCCCAAATTAAACAACAATTATTCTTTTCAACTAATTTATAAACTTCTTGTTCATCAAATTCTATATCCATTAAAACATCAACACATTCTCCAGTAGCAGCAGGCGTTGTAATAGCCTTAGAAAAAGATTTTGGAATTGTAATACCTAAAGACGCTATTATTGGAACAATAATCATAGTAGTCTCATTTCCTAAAACTCCACCCATACAATGTTTATCAGCAACAATTTTATCTTTTGTTTTAAACTTCAAAACATTTCCACATTCCGCCATTGCCTTTGCAGTGTAATACATTTCTTCTAGCGTTGGCTTATTTAAAAAACTTGAAGCAACATAATACGTCATTAAAACATCTGACATTTTTCCATCAGAAATTTCTTTTATAATATTCTTTATGTCTTCCTCTGTTGATTCTTTCCCCAATGCTCTTTTTCTAATTGCCTCAATAGCGGCCGGATTACAATCAACATAAGAAATTTTTATGGTTTCACCGTCTTTTAATTTATATTTTTTCCATATATCAGACAAAACACCAATATTGCCAGGCTCTATATCTGGATTTATTATAATATCAACAACAATTTTCTGGTCGTCAAAAGACAGACTAACCTTATCTATAGATTTAAGATTATTCTTTACAGCATCATCCTCACTTATCATAACCATCATTGCCTCTCCAATCTCAATATTGAGTTTTTTTACTTTCAAATAAAAACTTTCCATGTTAAACCTTTTTAAATTTTAATTATATATTAAAAATACCCCTCCTCACCATCCGAACTTTCATAATCTTCACCATAAGACTCTCCATATCCATCAGCATTTGCACCAGTTTCCTCAGAATAATATTTTTCAATATCTTCCTGACTCATTGGCTTATATTTTTGGTCTTCCTCTTCTTGTTTTTTCTGAATTTCTTCATTATAACCCATTATCTTATATTAATTATTACAATATAATTATATAGCATTTTAACAAAAAATAAAAATCCGAATTAACGGATTTCTATTTTATTCTTCTTCATCATTATAATTGTAATCATCTTCTTCATCATCCCAGTCATCTCCACCCCATTTTTCATCTTCTTCATCATCCCAGTCGTCATCTTCGTCCTCGTCTTCATCCTCATCATCTTCTTCATCATCCCAATTATTAGTATCCCCTGTATTTAAATCTTCTAAATCATCATCTTCTTCATTATGTTTTGGCATTGTAAAAAAATTAATAGTTATAAAGCTTTATATTTTTAAGCATAAGAAAAGTATAACATAATTTTTTTTAAGGTCAAGAAACCTTTTTCCACAACTATTTGTATTGTAAATACTATGTTTTAAAATTTTTATTTTTCAAACATCCAAGGATATTTTTCTTTTACAATTTTTTTTATATCTTTAGGTTTTATAATACCAAACTCTGTAATTATACCAGTTATATATTCTGTAGGAACTAAATCAAAAGCAAAATTTAATATTTTCATACCCTTTGGAGCTCTTTCCCATATTTCTTTAAAGTCTCTACTTTCAACGGGTATATTATCATTAACATCACATTTTAATAACGAGCCTGAAACATAAAGAGATTTTTTAAATGTTTTTGAAGCTAACGCAATAGAATAACTTCCAGTTTTATTTATTATACTTCCAGACATCCCTATAGCATCACATCCAATTAAAACTTTCTCAACCTCATATTCATCACCGCTTGCAGGAGATATAAAATATGGCGCCTCACTATCAACTATCATCGTAAAATCAACCCCATGTTCATGCAAATCCATAGCCGTTAATCTTCCTTGGAATAATGGTCTAGTTTCTGTATTTATTACATCAAATTTTTTACCAGAATTTTTAGCTAAAATCAAAGTTTTTACAGCTGAACTAGAATGACAATGGGTTAAAATAGTATCATTGTTTTTTATTATTTTAACACCATTTTTTATAACCTTACAACTTGTATCAATCATCAAATCTAAATAAAAATCAGTAGCGTCAACAACACTCTTTTTTATTTTTTTCAAATCAAAATCAGGATTCTCTTTCAAGACATAAGAGCAGTATCTTAACCCATTAAAAAGCATGGGCTCTGTTGGTCTAGCATTTTTTATTTTTTCACATGCTTTTAAAACAAACTTTTCAAAATCCTTTTTATCTTCAAATTTATTTTTTATAACAGATTCTTTTAAAACTAAAATTCCCTGTCTTGCTATATTTGTAGCACCCTGAATTTTTATAGTTTTAATATCAAAACAAATTTTATTTATTCTTTCAAACCTTTTATCCATAAAATTATATTAATTTATATAAATATATTATATCACAATTTAATCAAAAAAACTGAAAAATAAATTTCAGTTTTAACAATCAACCTAAATACTTCGTCATTTTCTGTCTTTCGGAGTTACCCAAAATCCTAAATATTTTCCAAATAACAGTCTAAAATACGCCTCATTTGCAGGTATTGAACCAAGCACAACACTAGTTATTGGATATATTGCCCACTCTATAAAAACCAAAATATATTCATAAAATTTAATCTTACCATTTCTTCTTGGCCACAAAAACGCAGATAATAAAGCATTTATAAGAATGCCCACCATGGAAAATCTCATAAGTCCTTGCAATATAAATGGAGCATTTCTAACTATTATTGATTGTCCTATTATTTTATTATTAACAATAATTAAGGGCAAAAAACCAAAAACAAACATTATTATAGAAGCTGTAGCCCAAGAAATTCCGCCCTCAAATTGTTTAAATATATATTTAAATTTTATCCAATTAG
>Ga0074195_1004476_pt1 | contig 11453 bp, 12 predicted proteins | sample EPASupsiteHSE623_FD_64525 | JGI IMG/M metagenome (GOLD analysis project Ga0074195, IMG submission 64525) | Bioremediated contaminated groundwater from EPA Superfund site, New Mexico - Sample HSE6-23 | ecosystem: Environmental > Aquatic > Deep subsurface > Groundwater > Contaminated ...
GGACATGGAATGAACCCTCCTTCGTTGTTGGACTGGTCTCAAGCGCCATTTGTTCTGCCATGCCCACCCCGGTTCCCGCAAGCCCCAGGTACTCATTTCCCGGAAGAACCGGTTTTGAACGCCTCACACAAGCTTAACCTGCTGTCCAAAATCTGGGGGGAATTATACCTTATTTTCGGGTACTATTGGTCTTGACATTGGGGGGCACCTCACCCCCCGCTCCTGCAACCTATCCGCAACCCGCCAAAAAGAAAAAGGCGTAATCCCTTAGGATTACGCCTTTTTCAATCGGGTGGTGCCGAAGCGGGGACTCGAACCCCGACAGCCGTACGGCCACTAGACCCTGAATCTTCTGAAAGCCTTTTTGACCGTTTTTGATGATTTGTGATTTATATTGACATTTCAGCCACTTCACACCATTATCCCCGCGATTGTTCGTGATGGTTTTTGACCTATTTTTATGAAAAAGGTTACGCAATGGTTACGCAAATCTGAGCCCGGAGGGGGAGTGGTGTCCATCCATCTATACTGCAAACAGTGCCGTTCATCCTGCCCTGTAAAGAGCAAGACGTGCCCGAAGTGTGGGACTCCATTCCCGCGAGAGGGGCGAAAGTACCGTGTCTCCGTCAAACTGAAAGGACAGGTCGTCAACCGCGTTGTGGACAACTTGACCCTTGCCAGGGAGACGGAAACGACGATCAAGTCCGATCTTCTTCGTGGTGAATTCGACATCACCCAGCACCGGGTGAAAAAGGTCGTAACGCTATCCGCCGTGTGGGACCGCTACCTTGATTGGGCGAAGGTAGAAAAGGCAAAATCCTGGATGACGGACGATTTCTTTTATCGGAAGCACCTTCAGCCTCGTTTTGGGGACAAAGCCCTGGACGCCGTTTCCTCTTTTGACGTTGAACGGATCAAGGCGGATATGAAAAAAGCCGTCACGCCTCAAGGAAAGACAGGCTATGCGGATGCAACCATACGCCACGTACTGGTGCTCCTGCACCATCTCTACAAGAAGGCGAAAGAGTGGGGAATGTATGCGGGTGAGAATCCCGTTGAGAAGGTAAGAAAGCCACGCCCCGACAACGAGGTTACGGAGCTCCTTTCCGCCGAGGAACTGGAGCGGCTCGCCGGGGTTCTGGCAGCCTGGCCTTGCCGGGCATCGGCAAATTTTGTCCGCATCAGCCTTTTTACCGGATTGAGAAAGAGCGAAGTGCAGAAGCTCCGCTGGGATGACGTGGACATCGAGCGCCAAACCATCATCGTGAAAGACACCAAAAACGGAACAACCACGAAGCTTCCGCTCAGTCCACAAGCCGTTGAAGTTTTCATGAACATCGAGCGCACTTCGGATTTTGTCATCCCCGGCCCCGACGGAGACCAGAAGCGCACGTTCCGCGATCCCTGGTACAAAATCAGGAAAGCCGCCGGGCTCCCGGAGGATTTCCGCTTCCACGGTCTGAGGCACAATCTGGCAAGCCAGTTGGTTTCAAAGGGCGTTGACCTGCTGACCGTCGGAAAGCTGCTGAATCACCGTGACCTTCAGTCCACGAAAAGATACGCGCACTTGAGCGACGAACGGCTACGTGAAGCCGCTTCCCTTGCCGGGGAGCTGTTGAGCCCCGCCGATAAGAGCACCAAAGTGGTGCCTCTAAGAAAATAGGAAAGGGGAAAACCATGCTCGCCGCCAAGCCTTTAGCGGGGAGTTACGCGAGGAATCCAATGATAAAGACAGTGCCTGTTCATTATCATCTTGGGGAATTTCCTCCCCGAGAACTTGACTGGCCGCAACTAATTCCCCTGATAGGTCCTTCCAATGCGGGGTTGGCACGTTTCGACGGCTTGCTGTCGGCTATTCCCAACGCCGATCTCCTTCTCTCCCCCCTGACGACACAGGAAGCGGTCCTTTCCTCCAAGATCGAAGGCACGCGGGTGACCATGGGGGAGGTCCTTGAGATCGAAGCCGGAGGCGAATCCGATGCCATTACTCAGCCCAAACGCGACGATGCGGAAGAAGTGCTCAACTATCGCAGAGCCATGCGGGCCTGCACCGCGGAGATGGAGCACCGCCCGTTTTCCCAGAACATCTTGAGAGCAGCGCATGCTCTTCTCATGCAAGGGGTTCGCGGCCGGGACAAATCTCCCGGGAGCTACCGGAAGGATCAGAACTGGATTGGCCCAAAAGGCTGCACCATCGAGGAAGCGAGCTTTGTTCCCATTGCGCCTGAACATTTGCAAAATGGCATGGATAAATGGGAAAACTATCTCGGTAGCACATCAGAACCCGATGTACTTGTTCAGCTCGCCGTCTTGCATGTGGAATTCGAGGCCCTTCACCCTTTCAAGGACGGGAATGGCCGTTTGGGGAGGATGCTGATCCCGCTCTTCCTTTCCCAGCGCAAGCTACTGAGCAGTCCCAACTTTTACATGAGCGGCTATCTGGAGACAAACCGTGAGGAATATCAGGAACGTCTGCGTGCTGTTTCCCGCGATGGTGATTGGACCGGATGGTGCGCTTTTTTTCTCCAGGGAATCCGTGAACAGGCGGCTGAAAACGAGCGCAAAGCCCGAGACATCCTCTCGCTCTATGATCGTCTGAAGACCAAGATGATTGATCTGACTCACTCCCAACATTCGATCCGGGCCGTTGATTTCATTTTTCAGACTCCCATTTTTACCGCACCAACATTCACACATTACTCGGAGATCCCGAAACCGACCGCGAATCGCATTCTGACACTCCTGCGCGATGAGGGGCTCCTGCGCACGATTCAGGAAGGGAGAGGAAGACGGCCGGGAATTTATGCGTTTCGGGAGTTGCTGAATATCGCGGAGGGTAACGACGTGTTTTGAGTCTCACCCATGAAACACAAGCCTATTTGCGTCTCAAATTTCAAGGAATGTGAGACGCAAATTCATTAATCCCTAATCTGTGAGACACAAACGCCAATGAACGAAATCAAAATCAGAGCCGTATCCAGCGTGGATACCTGCGTGGAGGCGCACACGCTGACGGAGATTTGAGAGCTTTCATCTTTCCGTGGATAGGGCAGGCGTCATGAACCTGCCCGACAAGGCCGGGACTCCTGCCCGGCTTTCCACGGAGCCCCCACCAGGAGAGCGCACAGGAGGCGCTCCAGGATGAATAGAAAAACTGAGGACGAAATCATAGGTCCTTCCCTGATAAACCTTAAAAAAAGGATAACAACCCTCGCTAAAGAGCACATACCTGTGCTGCTTATTGGAGAACCAGGCACAGGAAAGGAGTTGTTTGCCAACCTCTACATGCAGAAAAGCGGCCGATCTGAAGATAAGTGTATTTCCATTAATTGCGCCGGTTTTCCCGAGGATGCCACGTTAACTTCTGAGCTGTTTGGGCACAATATGGGCTCATTCACCGGGGCAACGAAAGATCGTAAGGGAGTCATCCGTACACATAAAGGAGGAGTGCTCTTCCTCGATGAGCTTGGCCATGCCCGGCCTGGAGCACAAGCATTGCTGCTCAGATTCCTGATTGACAAGCGGGTAAAGCCATACGGGGCTGATGTGCCTGACCCCGAACCCATTGATATATCCATTGTAGCTGCTACCTCAAATGAGAGGTCAGTGCTTCCTGAGCTAAAGGATAGATTCGCAACTCTCTACCTGCCTCCCTTGCGGGAGCGTGGAAACGATATCTATTTTCTTATTGCCGCTTTTCTTGATGTGCACAAGAAGAAAATAACGGAAGCTGCCCTAGAGCATGTGGTAAGAAATGCGCCACATGACGGTAATGTTCGCGTCCTGCATAAGAATCTAAGAAATGCGTGTTTTAAGGCGCAGGAATCAGGGAAAGATTTTCTTGATCTTGATTCGTTCGGTGTAGCTGAGGGTGCGATTCACGACCCTTGGTAACCCAAGGAGTAAAATCCGGCCAAAGCCGCACTGTCCCTCAAAACGGCGTGCGATGTGTGTTTAGCCCTACCAAGGGCCGTGAATCGCACCCTGTAGCTGAGTCTTACTATTACGAAAATCCGGCATTTAACTATTTTAACGGCAGAGATGGCATTAGGACCCGTCGTGAGGAGGGAGAACCTGTTGAACTATCGATGGTTATAAGCGGTAAAGACAAGGTGGTTCTTCCCATTGAAAACTTCCTGCAACCATCCCCGAGTACTATCGAAGAAGTAATGAATGAAGAAATATTCACACCTGAGCGCCAGATTCTAAGAACACTGGGAAACATAGAGTTTCTCCTGGACCGAATCACCAGACTGTGGGAAGGCAAACGACAAACATCGCTGTTGAAAGCCGGTTTTGACTGGCTCGCTCCACCTACCTTCGACGAATACAGCCGGGAAACCCAAAAGGAATATTTCACTCAGGTATTGAATGCAGCGGGCGGAAATCAAACACGAGCGGCTGCCCTGGCTGGGATGAAGAAATCAACATTCATGGATCATATCAACAGGCTCGGAACAGTGGCCAAGAGCAAAGCCACCTCCGATCAATAAATAATCCCATCTCACCTTAAAACCTCTCCCATCAAAAATAAGAAAGCCGGAATTCCGTCCGATTTTGCGTGGTATGCGGGCTAAATTCCGGCTTTTTGCGTTTCATATGAATCCATCGTAAAGCGCACAAAAACAAAAAAACATATCAATATCCATGTGATACGCTGGTTAAGTGTCATTGGCATGAGGTTTGCCATAGTTATGGGCGTGATGCTGTTATGTGCTCGAAGTACACAACAATATAGATAGGAGATGGATCATGTCTAATCTGTTACGACTCAGCAGGGTAAACGAAACGCCGGGTTTCCCCCTGAAGGCTTCGACCCTCTATGCTTGGCGTCATCGACGTAAACACCCTGAGATTTTCGTCAATGTAGGTGGTGCGGCATTTGTCGATCTTGATGCGCTTGAGCGGCTGGTTGAGTTAGGCCGTGGATGCAAGCGGTGCAAATAGGCAACCCCCGCTCCGGCGGTACGGATACGGGGGTGGGGGGAAGGGTGTATCTGATTTTTAAATCCGAGTTAAGAATACCATGAGCTTTGAGCGAAAACAATTCCTTGGGCCATTCCTTGACACCATACCTTCCGATACAAAAGCACTTCCGCAATGGGTGACATGGAAAGCCGTCCCACAATATGACAAGGACGGCAACTTCAGGAAGTGGGACAAAGTCCCCATTAATCCGAAGACCAGCCGGAACGCCAAGGCGAACGACCCGACGACATGGGGAACGTATGACCAGGCCGTTGACTTCTATCGCCGGTGGGCGGGCAAAGAGCACGAGTCGAAGGACAAAGACGGCACGATCAAAAAAGGTGCCGTGAGCGGCATCGGGCTCGAATTCGCCAAGGACGGGTCTTATGTCGGTGTGGACCTGGACCACTGTATCCGCGACGACGGAACGGTTGAGCCGTGGGCCGAGGATGTAGTCAGGGACCTTTCCAGCTACACGGAATTTTCCCCGTCGGGCTCAGGACTGCATATCATCGTTCGCGGGAAGCTCCCTCCGGGTGGCCGAAAGCGTGGCAACATAGAAATGTACAGTGAGGGCCGGTTTTTCACGATTACCGGCAAGCTGTTCGCCCCCCACTTGTGCAGGATCGAGGACCGAGACGCGGAAATCGCGGAAGCCCATTCCGTGGCGTTCTCCAGTAATGGCACTAAATCGCAAAAACACAAGTCCATAAAGAGAGAGGCAGTGGGTGCTCCGACCGTAGACGAGGCCTTCATTCTGGAGTGCGCTCCCAAAGCAAAAAACGGGACGCTGTTCTCTCGCCTATGGGACGGAGACATATCCGGGCATCCATCGGCGTCTGAAGCGGATCAGGCGCTCTGTAATATCCTGGCGTTCTGGACTCAAAAAGACGCTGGGCTCATGGACGCTCTATTCCGCAAGTCCGGGCTCATGCGAGACAAATGGGACGAGGTTCACCGGCCGGAAGACAGGGCAACCTATGGCCGCATGACCATAGAAACGGCCATCGCCGGATGCCGTGTCGTTTACAAACCAACGATCAAGAAACAACAGGGATCAAATAACGCAGCAGGTTTAGAGTCAGACTGCCCCCTCCTGAACGAGCAGGGAAAGCTCCGGAAGCACAAAAAAGCCGCTCTCGCCCTCCTGCCGCACATGGACAATCTACTCTATGATGGGGTGACGCAGAGGTGGCTGAGATACGAAGAAAACGTCTGGAGGCCTCTGACGATCCACCAGGCCACGGGAATCGTTGACCGGCTCATCACCGGCCTTGCGCCGGAAATCGATTATAACACGTCATGGCGTGACGGCGTGATGAACCAACTCGGTCTCTATCTGAGCTGGGATGACTCGGCGACGCCAAAGGACGCCATACCATTCAAAAACGGCGTACTGTTCCTCCGTGACATGCGATTCGAGAAGCATCGGAAAGATCTCTGTTTCACCTGGCAACTCCCCTACGATTACAACGTCCTCGCCACTTGCGAGCCAATACAGAAATGGCTTTTCGAGACAACCGGCGACGCTCTCCAGGTTGAGCTTCTTCGCGCCTACCTGGACGCCATCCTTACCGGGCGGGCGGACCTGCAACGCTACCTTGAGCTTATTGGCCCCGGTGGAACCGGCAAGGGTACGTTCATTCGCTTGGCTGAGGCCGTGATCGGCAAGGAGAATGTCCATGTTTCGGAGCTCAAGCATCTGGAGAACAACCGCTTCGAGACGGCAAAACTCTACGGCAAACGCCTGACTGTCATTACCGATGCCGAAAAATACAGCGGAGATGTAACCACGCTCAAGGCAATGACCGGCGAGGACTCCCTTCGGTTCGAGGAAAAACATAAGCAGAACGGAGCGTCATTCCGCTACCAGGGCATGGTTCTCATTGCTGCGAACCAGGATGTCGGCAGCTCAGACTATACGAGCGGCTTACAGCGCCGTAGGATCACCGTACGATTCGAGAAGGTTATTCCGCCCGAGAAACGCAGAGACCTTGATGCCGAGTTCGAGCCATATCTCCCTGGTGTTATTAATTGGGCACTCTCCCTGCCACGTGAGCGAGTGACGGCGCTGCTCAGAGACACAGACAAGCATGTGAAGAGTCTCAATGGTGCGAGCATGGATATGCTCATCAACGTCAATCCTATTGCGGCATGGGCAGATGATTGCCTTGTCTATTCTCCGGAGTTTTCAAAAACATTCATCGGGAGAAAAACGGATGAAGCCAACGAAAAGCTATATCCCAGTTATTGCAACTGGTGTGATGGAACAGGACACCAAGCCTTTGCCGTGAATCGCTTTATAACCATCCTGAAGGACCTGCTTTGCAACCAGCTACGACTTGTTGCCGTCAAACATACGCGAGATGCCACGGGAAAATATTTTGACGGGATCGGCATCCGCAAGGCGAGCACTGACAATAAGCCTTCGCCGCTTGCGGCATACTTTGGCGTGATCACAAGAGGGGAGGAGAAAGCCGAACCTGTGCCGAACAATGCCGGACCCATGCCGCATGAAATGCCGGACAAAACCCGCACCATGCCTAATGTGCCGAACTTTTCTCAATATTATTCCGGGAAAAATATGGAAGATGATGGAAGAGATACTCCTCCTATCACTCCTTCTGGTGTGGAAGAAAAAAATCCTGGAAAAAGTGAAAACCGCGAAAAGTTCGGCATTCTAGGCACAGAGCCACTTCAGACCGGCATGGGTACGGCACGACCCGGCACAGACCGGCACGAGTACGGCATAGATCGGGGACCTGCTCCGAGAACCGACTTCCGAGTGAAGTGCGCAGATTGCCTTCTTGTGCCGAACTGTCCCACCCCAAAAATAAAGGCCGAACACGGCACTATGCTGGTCCACCACTGCCAATATTTCCAAACAAAAAGGGGTGCGGCTTGAGCACGGCGCATTCTCGGCAACTTTTTCAACACAAAGGTGAGTGTACTATGAATCTCAAACGAAAGAACAACCCAATGGCAAAACGTTTTCCGGGTTTTACCTACGCCGAGCATATGGAGCTGGGAGCGCATCTGAAAGCCCTTCACGACAGAATTTGGAGCTTATTCTTCGATCTTCAGAAAATCTATCCGAAATCATCAAGACCAATGCGGGCAATGCGCAGACTGGCTGCTCCGCCCTTTGGACCGTTTTCCGGGGTCAAGGATCACCTGGATCGTGCCTTTCGCTCTGGGCACCCCGAAGCCGGTGTGGATGCGACGCCATATTATGGGTGGGGGGCGGACTCCGACCAGGAGTCGAACATCATCCCCCTATCCGCCTTTGGCTGCCCGCAACAGCGAAAACCGCAATGGCTCTCCGCCGATCAGCATCGGGACATTGCCCGTCGTCTGTGGGCGATCCAGAACGGCCTACAGGATGCGGCACGCCGAATATGGAAAGCTTACGGCGTCAGTTCGCCCCAAGGGCGCGCCATCGAGCGGATAGCGGGCGGCAACCGGCTCACCAATCACGTCCGTTTTGCGCTGGAGGATGCGGCCTGCAAGGAGCACGACAGTCTGGACGGGATGGCTTGGTATTGGGGTAGCAATGCGGTGTGATGAAAATAATGTGCACCACATGCAACTCTGCTCCCCAAAAATAACCTCATGGACAAAAATTGTGCCAACGAGATTTAGCAGTCATAACGCAAGCTTAGGGGGGTAGTGGGTGATGAAAAAATCAACATTTTCAACCAAACAGCGCCGGTTCTTGGCCGCTTACGCCGAATCGGGATGTCACCTGTCAAATGCCGCGAAGGCAGCAAGGGTTGATCGAACATCGGTATGGCACTGGAGGCGCGACAATCCGGCCTTTGATGCCGCCATGACGGATACTGAGGAGCGTCTCTTGGACGATGCGGAGCTGCGGCTCCACACGAAGATCGAGGAAGACGACCTGAAGGCAATCTGCTTTTTCCTGGACCGGAAAGCGCGTCACCGCGGCTATGGTCAACAGATGAACAGCCGAGATTGGGGACCTCGTGAGCCTGCCGAGAGCATCGTCATTTTGAAACGCCTTCAGGCCAAGGAGATCACCATCGAACAGGCGGCTATTGAATACAGCCTCCTCTCCCTGCCCATGCCGCGCCCTATTGAGCTGCTGCTTCGCAAGTCCAAGCCCCCGGAGGAGACCGGCCCTGAGGAATTCGGCAAATCCGCCGAAGAGCTCGAAGCCGAACTCGACGCCGAATATGCCCGCAAGATGTCTGAAATCGACAGGCAGAAGGCTGAATTCATCCCGCAGCGCGAGCAGGAGGTGAATGAGCTTAAGGAAGAGCTTAAAGGGCAGGACAGCTTCAGGGATGGTATCCAGGCCATGATTGAAAGGGAGAAAGGCGAATGAACGCCGATGAATTGCTTGAACGCGCAAAGAATGCAATGAATACGCCCGATCCATTATTGGGAAGATGCGAATGTGGTGGAATACGATATGCCATTGAGGTTGAGTATGCCCAAAATAGAATCGTTATTACGGCAAAGTGCTTCCAGTGTAAGGCCGTAAAGCAGGTTGATGTTGGCAAAAAACAATGAGTTGATTGCTTTGAATTCATCACACAATGCCACGTTATGGCGAAATCGGAGGGATTGAAAAAATGATGAAGTTATGACAGAGTAGCGTGTGTTCATTATGATCCTCCACGCTGCAAGGACGAGCGGCGCTTGTGTGTGCCGTTCAGATACAACGGATAGCCTAGAATTAGGAGTAAGACCATGTGTTTTGCAAAAGATGAAAACCTTGAGGCCATTGAGTCAATCGAAAGCGAAGGAGTTTATAGCTTCGTCAAGATTCCCATTGCCACGGTTGAGACCAACGTTGCCACTCTCGAAGCCGAAGTCTTTTTGTGCCTCGGCGACCTTATCGGGGCGCGGGATGAGGCGAAAGATGCGTTCGAGAGCAACCAGGTCGAGCAGGAGCAACTGGTGCGCCGCATGACCGAGCTGGAAGGCCTGGTTCACAAGGTGCAAAGAGATGATATCCGTGGTTCAGAAGCACTGCGGATGGTGGCCGATGCAAACCGCGAAATCAGCGAGTGCACCCAGCGCCGGGCGGCCCTGAAGCGGCAGGAAGGCGATCTTCGCAGCGCGTTGGCAAGGACTCAGCATGATCTTGACGTGGCCGCACACAAGGCATTCCGGTACATTCAGGAGTGCAAACAGCAGCATGTGAGGTCAGCCGTGGATTTGGCTTATCAGCTCGCAGACAACTGGCGCGATGCCCTGGATGCGATTGCCGACAGGCACGGCATCGCGCTCGGTCGGTCCCTCCGGTTGAACGTGCTCGCCCATTCACGCATCAGTAAGGATCGGTTTGGCGAGCCGCCCTTTCAGCCCAAGGAGGCCGCAAATGGATAATCCCGCCGTCATTCGGATTGGCGCGAATGACTCAATTGAGGTGGGCTTCACCCCGGCCAAATCCCACCGGGAAGCCTCCGTCATCAAAATCCGGCGCATCAACCGGATTACTGACCCCACATGGATGATGTTTGGGCTCGATGAGTGCCGGGATATCGTTGCCGGGCTCCGGCAGGCTGTTGATGACCGCCGGTTCGAGCGGGATGTGCGTTGGTATGGCCAGGATCACATCCTCCACATGCGCCGGTTTGTGCCTGCCTTATCTCCCGGATTCGTCGCCCTGGATGTTCTTTGGGAAAATTCCGCGACCGGTAAGCAGGAAAAGGTCACACGGCCCGGCACGAGCATCGAGATTCCTGCCGACCAAGCCGCAAATGTCGCCAGTGCCCTACAGACGGCTTACGACAGGTGCCATCCTCGAAGGCTGGGATTTTTGAGCTGATTTCAGTGGGGGGCCTTCGGGCTCCCCTTTTCCAAGGGAGGATTAAAATAATGTATCGTGTGGACCAGTTGGCCGATTTCTGGGGCGTGCCGGAAAAGTGCCTGAAGGATGAATTTTCCCGCCGTGGTGTGGAGATCGGGCAGGACGACCGGGGCCGGGCGACGGTCCCCGATGTTCCTCCGGTGCTCCGGGCCGTCGATGAGCAGGTCAGGAAGGGGCTTGCGTGAGATCGGTAGGCGGGCCGGTTCGGTCTGATAAGAGAGGGCTCCCGGCGATTCCGGCTTTAGCACCATGGCCGGGACCTACGCATCCGATGGCTTCAATAGCCGTCATCGATTGGGAGCAGGAGCCCCGAGTCTTCCGATGTACCCCATGTTAGCTCGATCCATGGGGGCTACGCACCACAGGCTATCCCTGGCCGCCATGCGGTGGGAGCGAAAGACCTACCACCAACATGAGTGATTCGCATCTTGATAGTCAAGGGGGTATGGCTGGCGAGAGTATCCCCCCACCTTCCTCTTGCTCGGCGCTCTTAAGCAGGGTATGGTTTCACCGCTGTAAGACTTCAGTCGGGGAGTCCATCCCGAACACGAGCCATGTGGGGGTAAAAAGGCCATGACAACGAATTATTTATCCCTTGATTCCGACCTGGATGGCTGCCTTGCCGGGCAGTTGTTCATCAAAG
>Ga0074195_1004478_pt1 | contig 11444 bp, 9 predicted proteins | sample EPASupsiteHSE623_FD_64525 | JGI IMG/M metagenome (GOLD analysis project Ga0074195, IMG submission 64525) | Bioremediated contaminated groundwater from EPA Superfund site, New Mexico - Sample HSE6-23 | ecosystem: Environmental > Aquatic > Deep subsurface > Groundwater > Contaminated ...
CATTTCCCAGGGAAATTCCCAATTCCAGAGCCGAATCCCCGGGCATGGCATATGCGAGCGCCGCGCTTGCCCTCGGGCCAATACCGGGTCATCACCGCTCGCCTCGATCTCCAGGCGGTTCTGGGCGAGGCCAAGAAAAGGAATGTGACCATCACGGAGCTGCTGGGCGCCGTGTATCTCGACACGTTGCAGAGCCTCTGGCTTTCCCAGCCCAAAAAGCCCCGGGACCACTTCATCAGCGTCGAGATACCGGTCAACCTGAGGCAATTCTTCAAGACCAAGACGAAAAGGAATTTCTCCCTCTTCATCCTGCTGCGCGAGAATATGCAATTGGGCGCACGAGGCTTCGACGAACTCGTCAAGCGCGCCCATTATCAGATGAGGCTCGAGAACGATCCGCGCTCGCTTGCCCGCCAGATCGCCCGCAACGCCGGGGGCACGAGGAATCTCCTCGTGAGGGCGGTCCCTCTCTTCATAAAAGACGTAGCCGCGCGAATCCTCTTCGCGAAGCTCGGCGAGACGATGCTGAGTGGTTTCATATCCAATATCGGAACGCTGCGCTTGCCGTCCGGCATCGTGCCGCACATCGGAAGCATCGCCTTTATCCCTGCGCCCAGCAAGACTACCTTGACGAATGCCTCGGTCATTTCCTGGAAGGATGACCTAATCATCACGTTCGGAAGCTTGACGCGTTCGCGCGAGCTTGAGCGGCTGTTCTTTCGCCGTCTTAGAAGCTTGGATCTCGCGGTCAGCGTCCGCTGCCGCGGTGACGAGGAGTAAATCATGCCCTATTGCCCCGATTGTGGCGTCGAAATCGGAAACGCCCCGGTTTGTCCCCTTTGCGGCGCTCAAAACCCCAGATCCGCGGCCGCGTCGAAGCCCGACTGCCCCGACCTGAACCAAGGTGGCCAACCATCGCGACGGCAGGGTTTTCTCGGCGAGGTGGCGGAAGCCGAATCCCTCACGATTATCGAAAAACGCAAAATCGCCTGGGAAGTCCTGTCCGTCGCCTTCGCCATCGCCATCCTCGCGCTTTCCCTGATCAATATCCTCGTGGCGGGCAAGCTCTCCTGGTCACTCTATCCCGTCTCCGCATTCTTCTTCGTCTGGGTGGTCGCCACGGCCTACCTCGTCATGAAAGAAAGCTCGCGTTTGCGCTATGTCCTCGCCATTCTCGACATGCCGGTCTTTCTCCTCGCGCTCGGTCTTTTTACCGGAGACATGTCCTGGGCTTGGCGATTGGCGGTGCCGATCGCCCTCTTCGCGGAAATCGTCGTGGCCGGCGTGGCGCTTTCGGTGAGGAACGCCAAGCGGAAAGGCCTCAACATCCTCGCGTTCATTCTCGTCGGGGCCGCCCTCATCTGCCTCGGAGTCGAGATTTTCGTCGATCTTTTCGCCTTTGGGAAGATCAACTTGGGATGGTCGGCGATCACGGCTATCGCCCTCATCCCGATCGCGGGCTTTCTTATCTACCTTCACTATCGCGTAGCGAAGACGACGAATTTGCACCGGCTTTTCAAGCTCTAGCGCGCGCTTTTGCGGCCGCGGCTCTCCCTAAACTATTTCCGTCTATTGACATTTTTTGCAGTTTTCTGTAATGTATTGTCAACACGACGCAGGGTAGAGCAGTTGGCAGCTCGTCGGGCTCATAACCCGGAGGTCACAGGTTCGAGTCCTGTCCCTGCTAAATTCTAAACCGGCCATCTCCTCGATGGCCGGTTTTTTTTCGCCCAGGCCTTGGCTTTGAGTGGACATCGGGGTAGGCCTGTATTACGATAGTCATAGTGCGAAAAAAGCCAAACCGACTTTTTTACTTAATGCTGCTGGTCATGGCAGTCATGGCGTTTTTGCCCGCCTCGATCGGGGCGCAGGCTCGCCGTCCCGCGATACTTTCAGGCTGTGAATACGACTATCCTCCCTACTGCATCGTGAACCCTGACAACTCAGTGACCGGATTCTCGGTGGAGTTGCTTCGTGCCGCGCTGAAGGTTATGGATAGGAAAGTGGCCTTCGAGACGGGCACGTGGCCTGAGATGAAGCAGAAACTGGCGGAAGGGAGCATAGAAGTGCTTCCTCTCGTAGGTCGAACGCCGGAACGCGAAGCGATATATGACTTCACCTTCCCCTATTTGGTGATGCATGGAACCATCATCGTGCGAGATTCGACCACAGGCATCCAATTTCCTTCCGATCTCGCCGGCAAGCGCGTCGCGGTTCTCAAAGGCGACAACGCGGAAGAATACCTCCTTCGCGCCAAGCTTGGGGCTGAGATCATCTCGCTGGATTCTTTCGAGACCGCTCTGCGCGCGCTTTCTGAAGGACAGTACGACGCCGTGGTTATTCAAAAACTGCTCGCGATGCAGATCATTAAAAACAACGGCTTTAAAAACTTGAAGGTGGCTGGTCCGCCGCTCACGGATTTCAAGCAAAGCTTCTGCTTCGCGACCAGAAAAGGGAACAAGGAATTGCTTGCTCTCTTGAATGAGGGACTTTCGATCGTCATGGCGGACGGGACATTCAGGGAACTCTACGCGACCTGGTTTTCCGGGATCGAAGCGTTCGGTCAAGCCGGCAGCAGAATCATAATGGGGGGTGACAGCAATTACCCGCCTTATGAATATCTCGATAAAAACGGACAGCCAGCCGGGTTCAATGTCGACCTTACCCGAGCCATCGCCCGCCAACTGGGGTTCACTATTGAAATCCGGCTTGGCCGCTGGGATGACATCAGGAAAGGCCTGAGCACGGGCAGCGTGGACGCGGTGCAGGGCATGTTCTATACGGCCGAACGAGACAGGGTGTATGGGTTTTCGCCTACCTACTCCATCGTGAATCATGTCATCGCGGCAAGATCAGGCGCGCCTCCGCCGGCTTTCCTCCAGGATCTGGCAGGGAAATCTATCATCGTGATGGCGGGTGATATCATGGATGATCTCGCGACCAAAACAGGATTTGGGGGAAACCTCATTCGCGTAGCCTCGCAGGAAGAGGCCTTGGTTTCGCTCTCTGAAGGGAAAGGCGACTACGCCCTTGTCGCCCAGATACCGGCATTGTATTTTATCAAAAAGAATAAACTTGGGAACATCAGCCTATCAAACGCCTCTGTTCTCGCGGCGGAATACTGTTACGCGGCGCCGAGTTCCAACGGCGTTCTGTTGGGCCAGCTTTCCCAAGGACTTTCGGCGGTCATAGCGAGCGGCGAATACAGGAAGATCGAAGATAAATGGCTTACGCCCTATAAAGCCCAAGGCTCCATTTTCCTCGTCATCGCCCGGTACGCGGCTATCATCATCTCAATTCTTTTCGCCTTATTGCTCCTGGTTTTGGCTTGGTCATGGTCGCTCAAAAGAAGCGTTGCCCAAAAAACGCTGCAACTTTCGATCGAGAATGCCGAAAGGAAAAAGGCCGAGGCTGAAATAGTAAAGCTGAACCAGGACCTCGAGCGGCGCGTTTCCATCAGGACCTCGGAACTTGAGGCGGCCAACAAGGAACTGGAATCATTCTCTTACGCGGTTTCCCATGACTTGAGGGCTCCCTTGAGAGCGACGGAGGGCTTCAGCTCGATTTTGGCGGATAGATACAGCGAGGTGCTGGATGATACCGGCCGCGATTATCTGCGGCGGATACGGGAAGCCTCAAAGCGAATGGGGCAGCTCATCGAAGACCTTCTAGGCCTTTCTCGCGTGACTCGCTTCCCCCTCGCGAGGCAGTATTTCGATCTCAGCGCCTTGGCGCGGGAAACAAGCGCGGCCATGCTGCAGGTCTGGGAGGGGCGGGCTCCTGAAGTCGTCATTGAGCCCGATATGCGAGCTTTCGCCGACCTTGCCTTAACGGAAATGCTCCTGCGCAATCTATTTGAGAATGCTTTTAAATTCAGCGCGAAATCGGCTTTGCCCCGGGTGGAGGTAGGTTCCGTCAAAAAGGCTGAAGAGGGAATAAGCGAGACGGTTTTCTGGGTGAGGGACAATGGTATCGGCTTTGATATGGCATACGCGGGCGAGCTTTTTTCCCCCTTCCATCGGCTGCATTCCTTTACCGAGTATTCGGGAACCGGCATTGGGCTCGTCACCGTCCAAAGGATCGTGACCAGGCATGGCGGCCGCGTATGGCCTGAGGCCGAACCGGGCAAGGGCGCCTGCTTCTATTTCACTCTCGGCGCATAGCCTGGGCTTGATCAGCCGAAAGGCAGGCTCGATCCCTTCCCCGTTTTTTGGCTTCATAAAGGGCGGTATCGGCTGCGCGCGCAAGAGAATCGGAATCGATCTCAGGCGAGGGGATTAGCGCGGCGATTCCGATACTCACACTGACATAAGCGCCAGCTTCTGAAAGGGCGTGTGGAATTTTGAGCGCGCGGACCCGTTTGAGTATTGACTCCGAATGAGCGATAGCTGCGCCAGAATCAGCTCCGGGCAGCACGGCTGAAAATTCATCGCCGCCGTAACGTGCGGCAAGCATAGCAGATCCTTCCAATTCATCGGAAATAACCTTCGACACTTTTCGCAATACATCATCTCCAGCCTGGTGCCCATAGGTGTCGTTGTATCTTTTAAAGAAATCGATGTCGATCATAAAAAGCGCCATGGGTTCGCTTTTCCGCGAACATGATTCCCATTCAAGGGATAGAAACTCGCTCAAGGTTCTCCTATTCGCGAGCCCCGTGAGGCTGTCGGTCCGCGCCAGGCGCGAAAGCTCGGCATTCGCTTTTTCGAGGGCAATTTCTATCCTTTTCCCTTCTATGATGCTCCAAAGACGATTTCCGAAGAGCATCAACTGGCGCTGATCCGCTTCGTTATACGGGGTCGGTTTATTCGCCACGCCAAGCACTGCCACAATTTTCTCACTTTTCATAATTGGAATGCTCAAGATTCGCTTGATGGGAATATGTCCTTCGGGGAGGCCCCGTTTTTTTGGGGCGGTCGCGTATTCGTTGCAGATAACAGGTCCGCGCTGTCGCATGCATTCAGCCCACAGTCCCGCTGTCGTCAAGGAAAAGTCCATATATTTCCTGGCCGCGCAGGCTTCGGCGGCGCCTTTCGACCAAACATAGGAATCAAAACCGTTTTCTTCGGTATTGACATAGTGGAGATATCCCAACGCGCTTCCGGTCAACCGCACGCAACTATCGAGCACATAATGATTGAGATCCTCTTCCGACTGGCTTCTCTGCTCGCTCAGCGAGAGGAGAGCGTCGAGCCTGTCCTCATTGAGCTTGAGCGCGTTTTCAGCTTGAAGGCGATCATCAAGTTCACGCTGGAAACCCGCTTTCTGAAGCTGGAGATCCTTTCTCAATCGGGACAGCTTTAGAAGGCTTCGCGCGCGGTGGAGAAGTTCTGGTTCCGCGAAAGGCTTGAAAACGAGATCGGTATCGTCATCCCACATTTCGCGAAGGGCGTCTCGCGCCTTTTCCCGATCGGCGAGGATGATAATGGGAAGCGTTCGCGTTTGATCTTCTGACCGCAAGACCTTGAAAAGCTTGCGGCACGTGGAGAAGCCCGAATCAATGCTTAGTAAAAGCAAATCAGCTGGCGGGAGACTTGGGGGAAGGTCGCTCTTATTCACGTTCGAGATCGTCACGGAATAGCCGCCTTTCTCAAGCATCGCGCCCAGGAAAGCGGTTTCTGGCGCTTCGCCATCGATTATGAGAAGAGCCCTAGGCCCTTTTGCTGCCATGCTGGTTAAAGCCTCCTTTAAGAAAGGATAGTACTTTCCGGCATGCCAACATGCAAGCGCATAGTATAAAAGCCAGAGAGAAGACTTTGAGGCATCCTTGGATCTCAAAATATTCGTCTGATTATAACAAGAAATACTAAATTTTGCATGCGAAATAAAAAATACATTGACAACTGGAGTGCAAGTGCTAAGATACAAATAGAATCTTTTCAAGGAGGCAACAATGAAAAGGACAGTCACTTTGCTGATTATCGTCGCGATCGCTCTGATGTCGGCCACGGCGCAGATGAAGTATCCGTACCGGGATATCAATAATATCCTCGTATGGGGCGCCGGCGGCGGCACCGACCTCGCGAATCGCCTCGTGATGGCCGAGATGGGCAAGGAACTCAAAGTCAACATCAACGTGAACAACGTCACGGGCGGCGTCGGCGGGTCGGTAGGGCTCTATGAGGCATATTCGAAGCCCGCGGATGGATATACCCTCGCTGGCATTTCCGAATCCTGCGTAACGGCCGCCGTTCAGGGTGGATTCAACAAGCGCATGAATGTTTGGGACTTCTTCATTATCGGTGGATCGCCCGACCTCATCTCCGTGACTCCGAACGCTCCTTTCAAGACCGTCCAGGACCTTGTCGAGGCGGTAAAGAAGAATCCGAAAAGCGTGCGCGCCGGAGCGAGCGCCGCCGGTTCCATCCACCACCTCAACCTGCTCGCCTTCGAAAAGGGCTCAGGCGCCAAGTTCAATTTTATCCCCTATGATAGTTCGGCGGGATCCCAGAACGCGGCGATGACCGGAGAAGTCTCCCTCGTCATCACTTCCGTGCAGGAGCAAGCCGAACTTTTAAAAGCCGGAAAGCTCCGCCCCTTGGCGATGCTCATCCCCACCGACTTTGACTTCAAAGGCACAAAAATTCCCAGCGCGTTCACCGCCTATCCAGGACTCGCCCAATATCTGCCTCTCGAGCAGCAGATCGGCTTCGCCATCCGCAAGGACGCCCCCGAAGCGGTGAAAGCCACTCTGCAAGCCGCGTTCAAGAAAGCCATGACGGCGGCGCCCGTACTCAAGTTTGGCGAGGACCGCTATTTCACCATGAAGGGACTTGTCGGCAAGGAAGCGAACGATATTTTCGACAAGCTGGAATCGGTCTTCTCCTGGACTCTCTGGGATCTGGGCGCGGCGAAAATTGATCCGTCCACGCTGGGGATTCCCCGCTAACATCATCTCCCTAATTCTGGTTTTAGATGCACGCATGGAGTTGTGAGATTCTCACAACTCCATGTTTTAGGAGAATCCTTATGATGGATAAAGCCAAGCTTCGTGGTGCCGATCTCATCACGAGCGCAATTTTCTTTTTGCTTGGAATATGGATCGTTGCCGAAGCTTTCACAATGCCGCTGAAGGATTCATACGCGGGCGTGGATAGCGTCTGGTACGTGTCTCCCGCCCTGATGCCGCTTATTATTGGAGCGGCCATGCTCTTGCTTTCCGTGGCGATATTTGTCCATGCCGCGAAAAATGGCGGCCTTGAGTCCCTGAAGGAAATCTGGAAGAACAGGACAAAGGACGGCCTCCTCAATGATTCCAACATACGATATGGCTGCGTGCTGGTTCCCCTCATCGCGATGGTCTATCTGAACCTTACGAGAATCGATTTTTTCCTCGCGATCGTTCTGTATCTCGGATTCACGATAACCGTATTCTATCTCGACAATCCGACAATTATGCGGAAAGGCCTGTATCTTTACACCGCCGAAATGAGCCTGATTCTCGTTCTGGCGATATTCGGCCTCGACAAGGCTCTCATGGGCTTGTTCGAATATTCGCTCGATATTATCGCCGCCGCGATGATCATCGTCATCACGGTGTTCCTCCGAATCCAGATAAAGGAAACGGGAAACCCCGAGTATCCTAAGAAATTCAGGGCGGCAATGTGGATGACCTACCTAACGCCGCTTTTTATCGTCCCCATCTTCAGGTATATGTTGCGCGTGCCGCTTCCCCGTGAAGGCGCGATTGTCAACCTGATGTCTCTTTTCTATTATTCGATACGATAACGGGGAATAAAAATGAATATACTTCAGCAATTCGGCGTATTCTTCTCCGCCATTTTTTCTATAGTGACCAATCCGGTGCAGATGCTTATCCTTTTCGGAAGCACCCTGCTCGGCATCGTGTTTGGCGCTCTTCCCGGATTGACGGCGACGCTGGGCGTGGCCCTCCTGACGACCCTCACCTATGGGTTGCCGCTGCAATCCGCCATGATAGCATTGATGGGAATCTATGTCGGCGCGGTCTATGGCGGTTCCTATGGATCCATCATGATCAATATCCCCGGGACGGCCGCTGCCGCCGCTACAGCCCTGGAAGGCTATCCAATGGCCTGTCGAGGGGAAGCCGGGCGCGCGTTGGGCCTCACCACTACCGTTTCGGCGATCGGCACTTTTGTCGGCATGCTCTTCGTCGTGGTCTTCACGCCCCTGATCGCCGCGCTCGCGCTCCAGTTCACCTCCTTTGAGTTCTTTCTGCTGGCATTCTTCGGCATTTTGATAAGCGGGAGCATCTCCTGCCCCGACACCGTGCAGAAAGGATGGATCACCGGCTTCCTCGGCCTCTTTCTGGCGATGGTGGGCCGCGATTCTCTCCAAGTGTATCCTCGGTATACCTTGGGCATCATGGAACTTGAGAGCGGCATAGAGATCGTGCCAGTCCTCATCGGCGCATTCGGCATCCCGCAAATTATCCAAGTGCTGAAGGACAAACACTCGACCGCTCAGCCGAACAAGCTCGAGCGAGTGTTGCCCTCCTGGGGCGATGTCGGCAGGAACCTGAAACATTTGGTGAGAAGTGCGCTCATCGGGGTGGGCATCGGCGCTGTCCCGGGCATAGGGGAGGATATCGCCGCCTGGGTATCCTATGGCACGGCGAAAAAAACCTCAAAGCACCCAGAGAAATTCGGCACTGGCTTCGAAGAAGGGATCGTCGCATCCGAAACCGCCAACAACGCCTGCATCGGCGGGGCCATGATTCCATTGCTCTCCATGGGCATTCCCGGCAGTCCGCCCGCGGCCATGCTGCTTGGAGCCTTGCTTCTCCATGGCGTCGCGCCAGGCCCGATGCTAGAAATCGAAAGGCCTGGATTCACGATTGGCATTTCGGCGATTCTTCTGCTTGCTTCCTTCGCGATGTGGGTCGTGGGCATGCTCCTTGCGAAACAGGTTGTCAAACTGCTCAGGGTGCCGCCCGCTCTCTTCATGCCCGTCGTCGCCGTGCTTTGCCTTATCGGCTCCTATTCGCTCGGGCTAAAAGTGTTCAATTTGTATTTGATGATCCCGATGGGAATCCTGACGTACTATCTTACCGATATGGGCTATCCGATACCTCCCCTTGTCATCGGTGTCATCCTCGGAACGATGGCGGACGCGAACCTCAGACGCGGTCTCATGGTCTCGCAAGGCAGTATCGCGCCCTTCTTCACGAGGCCTGTGGCTTTGGTGCTGCTTCTTGTCATCGTCCTGACCTTCGTCACGAATATGGGCTTCTACAAGAATCTGATGGCTAAACTTAAAAAGGGAAAGAACGGAAGATGAAATTCAGGTATCTCGGCAAATCTGGCTTATTGGTTTCAGAGCTGACGCTCGGGACGATGACCTTCGGCGCCCTGGGGTGGGGTTGCGACGCCAAGGAAGCCCACGCGATTATCGCGGCCTACCTCGAGGCGGGCGGCAACATGATCGACACGGCCGATGTCTACGCGAAAGGCCAGACCGAATCGATCATCGGTGCCTATATGCCAAGCATGAAACGCGATGAGATCATCCTGGCTTCCAAATGCAATTTTCCGCTCGGTGTGGCGCCCAACGGCGTCGGTTCCAGCAGAAAACATATCGTATGCTCGGTGGAGGCCAGCCTCAAACGGCTGCGGACCGACTATCTCGACATCTATTACCTGCATCGACCCGATCCGAGCGTCTCCGCCGAGGAGATAATGGAAACGCTCGATATCCTGGTGCGACAAGGAAAGATCCTCTACCCGGCTTGCAGCAACCTTCCCGCGTGGCGGATCATGCTGGATAATGCCGCTGCCAAGTCCAGGGGCATGAGCGGCTTCGCCTGCGGGCAGTACATGTACAACCTCGTGGATAGGAATTGTGAGCAGGAGATTATCCCGGCCATGGTGCATCAAGGCATAGGCTTCCTGTGCTGGAGCCCCTTGGCGGGGGGAATGCTGACGGGCAAATACGATGTCGCGGCTGATGTGCCCAAGGGCTCGCGGTTCGACTTCCGCAAAAGCCTGGATATTCCCCGATTCTGGACCGAACAGGGTAGACGCGTGGCGAAGGGCTTCGAGGAGGTTGCGAAGGAAGCGGGAGTCCCGCCAGCGACGCTCGCGATCGCTTGGCTTCTGTCAAAGGACTATGTTTCATCGGTCATTTTGGGAGCGAGAACGGTGCGGCAAATCTCCGAGAGCCTCGATGCTTCGGGATTCGAGCTTGCCGAGGACTTGCGCGCGAAGTTGGACGCTCTCAGCGAACCGGCTAAGAACTATCTCTGGAGCTTCAACGAGGAAACGAATGATCAGTTCAGAGCCCGCGGGAAGTTGTTTCCCGGCGCCATCATCTGCTGAAAAAATCGGGAAAAGAGGCCAAGGATGATCAAGCGATCGCAGGAAAGGCTGCTACGCGCGAGGGCGGCATCTATCCTTGAAGGGATGGGGTTCCCTCTCGGACCGCAAGAGCTCGCGAGCATAGCGGTGGCGGACTTCGGGTTGGGCGATCCTGAGAGGGAAGGCGCGCAAATATTGACCTTATTCGCCACCGATAGGATCAGCGCGAAGCTGATCGTGCTCTTTCCGGGCCAGATCCTGCCCGAACATTGGCATCCGCCTGTCGGATCGGATCCCGGCAAGGAAGAAATATTGCGCGGCTATTGGGGCGACGTCCTGTATTTCGAGGAAGGATCGGCCAACGTCGATGATTCTGAATTCCCTCCCTCGAAACCGGAATGTTATACCTGCAGGTCTCGGATCGATTTGAGGCCGGGAGCGCAGGTCGTGATACCCCCGGGAAGGAAGCATTGGATGAAAGGCGGAGAAGCGGGGGGCTGCGTCATCAGTTTCTCCACCTGCGTGCGGGATATATTGGACCAATTTTCCGATCCCGCCATAATTCGCGCGACGCAGGTCGTGGAGGATTGAAGATGGAAGGATATTTCAAGCGAGTGCAGCGGGAGACCGCGAGCAGATTCTGGATCAACAATGTGACGAGGAAGGAGGCGGCCTTGGCAATCGATGCTGGAGCCGTGGGATGCACGCAGAACCCTTCCTATGTATGGAAGATGCTCACTTCCGAGGATGATCGCGAATTCGCCGAGGCGAAATTGGCGCGGATCCTGGCGACAACCGACAATGACAACACGGCGCTGGAGATATTGCAGAGAGAACTGGTCGGCAACATAGCAGCTCTTTTTCGGCCTATGTATAAAGCTTCGGGCGGGGAACTGGGCTATGTGAGCATTCAGGGCGACCCTTTCGACGAAAGCCGCGACACGATCCTCAGGCTGGCCCGAGAAAACAGGAAGATGGGCCCGAATATCATGATAAAGATACCCGTCACCGAGGGAGGGCTCGAGGCTGTCGGCGAATGCATACGCGAATGGCTGCCGGTTAACGCCTCGGAGGTGATGAGTCTCCGCCAGGCGATGGATCTCTGCGATATCTTCGATGAGGCGGCGGAAGGGTTTGCTCATCCCCCCAAGTTATATCTGTCGCACA
>Ga0074195_1004479_pt1 | contig 11443 bp, 17 predicted proteins | sample EPASupsiteHSE623_FD_64525 | JGI IMG/M metagenome (GOLD analysis project Ga0074195, IMG submission 64525) | Bioremediated contaminated groundwater from EPA Superfund site, New Mexico - Sample HSE6-23 | ecosystem: Environmental > Aquatic > Deep subsurface > Groundwater > Contaminated ...
AATAAATGCAAAAATCAACTGAAATTTTTATGGATTTAAATGAGATTATAAACAATGCAATAGAAGGTATTTTAATAATCAAAAATGGTTTTATACAAAATATGAACCAATCATTACTTGATATTTTAGGATATGAAAATAAAAATGAATTAATAGGAAATCTTGCAACTGGGATTTTAATACCAACTTCAAAAGAAAAATTTATAAAATACAATAGCAAAATCTTTCAAGAGATTTCAATAATCACTAAAAATGGAGATATTATTCCTGTTATTATAAAAATCAAAGATATAACTTTTTCAAATCAAGAGTATAAAATGGTTTCTATTCTTGATTTGAGTGAATTAAAAGATAAAGAAAGAATGGTGGTTTTACAATCAAAACACTCTGCAATGGGTGAAATGATTTCTATGATTGCTCACCAATGGAGACAACCATTAGCTTGTGTTTCTAGTATATTAAGTAGAATAAAATTAAAAAACAATATGAATAAAGTAGATAAAGAGTTTCTAAATACTGTTTTAGACGAAATGAATGAATATATTCAATATATGTCAAATACAATAGATGATTTTAGAAATTTCTTTAGTTTTGATACAAAAAAAGAGTTAACTTCTTTACCTGAAATAGTTTTGAATGTTCAAAAGTTGATTAATAAATCATTTGATTCTCAAAATATAAATATAGATATTCAAAATAGTGAATTAACAAAAAGATATTTATATAAAAACGAACTTATCCAAATTATTTTAAATATCTTAAACAATTCAAGAGATGCTTTTGTAGAAAGAAATATTCAAAATCCCCAAATTAAAATTTCATTTTTTGAAAATGATGAATTTCAAAATATTTTTATTGAAGATAATGCAAAAGGAATTGATGAGAAAATTATATCAAATGTTTTTAATCCATATTTTTCAACTAAAAGTCAAAAAAATGGCTCAGGTTTGGGTCTTTACATTTGTAAAACTATCTTAGAAAAAGATAAGCAAGGAACCATAAAAGTTGAGAACAAAAATGATGGTGTCCTTTTTAGTATTGTAATAAATAAATTTTAAAAATTTTTAATCACATATAACTCTTGGTTCATATTTTCCTGTTCGATAATTCAATGTTTCAGAAATATAAAATTTTTTATTATCTTTCATACATAAAGCTTTTGAATCTTCTAAAGAATTAGAATCGCAACCACTGAACAAAACAATAAAACAAAAAATTAATAAATACTTGTACATTGAAAACTCCTTTTTAATTTTAATAATCTTCAAATATTAAATGGTATTAATTACATAACCTCTATTTGAAGAATTTTTAATAAATAATTCATCAGTTTTTTCTCTAATGTGTTTAACAACATTTCTTAAAGAGTAAATAGAAAACTCTTTACCTTTCCAAACAACGCTTGAAATATCCTCATAAGTAACCAGTTTATTTACGTTTGAAGCAAGTAAACTAATTAATCTTTTTTCTGTTCGTGTAAGTTTAATAATTTTTTTATCTTGAAATAAAATCTCTTTACTTATATCAAAATAAAATCCTTTTTCAAATTGAACTTTTTTATTCGTATCCAAAAAATTCAGACTTAATTCAATATTATTAACTAAAATCTTTTCATCAATATTTTTATTGAAAATTGAATAAGCATTAGAAAACTTATACAATGAAAGATCTTGTGAAATGTTATCTTCTAATAAAATCATTGGAACATTTAAACTAGACAATCTTGTAAGTTTAAACCCTTCTATAAATTTTGGTAATAAATTATTACTATTATCAAAAACTATCAAATCAAAACAATTTATCTCAGCTTTTAATAAATAGAATCTATCATTATCAAAAAAAACAATATTACATTTATCACTTGATACTTCTTTTATTTTATTAAAATATTCAACATCTGTACTAATAAGTAAAACTAAACTAATATTTTTATTATTTATAGTATCTATAAAAACACTATTCATATAAAATCTCCTTAAAATATATCTCTTAATGGAATTTTATAATTAAATAGTATTAGAATAATATCATTTTGATAATTATAGTAAAAAATTATTATATAGCAATATATATTAATATTTAGATGTTATTTAGATTATTTTTATTTGGAGTATTAAATAAGTAATTTTTTATTTTGATTTGATTTATAAAAGTATCTTTTTTTATCTGTATAAAAAAAGATACTATTAAAATATTATTTTATATATTCAACAATATTTTCTAGAGGTTCTCTTAATTGAGTTGATTGTTCGTTTAGTCTATATCCAAAAGGAAGAACTAATGATAATTGATATTTTTTTGTATCAAGACCTAAAATCTCTTCAACTTTGCTTTTATCAAATCCTTCGATTGGACAAGAATCAACTCCTTTAACTGCTGCTGCTGTCATCATATTTCCTGCTGCGAATGCTGTTTGTTTTGCAGTCCAAGCATAAATATTCTCATCACTACTTAAAGTATCTTTTAAATGTCCTGCATATAATCCTAAATAAAAATCTAATTTTTCTTGAGGCATTTCTCTTCTTTTGAATTTTCGCTCTACTTCACCAGATTCTGGTTTAACACTATCAATTCCAGCTAAAATTACAACTAAATGAGAACAAGATGTAACTTGAACTTGATCCCAACAAGCAGGTCTAAGTTTTGCTTTTAACTCTTCATTTGTAATAACTAAAAACTTCCAAGCTTCCATACCAAAAGAAGATGGAGATTTTATTCCTGCTTCTAAAATATAATTAATATCTTCATCACTTACTTTTTTTGTTTCATCAAAAATTTTACACGCGTGTCTAAAATCCATAGCTTCCATAAATGTTTTTTCCATATTTTTTCCTTTTTATTAATTTTAATTTATTACTATTTTTTTCTTTCTTAAACTCTTTATATTAAACAATAAAACAGCTAAAAAAGACAATCCACAACCTAATATTGTAGATAATTCTATTTGCTCACCATAAGCAAACATACTTGAAACAATTGCCCCTATTGGAACAATAAACATAAAAACACCTGTATTGTGAGCACCTATCTTACTGGCACTTATAAAAAATACTGCTGTTGCAAAAGTTCCTGATAAAAAGCCAACAAATAAAATATTTAACCAAAAAACCAAATCAAATGACATAACAGCAAAGGGATGATAAGGCAATGCAAAAAACATATTTACCAATGCAGTAATTGCAAATACAACTAAAGTATAAAATATAGGTTCGACTCTATGTGATACTTTTTGAGTTATTATCGTAACCAATGACCAAACAAAAGCACAAGCTAAAAAATATGCACTATTAATACTTAAAAATCCTAATCCTTCACTTGGAATTCGAAGAAGGATAATTGCACCAATAATACCTATACAAAGCGCTATAACTTGTTTAGTTGATACTTTAGTACCAAATATCATAATTGATAAAAAATATGTAATAAGTGGAACTAATGAAGTTACCATTGTTCCACCATATCCAGCATCCCCATGAGAAAGTCCTGCAAAAAATAGATAACTAAAAGCTGCACTTAATACTCCAGCTATAAACATATAAATATAAGCAATTTTGTCAGTTTTTAAAGATTTTTTCATGTACCAAATAACTGGCAACATTCCTATAAAAGATATAGCATATCTCCAAAATGAAGCTATTTGAGCATTTGAATGCTCAACTGCTGCTTTTCCAGAAGTCCATGCAACTCCCCAAATTAACATAGCTACAATCATACCGATAAAATATTTGATTTTATTATTATCCATTTTTTACTTTCTTTTTTATTTGCTAAAATGCTCTTCGATAAGATGCAATAATCTCATCTTTTTCTTTAAACTCATTTGCTGCATAACAAGCAAAGTTTGGATTTCGTATTAACTCTCGTCCATAAGCTACAAAATCACAATATTTTTCTTCTAAAAGCTTTTCACCTTCAATTGCAGTTGTAATTAAGCCAACTGCAATTACAGGAATATTTATACTTTGTTTTATTTGTTTTGCCCAAGAAGCTTGATATAGTGCTTCTAGTTTTGGTGATTTATCAGTTTTTTCCTGATTTCCACCACTTGAAACATGAATAGCATCAACACCTATTTTTTCAAGCTCTTTTGATAAATAGATTGAATCATTTATATTCCATCCCTCATTCATCCACTCATCAGCACTAATTCGAACAATCAAAGGTAAATCAACTTTTTCTTTAATCTTTTGTGCTATTTCTAAAACTAATCTACATCTATTTTCTAAACTTCCACCATAATTATCACTTCGAATATTACTTAAAGGAGATAAAAATTCACACAATAAATAACCATGGGCAGCATGTAATTCAATAACATCATAATCTGCTTCTTTTGCCCTGAAAGCTGATTTTAAAAATAACTCTTTTATCTTTTTAATTTCATCTAAACTTAGAGCTTTTGGCATTTTATAAGGCTCATTTTCACTAAAAGCTATTGCACTTGGTGCTACTGTTGTTTCATCTTTTACAGTATTTTTTCTACCTGCATGGGCAATTTGTATTGCTGTTTTTGTTCCAAAAGAGTGTAATTTTTTATTTAATTTTTTATGTTTATTTATTTGAGAATTTTCCCAAAGTCCTAAATCATTTGCTGAAATTCTTCCTCTTGGTTCAATTGCTGTAGCTTCTACAATAATCAATCCCACTCCTCCAATCGCTCTTGAAAGATAATGACCTTTATGAAAAGTTTTTAATTCTCCATTATTATCACTTGCATACATACACATAGGAGGCATAACTATTCTGTTTTTTAACTCTACAGTTCCAATTTTGCCTTTTTTGAATAACAAACTCATGATTATTCCTTAAATATCTAATTTTTCTAACTTGTTAATTGTCAAAGCATCTATTTTATTTTCTATCTTAGAAACAAAAGTTTTAAAATGTTCTTTTTGTTCATGTAAAGCTAAAAACTCAGCACTTTGCCAAGTTTCAACAAAAGTAAAACTATTTTCATCAGCTAAATCTTTGTGCAAATCATATTGAAGACAACCCTCATCAAATTCATGAGTTGAGGCATAGAGTTTTAAAAGTTCATTATAAACTTCATCTTTAAATCCATCTTTTATTTTTATACTTGCAATAATTACTATATTTTTCATATTGTTCCTTTATAAAAAATTTTTAGATAAAACGTTGTCAAATTTTTCTAATTCGAAATTTAAATCTAAATCACCTTTAAAAATATCATGAACAGCATAAGTTTCTAATGGTTTTAATCCACAAAATTGGAATGTTTTATGAACAGCAACATGAGCTTCATCTAAAGTCATTCCATCAAATAAACTATTTACATTTCCAAATGCTGATGCTGGACAATTATAAGTCAAAGATAACATATATTTTTTACCTTGTAATAATCCACCACTTCCATATAATTTTGAAGCGTCACTTCTACTTCTTCCATCACTTGCGTAATGTCGACCTTGAGTAAATGTTTCATCTATATATTTTTTTGCAATCCAAGGAAGACTCATCCAATAAACTGGATATTGAAATAAAACATAATCAGCCCATTCAAATTTTTCTATCTCTTCTTCGATAGTATAACCTTTTTCAATGTTTGTATGTTTTACTTCAAAACCATTTTTAAGAAAAAAATCATTTGCCTTATCTATGTATGCTTGAGTTAATTCACCCTTTGCAACTACATCATAATATTGATGACCATTTAAAATTAAAACTTTTTTCATATTTACTCCTTTTAAACTATTTGAAAATTATATACATTGTAAACTTAATTTACTCTTACTTTACTTTAGGTAAGTAATAGGATTTAATTTACTTTATGTTATAATGCTATTGAAAATTTAAGGAATTTAATATGTATTATATAAATGATAAAGAATATAGATGTTCAGTTGCCGTAACACTTGATATATTTAATGATAGATGGAAGTTAGCAATTATTTGGCATTTAATAGATTCAGATAAGAGATTTAAAGATTTACATGAAATTATAAATGAAATTACTCAAAAAACTTTAACTGTAAAATTAAAAGAATTAGAAGAAAAAAATATTATTAACAGAGAAGTTTATGCTGAAGTTCCACCCAAAGTTGTTTATAGTCTAACACAAGCTGGAAAAAATCTAAAACCTGTTTTAGAAGAGATGCATAAATGGGGAATTAATTATTCAAAAGAGTTTGGAAAAGTAACTCCTGATAATCTTTGTGAAGTAAATATTTGTAACTAATAATGGAAAATTTTGTACTAATTTTATTGGCAATTACAATTGGTTATGGGATAAATAGATTACATATTTTCTCAAAAGATGCACCTGCTATTTTAAACCAATTTGTAATTTATATTTCACTTCCTTCTATGATACTTTTGCAAATTCCAAAACTTACATTTTCAATGGATACTTTAATTCCAATAATAATTGCATGGCTTGTTATGACTATTAGTGCGATTTTAGTTTTACTGTTTTCAAAATTTTTCTCCTTTTCAAAAGAGATTACTGGTTCTTTAATGTTAGTTGCTATTTTAACAAATAGCTCATTTATGGGTATTCCAATATTAAATGCTTATATGGGTGAGAGTGCATTACCTTATGTTTTAGTTTATGATCAATTAGGAACATTTATAGCTTTAGCAATTTATGGAACTTTTATAGCCTCATATTATTCAAGTAAAAGCCAAATTACTTTTAAAATAATTACTCTTAAAGTTCTTACTTTTCCTCCTTTTATTTCATTGATTGCTGCTTTATTTTTAATGGGAATTGAATTTAATCCAATAATTTCAAAAGTTTTAGGCTCTTTTTCAAGTACAATTGTTCCTATGGCGCTTGTGGCAGTTGGACTTCAACTTCAATTTAAACTTCCACGTGAAGAGATAAAACCTTTTACACTTGCTCTAGGAATCAAGCTAATCATTGCTCCAATTATTGCAATAATTATTTGTAAACTATTTGGCTGGAATAATCAAGCTTCAATAGTATCAATAATGGAAGCAGGAATGGCTCCAATGATAACAGCAGGTGCAATTGCATCAATGGCTGGACTTGCTCCTAGGCTTAGTTCTGCAATAGTTGGATATGGAATCTTAATCTCTTTTGTAACAACTGGTATTTTATTTAAATTTATAAATTAATATTAAAATTTCTTAAAATTATGGACGCAGAATTCCTATAAACTAGATACAATACGCAAAAAAATTATATTAGGAATTTTAATGTTTGATTTTACTAAAAAAGTGATAATCAGTTCTTTACTTCTAAGCGTTAGTTTAAGTGCTAACTACAAAGAAGTAGCAAAAAATGAAATAGCTCAAATGGAACAATTAGAGTTGTTCAAAAGAGCTCAAATAAAAATAACTAAAGCTTATGATACGGGAAGTTTATATGTTTTGAACATTAATGTTCAAGGTAATCCTGATGAGATTTATTTAACAAAAGATAAAAAATTTGTTCTTGCTGGTGATGTAATTGATGTTTCAAATGGAACAAAAGTTACAGCCCCAGCTGATTTAACAGGTGTTAGAGGAAAAGAAGCTTTTGTTTATGGACAAGGAACAGAAGAGTATTTCTTATTTACAGATCCAGAATGCCCTTACTGTAAAAAATTAGAATCTTATCTTCCACAAATTGCAAATAAAGTAAAAATTAGAGTATTTTATTTCCCACTTGATTCTCATGTAAATGCAAAAGATTTATCTTTATATATCATGAGTCAAAAAAATAATGAGAAAAAAATTGCTGCTATGTTTGATGCTTCTTCTAATTTAGAGAAAGTTAAAAGCACAAAATATTCTCAAGCAGAACTTGAAAAACTTGAAAAACAGTTAGATGAACAAATTCAACTTGGTATAAAATTAAATGTTCAAGGAACACCAACTATCTTTGATAAAGATGGAAAAAATGTTATTTGGGTAAATCTACTTGAAAAATATGGAATTGAAGTAAAATAAGTATCCTTTTAAAGATACTTATTTCTTCGTTCCCAAGCTCCAGCTTGGGAATGCATACTAAAACCCAAACTAAAACAATCTCTCAACATCTATCAAACCTTTTATATCTTCATAATCCCTTGCACTTGAATATCTCCAATGTTTTGCAACATCAACATATCCTCTTTTTACTGGATTTTGATGAATATAATTTATAGTTTCTATCATCATTTTTTCATCTTTTATAAGTTTTGGTTGAAATCCTTCTTGCCAAAGTTGATAAGTAGTTTGAGTTTTATGTGCTTTTTTATAAAAAGCTAGTTGTTCTAGTATAATTTTTACATTTTTAATTTGAAGATATTTTAGTATCTCTTTTGCGGTAAAGGATTTAAATTTTCTAATTGTTTTTGAAACATCATCACTTGACACAATCATATGAAGATGATTTTCAAGGATTACATAAGCGTATATTTTTAGGTTATCTTCTTTTTGAAGAAATTTTAAACTATCAAATATAACATTTGTAGTTTCAGTTCTTGTAAATATTGGTATCCAATGTAAAATAGTACAAGTTATAAAATGCGGATATGTTGGTTCATATATTTTATATCTACTTCTACCCATTTTTGTTTCTCTTGATTTTATTTAGTTTTTATATGCATTCCCAACGTGGACGTTGGGAACGAGGAAAAATTTCTTCCAGCTATTTCACCAACTAATTGTCCTTTTCTCTTCGCAGTTGCATATATTACAAATGCACCAGCAATTATTTTAGGATCTTTCACTCCACTTCTTAAAATAATAACTGCACTTGCAACTGCTGCCGCATCAACTATTTTACCAGCAATTGAACTACCTATCTTTTCTAAAGCATTATTTATTTCTATTGAATACATTTTTTCTCCTTATAATTAAATTAAGCTTGAAAGCCAACTAGCAACTCTTTTTCTTATATCCACACACTTATACTCTTTCTTAAATATTGTATATTTAATAATTCCAAATATGAAATATGGAATATAAAAGCAAAACATTATTACACTTATGACTATCGAAATAAAGGTATACTGAAATAACATTCCCACAATATTTAACAGAGTAATTCCTAGTGTTAAAAGAAGTATAAATTTTAATTCACATTTAACAAAGCCCTTATCTTCTTCCATCTTATTCCCCCTTCTTTTTTATTTTCTACTTTTCTTGTTCCCAAGCTCCAGCTTGGGAATGCATATTTAACTCAAGCCCAAACTAAAATACTCTTTCAATCATTTAAATCTTCATAATCTTTTCTTGCGATTATATTGAATACAATTTTTATTTTTTTAATAGAAACACAAATAATTTTGATTTATCAGAGAGTGAATTTATAAACACTTAGGAATTTTTTCGTAATCTTTAGGTTCGAAAAAATTATACAGAAACTGTGTCACATATGGTGTCACAGTTTTACTTCTGCATTCCCAACGAGGACGTTGGGAATGAGGAAAGTAAAATAAGTATCTTTCTTAGTTTCCAAGCTCCAAAAACTGTGAACAGAAGGGAAAAGGTGCCTGTCCCCTTTTTCCCTTTTTGTGCATGTTATTTGTTGATTTTTAGAGTGTTTTATATATAATGTATATTCAATAAATAGTTATATGGAGATTAAATGGAAATAGGTATATCAATTATAGCTTTGATTGCGATTTGGCTAATTTGGAGCCGAGTTAAAACAAATAAAGATATTAAAAAAGCATTTAAACTAGTAGAAAAGGACAAACCTATTGCACTAGCAAGTGCATTTTGTGAAGTTCTTGGGTATTGCAAAAGAAATAACTTAGAATTTTCTTTAGTGAAAGAATAAATTATTGTTGAATACAATCAAAAAGTTGCTACTATTCAGCAAAGAGGAGACTTTAGAATGGGTGACAGCCTATTCTTTATACAATAGAACTTTCTTCGTTCCCAAGCTCCAGCTTGGGAATGCATATTTAACTCAAGCCCAAACTAAAATAATCTTTCAATATTAATCAAATCATTTAAATCTTAACAACTTTTTATCTTATTTTGGATTCAAAAAAATTATACAGAAACTGTGTCACATATAGTGTCACAGTTTTACTTCTGCATTCCCAACAAAGACGCTGGGAACAAGAAAAAGGAATAAGGTAGGTTTTATCTTCCGTAATATGAAATCAAAGAAGCTTTTGCCAGAATGTGAGCATTTATATAATATCCCACCAACGCAGGTGATGAATTTTTATCTAAAGCCAAAGTTTCAACATCAAGTGCATGAACTGTGAAAATATATCTATGAGCTTTATCACCTTTGGGTGGACAAGCTCCACCAAATCCAGTTTTTCCAAAATCTGTGATACTTTGAATAACATCTTTTGATTCGCTATTTCCAAAACTACTTGGAAGTGTAAATTTATCTTTTGAAATATCAAAAGCTAACCAATGCCACCAGCCTGAACCTGTTGGTGCATCTGGGTCATAAACTGTAACTGCAAAAGATTTTGTACCTTTTGGTGCATCTTTCCATGAAAGCTCTGGAGAAATATTTTCACCACTACATCCAAAACCATTAAATACTTGTTTTGAAGTTAATTGTCCTTTTAAATCTGAACTACTTAATGTAAAGTTATCTGCAAATAAAAATGATGCACATAAACCTAAACTTAATAATACTTTTTTCATTTTTTCTCCTTAATTTAATAAATTTAAAATTGAATTTATTTCTTCACTTGTAAGCTCAAACTCGCCTATTTTTAAATCTTCAATCATATGTTTTGTTGAAGTTGTACCATTTAGTGGAACTATATCTATATGATTTAAAAATCTATAAAAAATCTCTGCCACACCTTTTTGATATTTTACTGATAGATTTTGTAAAACTTCACTTAAAAGTATATTTGGATTTGCTGTTAGTGACCAAAAACTCTCATAAGTAATAGCATTTTGTTTACAAAAAACTCTTAGTTCTTTGTCATATCCACTTTGGGCATAAAATCTATTTTGAACGATAGTTGGTTTTACTTTTGCATTATTAAACAGATATTTTAAAACATCCAAATCATAACAGTTGCTAATTCCCAAAGCCCCTACTTCTTTTTTGTCATAAAACTCTTCCATTTTTTGCCAAACTCTTTGAAGTTTAGTTCCAGGGAAAACTGGTGAATGTAAAATATAAGCGTTTATAAAATCAGTATGAAGATTTTTTTTAGAAGTTTCAAAAGATTTTTCCACTTGAATTTCTATTTCATCATTTGCTAAATATGGCATATTAGATTGGTCTTGTCCATCTATTGGAGTAAATTTTGTTTGAAGAAAAATATCTTGCCTTTTTATTCCAATTTCATAAGCTTTTAGAAGTCCAAGACCAACTAAATCTTCTCTGTAATGTTTTGGTTGACACGCTGTATCAACGCCTTTAAAACCTTGTTTTAACGCTTCAAAAACTAAATCTGTTGTATTTTCTTTTTTCCAAGCTGTTCCATAAATCATATTTGGTATTTTCATATTAATCTCTTATTTTTGTTTTAATAGAACTATTGTAGCAAATGTTGAGATT
>Ga0074195_1004480_pt1 | contig 11443 bp, 9 predicted proteins | sample EPASupsiteHSE623_FD_64525 | JGI IMG/M metagenome (GOLD analysis project Ga0074195, IMG submission 64525) | Bioremediated contaminated groundwater from EPA Superfund site, New Mexico - Sample HSE6-23 | ecosystem: Environmental > Aquatic > Deep subsurface > Groundwater > Contaminated ...
CCTTTCCCGCTCCCGGGCATTATCCGAAAGGATCCGTTTAACCCGGCCCCGGCTGATGCCAAACTCCCGCGACAGCCGCCGAACCGGCCAACCCCGCACGAACAGGCTGACCACATTGTTTTCCAAAGGTTCGTCTTTCATGGGTGGTATGACTTTAAAATGGATTGGATTATTCCTGTTTTCCTGACAATGTCCCTGAACCCCGGGCAGAGGATCTCTTCTTCCAGTGCAGCCAGTTCCTTTAACGGAGGGTTAGAGCTTTGCCCGATAAAAACATGCTGATAATGCCCAAGCATCCGTGAAGCCTTCAAAAGCCGGTTACCCTGCAAACTTAACCGGCTGTCATGAACTTCAGCTTCCACACCGGCCTGTTCGATTATCTCCAAAGGATGGCTCTGCAGGTAGTTTTGCTCTTGTTCAGTCTTTGCCTCAAGGTATTTTTTTATCAGCAATCCTGACTGACGGCTGGTCAGATTGTGACCGACAATCAGCTTTAAAAAAGCTTCCTGTTTGCCGCGCGGCAAACGGGCCAACTCCCTGGCATGTGTACAGGTGATCTTCCCCAGGCGCAGGTGCACTTTCACGCTCTCATCCAGCCGCTCGATAAAGGACAAACGCCGGCTTACCCAGGAGATACTTTTCCCAAGCAGCCGGGCAATATCTTCCTGTCCCAGCAAATGTTTCTTTTTCAAACTGTAAACCACCTGCGCCTGCTCAAAATCCGCCAGGCTGGCCCCCTGCCCGTTATAGGTCAGAATCATCACCTTGGCCGTCTGGTCATCCACGTCCACCCCCTGGCACTGCAGGCTGTCCCATTTTAAGAGCCGGGCCGCATAAAGCCTTTTAAACCCGTCCAGCAGCTGATAACAGGAACCATCGATACGAACCAGCAGCGGATGTAACTGACCCACTGATTCCAGCGAATGCTGCATCGCCTTAACCTGTCCCGGGGTGGTTAACCTGAAACGGGAAAAACGCTCGTCTATAGATTCCGGTTTGATCGCCTGCTGGTTCATTCTTTTTGCAGTTAATTTCCATGCTAAGATAAACCCGGAACCACCTTCGGGGCAATCGCGTCTGTCTTTACAATCACCACGAACGGGGAGGAACCATCTGCGGAAAACCGCTGCAGACGTGCAGTTCAACGATTAACGCGTCTGTCTTTACAACTTTTTTTCCGTCTGTCTTTTCATAGGGTAAAAGAACGTATAACCCCCGTGGTACAAGGCTTTTGGAAGATAACGCGTCTGTCTTTACAATCTTTGCCACAGACGGCTTCCCGGTAATTTTTTTATCCCGTTTTTGTTGATTACACCGGTTGGATTTTGTATAATCACTGTGCTCCTGCCGATATTGATGCTGATAGCGGTCACCGGGGTATCCCCGGTACCAGTTCTTTTTTGCCCCTGACCGTTTGTCGCGGTAAGCAGGATCCGACCCAAGCCGGTCCCGTTCCCATTTATCCTTACGGGCCTGCTGACAGGCAGCCCGGCCACAATAATGCTGGTTCCCTTTTAATCGCGGATTCTTCTTTACGCGTTGCCGGCAGTGTTGGCAGATAAAAGTCCTGGTTGACATACATCCCTGGGTTTATTGGATGCATGTACTCTTCTCTGACAAATTTGGTTTGGATTTACCCGAAATGAACTAAAAAAAGGTGGTAAAACGATTGGTATCACTTTTTACCGATCACTGGTAGCGTTTCAAACCGACGCCGAAATGTGTTCCCATCCCCCGTTCAGTTGCAACGTGATCCTAAACGGACATGAGTGGGTAGAGCGCCATGATGGGTATAAAAAATTTGAAGCAACAAAACAAGGCAACTGTTTTACCTCATATAATAATGGAGAAAAGCTGACTCAAATTGCAGACACTTTAAGAACGAAAGGGCAGTTAGAGCAGGTCTGCCAAAGGTGGGTTTATTCCTGCTTGTGGTTTGTCATGGATAGCAAGCAACAACAGGGCACGGGCATATCTTACAATTATTCCATTTATCAAATCGAGTACAGCCTGAATTTATTGTTTTCCAGAGGACGCCGGATGGACACTGTCTATCAAAAAATAATCGATCTTACACGGGGTCGGCTGGACATAAAAAGGCTGAAAATGATATTTGGAAAGTCAAGACGTCCGTATAATCATAAATCCACAGCTTCTGCACCGGAAGTGTGTATCGAGACACCTGATTACAACCTGACCATTTTTAAAATCCACTTTGGCAGGCTTACGGTCAAGTTGTATGACAAAGGCAAGCGCACTTTACGGGCGGAAGTGGTTGTTCACAATACAAAAGATTTGAAATGTAAACGTGGAATTGATTCCTTTGGGGAAATCGTTAAAAAACTGGAAACAATCATGGGAAGTTTCCTCTCCAACCTGGATTATGCCCACCTTGCCTCCATTGATGACGGGACTTTCGAACAAATAACAAAACCAACAGAAGCCGGCAAAAAAAGGTTGGCCGGTCTTGATTTTAACCGCGAAAGGATAAAACAGGTTGCAATCGTATTGCTCTGTTTCTCCGTTAAACCAGGTGGTTTTACCAGTATGGATTTAGCAACCAGGTAAGAAACAGGTTTGGTCAGGATTATTCCAACCGTAATGCCTCCTATGACTTGACAAAGTTCAGAGGTAAAAAATTGGTGCAGAAACTTCCGGGGCACATCAGGTATGTTTTAACCGCAGAGGGAGTAACAACCATGACAGCTATCCTGTGTTTACTGACAAAAGAAATACCTGCACTGGTATCCTTTGTTAACAGTCCATGGAAAGAGATGGAGAAGGAACATCTGGTTGGAATTGACAGGCACTTGGTTAACATCCAAAAAGAAAGCAGATTGATCAGAGAATTAATGGGAATACAAATTGCAGCGTAAACAACATTCAATTTTTAAACAACATGTTGGTAAAGTTGGCGACATAGGCGCCTATAAGTTGAAGTGGCTACTTCTGATTTCGATCACTGAAACTCTTCATTTTATACCAAGTATCCGGTTTAATGGTTCGGTCGTTTATTGGCGGGGAAACCAGGACCCTGCAGACTATAAAAGATTCAGAGTCCCTGTGAATGAGATGAACAAGCGAAATACGGAGGACCTTCCTAAAGAAGAAACTGCCTCGGCGTTGGTTTCCATTCTGACCAATCAGATTAGTTTACCCGTTGACGAGTTGGTTAGGGAAACAGCCCGTTTTTTTGGATATACACGACTGGGAGGGAATGCGGAACAAGCGATGAAAATTGGAATTGAACACGCATTGAAAACGAATATGATTTCGCAAAGTAACGAGCGTCTTGTTTTGTCTTAGCTTTTAATTATCTATGATTCTAAAGGTGACGCCGCTGCATCTAGGTTTTTCCGATAATGGAAAACTACTTGTTTGCGCAAAGCGCATTAATTCTTAGCGACTGTTTATTTCTTTTAAAACATAATTTCTTATCAGCTTATTTTCTATTTGATTAGCCATTTCTGTATCGTTGAACATTTTTTTATATCCAATTAGACATGTGACCATTGATGCATCAGTAATACTTCCTCTGACCTTAACAGAATTTTTATCCACGAAATCAAGAAACTTATAATTGCCAATTATTGTATGTAAATGTAAGGCAGACGCTTCCATGTCAAAGTCTTCTAGTGCCTTAGTAAGCTCGCGAACTCTTTTCATTGGATAACTCTCTTTAGGTTTATTACGCATCCATCGAAAAAATAATTCAGGATCATTGGTGTCAGGATTTTCTCTGTGACAGCTCTTGCACAAAAGAACTATGTTCCCATCGCAACTACATCCCCCCAAACCCTTGGGAATAACATGGCATCTTTCCAAGTAAATATGATCATCCCAGAATTGAAAAATTTCTTTTTCTGTCATTGAATCGAAATCAGCCTTTTTTTCCCTGTCAGTAGGAGACGCATAATGACCACAAGCCCAACAGGAAGGCTCAGCCCAATCCATAAAAATACCCATTTGATTTAATTTATACCTCCAATGATATGCAATCTGGGATCTTTTAGAAATTTTCTTTCTGAGGATACACTCTGATCCGTCTAGATGTTGGGTCCGTTTTATTTGTGACATTTTTTAATAAATTCCAATATTCAAGGTCTCTTCATAAAAATAGTTTTTATGAATTAATCATAAACTCTCTTTAATTTCAATAAGTATTTTGAATAAATTTTCATATTGTGTGTCAACACCTGCAATATATTCATTCAAGAAATGTTCTTGAATTACAATTGTCCTAATTGCGTGATGTTGCTCTACTGAATACTCTTGGTCTGTTACTTTAATAAACTCTTCATAGTATTGTCTATTTGTAAAGGTGGCGTTAAAAGCTGTTGGTTGGTCCCAGACATTATGTCTATCAAGGAACTCTTTATACGATTTTTTGAATTCCTTTACAAGCTCAAGGTTCCTTTCATATTTTGCAGTTAGCTCTTCTCTTTTTGTCATAATTATGCTATATTATGAGTCCACTCCGAAAAGTGGATTTTGGTAATTTTGTAGTTATTAACTAATTAAATATCAATAGTTTATTTTTGACAAAATTACCTAGAAAGGGTTTTCGGAGTGGACTCAAATTATTAATAGGTCCAATATATAAGAACGTAACGCGAGCTTTAGTAAAATATGCTTGCGTTTATGTCTGCCTATAAGTATCAGTTATATTTCTTTATTATCGTTTAGCTTAATCTTAAATTTAAGAATTTCCAAGACTTCTGCTATTTGGGTAGTCCATTCCAAATAGAACCGATTGTCAGCACTTTCCTGTTTTTGATAGCTTCAAACGCACTCATTCAAATCCCACCGTTATCGCTTTCGCCAAAAAAGATTATTTCCGATCTTTTAACAGCTTCTCAAGGAGGACATTCTTTTCTTTTTCCAGTTCAAGCATACGTTCGTAAAGAGCTGTCTTTTCTTTGTTCAATTCCAGAATCTGTTCTATCGGATTATTAGTTATAGTATTATCAGTGATATAACCAACATTATTATTGCCTTTTTCGAATGTATTATTTTCAATAATTACTGTTACCGGGTCTTCTTCCATTTCCTTAATGAATTCGGGCGACACTGTCAGGGCTTTGGCGATTTTTTCGATCACATTATCCTCAATGACTTTTCTCTGTTCGTATCTGGAAATCATGGTTTGGCTCATCCCAACTTCAGCAGCTAACGCGTCTTGCTTAATTCCCAAGGTACGACGGATACGCTTAATATTATGCCCGTGATGCGTGTTTTTTAGCGTTTTTTCTTCTGTTTCCATATATTCTCGTATTTGTGTCAAAGTTAACAAAGCTCTGAAATTAATTGGAATAATTATGAGTCAAATTGTACTAATTATGCGCGATATTATTTTCATTATCAGGTTAAATCTCCCTTTCTTTGGATGAATTAAAATTAACTAAAGTAAATATCGTGAAGACATAACTGATTTAAAAAGAAATAGTAATTTTGTATCGCAAGATACGAAATCACATAGCGCTTTTTGGACCTTGTAACCGAATCGGCAAAATTCAAAGTCAGAGGTCAAAGCATGGAAGCGCCCTTAGAAATAGGGGCGTGGACATTGTTTTATTCTCTGACGAGGGCCCTTTGCCGAGCCTGGTTGCAAGAAGTAACAACAATCGTTCACGCCTTCTTTTTTTGTGTCATTGTTACTACACATTCCAGCCGGTTGCTGAATCTTGCAACCGGAACAATTAAAGACAGGCGTTGAATTTTGCGAATAAGCGAGAACAATGCCAAACTTGTTTGAGCATTGTCGAGCATGAGCAAAATCTACCAAGTGAATTTTGCGAATAAATGAGGGCAAATCCAAACTTGTTTGGAATTTGCCGAATATGAGCAAAATCTGCGAAGCGAACAGAAACCTCTCCCAGAATGCTAAGTCTGGCATTTTGTGATTACGCGAAAGCAGGGGACAAATTCCCAAGCATAAGCAAAACCTACGAGAAGTAAATTTTCCCTGATATTTTACAGAACGTTCAGGCAATGACCTTTATTCTCATCGTTTTAGAAAAAAACCAGTAGTGTCATGCTTTACTTAAACCCTTTTTCACCGTTCTACCGTCGCCGGCCCCCATAGCGACGCGACAAACAGCTCACCAGGAAGGGATGATCCGGATTGCCGGATATCCAAAAACAAACTGATTTTCTAAACTTCAAATTATGAAAGTATGAATCAAATTTTATGCTTACGGGCCTTGTTATGCCCTTTCCCCAAAAAAAACCGATGTATTTCGTCAGGGGGCAAAAACACCCTGTTATCAAAAATTTTAAGTGTTAAAATGATGACAACTATTGTCCTGTTTTTGACGTCCATGTTGGCCTCTGGAAATTTGTACTCGCGAACGACACAGCTCACTTTGAATCCTTCCAATGCAACAGAAGAAACCCAGCAGCCAGGATCCGTTTCCGGTAGGGTTACTGATTCTTCAGGTGCACCGTTACCCGGCGTCACCGTAATGGTAATGGGAACGACCCGGGGAGCAGTCACCGGCCTTGATGGGAGCTATTCTTTAGCAGATGTTCCGGCAAATGCCACCCTGCAATTTTCGTTTGTGGGCATGAAACTACAGGAGATCCCGGTTATCGGTAAAAACACGATCAATGTTGAAATGCAGGAAGTAACGGTTGGGATTGAAGAAGTGGTTGCGGTTGGCTATGGCACGCAAAAAAAAGTCAATCTTACCGGTGCAGTCGATGTTATTTCGGATGAGAAATTGGCCAACCGGCAGGCTCCAAACGTTTCTCAACTATTGCAAGGCGTGGCGCCGGGTTTAAATTTCTCCATTAATAATAATTACGGATTCCAGCCAGGCGCAGCCATGAATATCACAATTCGCGGTATGGGCTCACTAAACGGGGGGAGCCCGTATATCCTGATAGATGGAGCTCCGGGCGATATTAACCTTTTAAATCCCGAGGACATTGAGTCAATTTCAGTGCTCAAAGACGCAGCTGCTTCAGCAATTTACGGAGCAAGGGCTCCATATGGCGTTATTCTTGTCACAACAAAGAAAGGTGAAAAGAAGGAAAAGATCAATATCCGGATTAGCTCAAATCTGATGATCAACACGCCCATGCCACTCCCTGAAATGCCTGATTCCTATACCTGGGCCAAGGTTCTAAATGAGGCAGGTACAAACGGAGGAGGACGACCTGTCAGTGACATAACAATTGACCGGATTATTGCTTTTCAAAATGAAGATTGGGATTATTTAAAACAATCAATGGCAAACTGGCCTGAGGGAGCCACCAATTTTGGAGCCTATCCCGAGGGGAATGTCTGGAATGGCGCTAATTTAAACTATGCAAATACAGATTGGTGGGATATCTATTATGGTAACAGTGTCAATCATAAACATAATTTAAGCGTTTCGGGCGGTACGGATAATGCCTCCTATTATCTTTCATTAGGATATATCAAACAGAATAGTGTGATTCAGTTCGGGACCGATTATTATGAAAGAGCAAACGTCATGGGCAAGTTCGAATTTGCAATCTCGGATTGGTGGGATGTTATCTATGAGCCCCGTTTTAGCAGAAGTACAAGAGAAAGACCGAATATGACCCAAAAGGAGGCGGGTGATTACGATCATATGCTTCGTCATTTATTACGCGCATATCCGGTTACTCCGCTTTATAATGGTTGGGGATCTCCGGACGAAGGTGGGGATTACATGTCCGAATCGCATATTCCGTCTCTTTTATCAGGGACAGACAAGGATGAGATAAGAGATTACTGGAATACATTTAAAACGGAAATAAGACCCCTGAAAGGTTTAAAGATCAATGCTGATTTTTCTTACAATGATTATTCCGGAATACTTACCCAGGTGGATAAAACAGCATATATACAAAATGTTGATAAAACATATTCGCCTTTTGGAACGACTCTTCCAAGCCAATACGAGCAAACCCATTATCAAAATAATTATTGGACTACCAATATTTTTGCCACTTATAATCTGAGCCTTCATGAAGTTCATCACTTTTTATTCCTGGCAGGCGCCCAGTTTGAAAAGGGAAATGATGTTCAGATGAGCGGGTTCAAAACCGACCTGATTTATCAGGATGTTCCGTCGTTACGGACAGCCACAGGCTCCTCAATTCTGACACAGTATCTTTCTCACAGAGCGACACAGGGGTATTTTGCACGTTTGGGGTACAATTATAAGGATAAATATATGGTTGAATCAAATGTCAGGTATGACGGATCTTATGTTTTCAGCAAAGGAAACCGGTGGGGTTTTTTCCCTTCCTTTTCATTGGGGTGGAATGTTCACGGCGAGTCATTCTGGAAGGTGCCGGAAGAAGTAATTACTTCATTAAAGGTCAGAGGTTCCTGGGGGCAATTAGGGAATCAAAATGTATCTCCCTACGGGGATCTGGCTTTGATCCCGATCAATACGGGAAAACTGAATTGGATATTCAATTCCGGTGAAACCAGACCTGTGGGATATACCCAGGCTCCGGGTCTGGTCAATCAGAATCTTACCTGGGAAACTGCTGCAACGACCAACATTGGTGTAAATATCGGGTTTCTGAAGAATAAACTACAGGCTGATTTCGATTGGTTTGAAAGGCTTACAACGGACATGGTGGGGCCTTCGGAAGCAAAGCCGGGGGTTTTGGGAACAACTGTACCCAATACAAACAATGCCAGTCTCCGGACCAGAGGGTGGGAGTTGAATCTGAACTGGAAACAGAGTATATCAAACGATTTCTCCTGGTTTGTCAATCTGAATTTATCTGATTATAAATCAATGGTAACAAAATATTTTAATCCGACGGGAACGCTTTCTGCCTGGTACGAAGGCAGGGAAGTCGGAGAAATCTGGGGCTATACTGTTAACGATCTTTTCAGGACACAGGAGGAGTTGGATGCCTGCCTGGCAAAAACCGATCTGTCTTTTATTGCAACGAGCTGGAGGACCGGTGATGTAAGATACGAAGATACCAGCGGAGACGGGAAAGTGAATAACGGAACAAATACTTTGGGCAACCACGGAGATCTTTCTGTGATCGGTAATTCTGAACCTCGCTGGCAATATGGGATCTCTGCCGGCTTTGATTATAAAGGTTTTGATTTTTCGATGCTGTGGAAAGGCGTCGCGAAAAGAGATTTTTATTTTGATGAGCAAGCTGTCTTTTATTGGGGAGTCATGAGAGCCTGGTGGGATACAAATATCGATGTCAAAGGAGATCATTTGGATTATTTCAGGGATACTCCCGGGACGAAATATTACGGATTATATGAAGGTGAGGCAAATATCAACAAGGATGCCTTTTGGCCAAGGCCTTACCTGAATTCTACGCATGATGTTAAAAACAGGCGCCATGCAAATACCAGGTATCTTGCAAATGCAGCCTATATACGGCTGCAAAATGTACAGCTCGGTTATTCTTTGCCTGAAGAGATGATTTCAAAGATTAAATTGCAGAGTGTCAGATTCTACTTTTCAGGAGAGAACTTACTGACCATTGACCATTTGCCAAAATGTATAGATCCCGCTGCCTTAAGGGGATTTAATGCGATCAACGGAGGGCCGGCCTACAGCGCCGACCGGATTTATTCCTTTGGGTTAACAGTCACGTATTAAAATTTTTGAAAAAAAGATCCATATGAAGAATTTAATAAAGAAAATCGCTATTTGTACGTTTACGCTATTTTTGCTGAACGCTTGTGAGAATTTTATTGACCTTGATCCGCTGGATCAAATAACGGTTGATAATTACTGGAAAAGTACGAATGATCTTGAGAACTATATGTTGCAATTTTATCCGGTTTTTTACAATTACACCGCTATGGTTTCTGAACTTGCAACGCATTCGGACGATATGGTTCATGGCAGCCCCAGTGAAATAATGAATGGTGAACGAACACTGCGTTCGGGAAACTGGAGGGGAGAGTGGACCCAAATAAGAAATGTCAATATTTTTTTCGCAAATTATGAGAAATGCCAGGATGCGTTTTCTGCTTATCAGCATTATGTTGGAGAAGCGCATTTTTTTCGTGCATGGTTTTATTTCAACCTTTTAAAAATGTACGGGGATCTTCCATGGTACCCAGAGGTTTTGCAACTGGACTCAGAGGAAGCATTAACGCGTGCAAGAGATCCCCGCACAACGGTTGCAGATAAAATTTTGGAAGATCTGGACAGGGCAATCTCTTATTTGGATCCGCGGTCGAAAACCGGGAATTGCAAAATTAGCAAAGAAGCCGCGCTGGCATTCAAAACACGGGTAGCCTTGTATGAAGGTACCTGGCAAAAATACCATGCCCGGACACCTTTCGGAACGGCCGGGGCAAATCCGGACAAATATTTCCAGGCATGCGTCTCTGCTGCCGAAGAACTGATGTCGGGCAATTACAGTGTAGGGATATATAACACGGGAAATCCCGATGCTGATTATTTCAAAATGTTCGGACTCGTAAATATGGGGAACATAAACGAAGTGATTCTTTACCGGGCTTTCAATTACGCAGAAGGGTTCGGGAATACCGTTGAGGGATATTTAAGTTATAATGCAAACGAAAAAGGAGCTACCTGGGGGCTGATATCGTCTTATCTTGGGAGAGACGGACAACCTTATGATTATCCGGGATTAGCTGAAACAACCAAAGGAAATGCTTTTCTGACAAAAATTGCAACTGATTGCGATCCAAGACTTAAATCCACGATATACATTCCCGGAGATCTTAGGGGAGCTGCCGTTGGGCTGGTTTTTGACAAACCGACGATAGGCGCGGGAGTCTTACAACTCTGTCCAACCGGTTTCCAGATCAAGAAAACGACAGATCCGTATTCGCGTGGCGCAGGTCAGACCTGGGAGATTGGAAGTGAAACCGGCCTGATTATTTTGAGACACGGAGAAGTATTGCTAAACTATGCCGAAGCAAAATGTGAACTTGATAATTCGGTTGCTTATGAGCAACTGAACTTGTTGCGTGAAAGAGCCGGTATGCCTGGTTTTAGTGTTAATTCCCGGTCTTCCGATCCAAATTTAACAGATTACGGATATACGGTATCTGATGAACTCTATGAGATTCGCAGGGAAAGGAGGGTTGAACTGGCGCTTGAAGGTTTACGGGATGAAGATGATATGCGATGGGCGGCACATGCTCTTTTTCAGGGAAAAAGACCAAAAGGATACCCGTTAAGCCAGGAGGAGTTTCCTGATTATAATAAACCGGTTGATGAAAGCGGATTGATTGATTATTATGAAAATACGCTTCCAAGCGGGTACCAATTCAGAGAGGATCAGGATTATTTATATTCAATTCCTCAGGACGAAATAACGCTGAACCCGAATTTAGTTCAAAACCCGGGATGGTAAACGATCGTGGTGAATAAAAAATTTGTCTGGAATTGAGATGATGTTTCCCTCTCTTTGATAATTTTATACCAAAAAGGGGGAAACATCCTAAAGTCCTTTT
>Ga0074195_1004481_pt1 | contig 11442 bp, 4 predicted proteins | sample EPASupsiteHSE623_FD_64525 | JGI IMG/M metagenome (GOLD analysis project Ga0074195, IMG submission 64525) | Bioremediated contaminated groundwater from EPA Superfund site, New Mexico - Sample HSE6-23 | ecosystem: Environmental > Aquatic > Deep subsurface > Groundwater > Contaminated ...
TTGGAAGGAGAAAATAATCGGGTTTACATAGTTACTGGTTGCTCGTCGCTGGTTGCTGGAGACGTAAACCAGAAACCAGAAACCAGAAACCAGGAACTGATTGAAGTTAAAGGCGACAAAATGCCCATAGGCATTCACGAGCGAATGGATGTATTTACATTATATACTAATAATTTGCAGAAAGGCGACTACTTCTATCTTTTCAGCGACGGAATTGCAGATCAGTTTGGCGGACCAGCCGGAAAAAAATTCAAATACAAACAACTGAAAGAAATGCTGCTTGAGTTAAATCAAGTTTCCATGACAGTTCAGAAAGAAAGGATCGCAATATTGCTAGATGAATGGATGAAAGAATTTGATCAGGTTGACGATATAACAATTTTGGGAATAAGTATCTGATTTAAATTATGAGAATTAAAAGATTCTGGAAATATTTATCTTCGAGAGGATTTAAAGAAACAATGACTTTGTCTGAGCAGAAAAAACTCCTGCTTACAAACCAGATCAGTATACTGCTTTTTGCCATACTCTTTTTACTAATGCTGGCCGTTACAATAATATCCGGAAAGATCAATGTTGTTTCCTTTCTTGTTTGTCTTCTTATTCTCACCATCCCTATACTTAACCACAATGGTCTTTACAGACTTACTTCCTTTATGATGTCGGTAGTTTTTCCTGTTAATGTTCTCATTTTCTCTACATTTTCAAAAATCCAGGTTGCCGAAACCGGAACTCTTGACATTGTATATCACTTTACTCCCCGGTTTCTTTTTCTTGGTGGTCTTATCCTTCCCCTTGTATTAATTGATGTGAAGCACAAATGGATTCTTGCAACTGCTCTGCTTGTAAATTTTGCATGCATGTTTCTTTATGACCCAGTATGCCATTACTTCGGAGTAGGGATTATGGACCTAAGCATTGGTTTCGATAAATATAGCTTCATTACCTGGTTCATGATCCTGCCATGGATGCTGATACTCTTTGGATTTCTTTTTCTGCAAAGCATAAATAACAACTACGAGAAAAAAGTACTCTCGCTTAACAGGGACCTTTCTGAGAAAAACTCAAAACTTAATCTGCAGAACGAGGAGATAATGGCGCAGAGAGATGAGATCTCATCGCAAAGAGATGAAATTACAGCTCAGAGAGATGCCATAACACAGCAAAAAGATCAGATTGAGTTCATACATGAGGAACAGACTTCGAGTATCAGATACGCCCAAAGAATACAACAGGCCATGTTGCCATCACTTGACCTAATAAAAGATGCAGGTTTTGATCACTTTCTCTTTTTCAAACCACGTGACATTGTTTCTGGTGACTTTTACTGGGCGGGACGTCAGGAAAACACTATTGTTATAACAGTAGCCGATTGCACAGGACACGGTGTACCGGGCGCATTTATGAGTATGCTTGGTATTGCTTTTCTGAAAGAAATAGTAATGAAAGAGTATATAACACAGCCTGATGTTATTCTGAAAAAACTCAGAAAGGAAATTGTCCGTTCACTAAAACAAAATGATGAATCAACACAGCGTGATGGAATGGACATAGCACTCTGTTCAATAAACCTCGATACACTTGAACTTCAGTTTGCTGGGGCAAATAATCCGTTTTACATTGTAAAGGCTGAGGCAAAGGCTGAAGCTGAGGAAGTGAAACGTGAAGAAACCTTAGCCTTAGCCTCCTCCTTAGCCTTATTTGAGGTAAAAGGCGACAAAATGCCCATAGGCATTCACGAGCGTATGGATGCTTTTTCATTATACACACATCAGTTACAGAAAGGCGACTGTATTTACTTGTTCAGTGATGGCTTTGCCGATCAGTTTGGTGGCAGGCATGGAAAAAAATTAAAGTATAAACAGCTAAAGGAGATTCTGCTTACTAATTCCGGGTACCCTTTAACTTTACAGAAAGAAAAAATTGAAATGTTTTTTTCGGAGTGGAAAGGGAGTCTTGAACAGGTTGATGATGTAACTCTATTAGGAATTAAGCTGTAATTGCAAAGAAAGCTGATATGAATCTGAATGGAATAAATAAAACCAGGGTGAAAATATTAATGCTCTTCTTATGCATTACCGCACATTGCACCGTAAATTCTCAAACTGAAAAAAGCATCGATTCTCTTAAAACCATAATAAGAGATACCAAAAGCGATACAATCTGTATGCGTTCTATGATGATGCTTGCAGAATTATATTATCAGGATTTTCCCGACTCTTCCCGCGTACTATATGCAAAGACCAGAGACCTATGTCTTAGTGTTATTGAAAAGGCAAAGAAGAACAACACTTTGAGCGATGAAATAATAACGGGAACCCGCAAGCATCTTGCATCAGCATATTATAATCTTGGATATGTTAACGATGATTTTGGTGAAACCGAAGCTGCCTTCGAAAATTACAACCATAGTCTAAAAGTTTTCAACGAACTCTCGAAACACTCCGATAAAAAAGTTGCTCTGTACGGAAAACAAGGAGAAGCCAGTGTGTTTAATGATCTTGGCTACATGTATAAATATCAGGGTGAATATCAGAAATCCATGAGTTATTATAAGGCAAGTTTAAAGCTAAACCGCGAAATAGGGAACAACAAGCAAGTGGCTACCCTATTTAATAACATGGGGACTTTGTACAAATCGATGGGAAATATTACACTGGCCATTCAATACATTTCAAAAAGTCTCGAAATAGCAAGAATTATTAAAGACAATGAAGAGATTGCATATTCCGCAAACGGCCTTGCCAGCATATACGACAATCAGGGAAACCTTACAGAAGCAATCTCTTATTATCAGATCAGTTTAAGGTCATACGAAATTTTAGGAAGCAAAAACGGTCAGGCGTATGTTTTTCTAAATCTGGCGACTCTTTACCTGGGGCAGCAGGATTATAACAAAGCACTTGAATACTATCTGAAGGCCAAAGATTTTTTTGATAAGATCGGCGATAAAAAAAGTTTAAGTATTGCATACAATAACATTGGTGCGGTATACGAAAAGAAAGGGCAGCTTGATATGGCCCTTGAACAATATCAAATAAGCCTCCGTTTATGCGAAGAAACTGGTTATAAACAGGGGCTTTCAACAGCTTTGGGAAATATCGGACTTCTGCTTGAAAAGAAAGGCAACAAGAGTGATGCAATGGATTACTATAAGAAAAGTGCTGAAATAAGCGAAGAAATCGGAGAGATACAAGGTCAGATTACAGCACAGGTAAACCTGGGTGTTCTTTACCTTGAAAATGGAAATATTGCTATGGCAATGCAGCTTGGGCAAAAAACGTTCAACATGAGCAAAGAGCTTGGGTTCCCATATCTTATTAAAGCCTCGGCAAACCTGATGAAACAGGTAAGCCGTATACAGGGGAATTTCAAGGAGGCTTTGATGTATTACGAATTAGAAATTAAAATGCGCGACAGCATTGCTAATGAGGATAACTACAAGCAGGCAATGAAACAGCAGGCCCGTTATGAGTTCGAGAAAAAAGCAGCTACAGACAGTCTTGAACATGCTAAGGCCATTGAAATAAAAAACCTGCAAATTGCCAAGGTCGAGGAAGAAAAGCAAAAACAGAGGATCATACTTTATACTTTTGTTTTGGGATTTATAATTATTCTGTTCTTTTCAATCGCACTGTTTCGCCTTTTCATTCAGAAAAAGAAAGCCAACAAGATACTTGCTGAACAGAAGTTATTTATCGAAAAGCAGAATAAAAGCCTTCAGCAGGCTAACGAAGAGATATCTGCCCAGCGCGATGAGATTATGACTCAGAGAGATCTGGTAACTGAGCAAAAAGAACACATCGAGGAACAGAAAAAAGAAATTACAGATAGCATTACATACGCCCGCAGGATTCAGAAAGCTGTACTTCCAGATCTGGCTTTGGTTTTCGGAGGCACATCGCAGTCAGAAACAACGCCTTTATGGTGCGACTACTTTGTTTTATACAAACCAAAAGACATTGTTAGCGGAGATTTCTACTGGGCTACCCGCATTGGAGACTGGTGTATTTTCACTGTTGCTGACTGTACGGGTCATGGCGTCCCGGGTGCATTTATGAGTATGTTGGGCATTTCTTTCCTTAACGAAATAGTACGGAGAAAAGAAATTACCAGAACAGGAGAAGTCCTTGATCAACTGCGTAATGCCGTTATTGAAGCCTTAAAACAAAAAGGAGTGATGGGTGAACAAAAAGACGGAATGGACATTGTTTTCTGTGCATATAATACTGTTACTCGTAAACTGCAGTTTTCTGGTGCTAATAATTCGTTGTACATTGTTTCTGGTTGCCTGCCGGCTGGCAGGCAAGGCTCGTCACTGGTTACTGGTGAGGTTAACCAGAAACTTATTGAAATTAAAGCCGATCCCCAACCTGTGGCTATTCACGTTAATATGTCACCATTTACTACTCATGATGTCCAGGTCGAAAAAGGAGATATGCTGTATCTTATTTCCGACGGATATCCCGATCAGTTTGGCGGTCCGAAAAACAAAAAATTCATGATCAAGCAACTTCGTGAGCTGTTCGTAGAAATTGCATCAAAACCATTACAGGAACAAAAAACAATCCTCGAAGATGAGTTCAACAACTGGACAAAAGGTGTCGAACAGGTCGATGATGTTACATTAGTTGGAATTAGAATATGAAAATACAGCTTTTGTTTTTTACCTTATTATACTCTTGTGCGGTTTTTGCACAGTGGAAGCCAGATACAATAATTCTTAAAAAACCTTTTAACAATATCACATTAAAAAACCCCACTGTTAAAAAGCTTAATCCATATTATAACATTAGAAAAATAAATATTCAACAGGGTCTTCCTGGTGCATATGTAACCTGTTTAACAACAGATGAAAAGGGATATCTCTGGTTCGGGACATACGGCGGAGGCTGTGGGAAATACAACGGAAAAACATTTGAGATTTATACAGAATCAAGCGGACTTCCTTCTAATTATATCCAGAAAATCTTTCAGGATAGCAAAAAGAGGATCTGGGTTGCAACATACGGAAAAGGGATAGCTTTAAAGCAAGGCCATTCTTGGAAAATTTATAACGACAGTACAGGTTTTGATGGAAAATATGTTTGGGATATCTGTGAAGATAAAAAAGGGAATATTTGGTTTGCTGTTGAAAGACTCGGAGCTGTTTGCTTCGATGGAAAGGCTTTTAAAACTTTTGAGCCCGAGGATGGCCTTTGCTCAAAAAACATAAGAACTGTATACTGTGATAAAAAAGGGGATTTGTGGTTTGGAAGTGATGGCCGCGGATTCTCAAAATACAACGGAACCTCATTTCAGTCATGGTCATCGCAGGACGGGCTTCCCGATAACAGGGTAGTTTCGATCCTCGAATGGAATGACCAATTACTGATAGGAACATATGGCGGCGGAATGTGTGTGTTCTCGAATGACAGTTTCAGGATTATCAGCGAGAAAGACGGACTTGCTAATGATCTTATAAGCAGTATAAACACTGGTAAAAACAAGTTACTGATTTCTACATCCGGAAGCGGAATCTCTGTATACGACGGGAAAGAATTCAGGAATATTTCTACTTCTAACGGTTTGTCAAACGATATTGTGATTTCGGCATGCGAGGATGTTCATGGCAATATATGGGTTGGAACATACGGAGGAGGAATATCATGTATAATGAACGATAGTTTCATTTCATACAACGAACAAAGCGGACTACCTGTTAATGTCGTAAAAGCAGTTTTAGGTTACGAACAGGGTAACTGGCTTGCTTTTTCCGGTGGCGGACTTGGCTATATTAAAAATGACTCTCTCATTACCTATAGCGAGCAGAATGAGCTCCCATCACCTTATATACTTGCTCTTGCAAAAACCACAAACGGCAGCCTGTGGGCAGGAACCTCAGGGGCTGGTATTTTTAAATTCACCCGAAACGATCTTTCTGGGATATCAAACTGGAACGGACTTCCGGGAAATTATATCCTCTCACTTTTCGGCTCACCTGATGGCAAGCTATGGATTGGCAGCTATGGCAACGGGTTAGGTTATCTGTTGAACGATACTGTGTTCTGGTTTAAACCAGACAAAACTTTTCATCCCGAATATGTAAGCAATTTTTGCATGGCCGGCGACTCATTGTTAGTCGCGACAGATAAAGGATTGTATATCTATAAAAACGGATCAATTAATGAATTTTTATTGCCCGCAGCAATAGGAAAAAACATCAGGTCGCTTATGACAGACGGCAAAGGCCGTTTGTGGTTAGGAACTTCGGGAGCCGGACTGTGGGTAAAGAGCGGTTCTGATTATATAAAAATGGTAAACGTCAGCAGGGTCTCGGCAGATAATATCGAGTCAGTATTCATGTCTGAAAACGGATCGGTTTTTATAGGCATATGGAACGGTTTTATAAAACTGACACCAACAGATGCTTTTAAGCAAAAATTGTCGCTTCCGGTTTTTCTCGGATATTATGTAAAAAATTACAACAGCGAAAACGGCTTTCCTGGATTCAACAGCCTCTCCAATTCATTTTTCGCAGATAATAACGGACATATATTTATGGGAACCGGTCAGTGCCTTGCAGAATTCAGCCAGCAACCCGAACCATTTAATCTTTCTGCTCCTGATGCAGAACTATTCGATATAAAAAGAGGCTTTACAGAAATCAATTGGAAAGAACTAACAGATAGCGGAATAGTTATAGTTAAAGACAGTAGTTTTATTTCGGGATTACCTGTAAATCCTGCCTTCAGATACGATTGTAACAATCTTACATTCTGTATCCGACCGGTTACTCTTAACTACTACGACCTGTGTTCAATATCATACCGCCTTAAAGGTTTTGATGATAAATTTTCACCACCTGTTAAAGACTACAATATCAAATACTCAAATCTTCCACCTGGCGAATACTGTCTGGAAGTGTACGGAATAAATGAGAATGGCATTTGGTCAAACGTTCCATTTTCTTATTCTTTTTCGGTATTAAAACCATGGTGGGAAACTTGGTGGTTTCGTATCTTAGCAGTTTCTGTTGTATTAATAACACTTTTCACTTTATATTATATTCGTATTTCTGTTCTCAAAAAACGTCAGCGAATACTTGAGCAGAGGATCGCTGAAGCAACCCAGGAGATCCGTGAAAAAAACTCTGCACTTGAACAGCAGAACGAAGAGATAATTTCGCAAAGAGATGAGATTGAGGCTCAGCGTGACGAAATTACATCACAACGCGATATCCTTGCTCAGCAAAAGGAACAAATTGAGATCATCCATGAAGAACAAACCTCAAGCATCAGATACGCTCAACGGATACAACAAGCCATGCTTCCCTCTCTTGAGACAATAGATTCAACCGGTCTTGATTACTATATTTTTTTCCGGCCAAGAGATATTGTATCCGGTGACTTTTATTGGGTGGGTCGGCACGAGAATAATCTTGTTGTAGCTGTTGCTGACTGTACCGGACATGGTGTCCCCGGTGCTTTTATGAGTATGCTTGGCATTGCTTTTCTTAAAGAAATCATTGTAAAAGAATACATCATTCAACCTGATATAGTTTTGAAAAGACTCCGAAAAGAGATAATCCGTTCTCTTAAACAGGAACCCGGATCAAATCAGCGCGACGGAATGGACATCGCTCTTTGCACAATTAACCTCGATACACTTGAACTTCAGTTTGCAGGAGCGAATAATCCGCTTTATATTGTAAAGGCTGAGGAAAAGGCTGAGGAAGTGAAGCGTGAAGAAAACTTAGCCTTAGCCTCCTCCTTAGCCTTAATTGAGGTTAAAGGCGACAAAATGCCCATAGGTATTCACGAGCGAATGGATGCTTTTACCTTGCACACCCATCAGCTCCGGAAAGGCGACTGTATTTACATGTTCAGTGACGGGATGGCCGACCAGTTCGGAGGTCCTGACGGAAAGAAATTCAAGTATAAACAACTGAAAGAAATTTTAATGGCTAATTTAAAAGATCCTGCAGATGTTCAGAAAGAAAAACTTGAAAAATATTTCATGGAATGGAAAGGCAATCTTGAACAGGTTGATGATGTAACTGTTTTGGGAATTAAATTTTAGATATGATGATGAAGGTGAAACTATTTCTTTTTTTATGCTTGCTTATAATCTCATCTTCTTTTGTTTTTGCGCAGACTGATGAAAAAAGAGATTCACTTTTTAATCTTTTAAAAAAATGTAATAACGATACCTGCAGATGCAAAACATACCTTGATATTGGAGATATATACGAACATACATTCCCCGATACTGCAATATTCTATTACAATAAATGTCTAGAATATGCAAGAGAAAAAGGTCTGAATGGCAAAGCAGCAACAGCCATGCAATATATTGGAATTGTAAATTATAATCAGGGAAATTATTCATCAGCAATAGAAAATTATCTTAAGGCAATAGAGATTTTCAGATCTACAGGCGACAGGGAGGGATTAACCGGTTGTTATAATAATATCGGACTTGTTTATTCTGACCAGGGTTTATTTGAGCTGGCAAAAGAACAGTATCTGAAAGCAATGAAGATTCACCTCGAAAACCTATCATCATGTGCTGATAAAAACTGTTTTAACGATAAAATGGGCATAACAAATAACCTGACAAATATAAGTCTGATTTATCTGCATCAGGGTAATGATCTTAAAGCAATTGATTATCAGTTGAAGGCATTACGCATAAAAGAAGATATGCTAAAAGACTGTGGCGATGAATCGAATTGTATTTCTTTACGCAACGGGATAGCAAGATGTTATAACAATATTGGGATAATTCATTATAACCAGAAATCGATGAAGAAAGCTGCAGATTTTTATAACAGAGCATTGCAGATATATAGCGAAACAAAAGAGATGTATGGTGTTTCGTATTGCTATGGAAACTTTGGTAATCTTTATTCAGATATGGCTTTGATGGCTGATGAGGAGAATGTAAAAGACAGTCTGATGACCCTTTCGCTTAGTTACTATCAGAAATCGCTTGATCTTGCGAAAATGCTTAACGACATTGGAAGCATGTCCAGCTGTTATAATAACCTGGGAACAGTCCTGTCGGACCTCGGAAGGTACGATGATGCAATCTCTTCATATAAAAAGGCTATTGAGCTGTATGAAATAACTGAAAATCTCGAAGGGCGTGCAATTTGTTTCTGGAACATATCAGATCTTTATATAAATCTTGCCGACTCATGCGCACTTTCAAATAATCAGGCACAACAGTATCTTAAAAAGGCTGTTGAATACGGCGAAATGGCTTACATGCTCAGCTCTCAGATTAAGACACTTCCAGTAAAAAACGGAGCTGCATTTGCATTAATGAAAGCATATAAGAAAACAGGACAAATAAATAAAGCATTAGAATTTGCAGAGATATTTATAAGTACCCGGGATTCTGTTTATAATCAGGACCATTCAAAGTCACTCGCTGAACTAAGCACTAAATACGAAACAGAAAAAAAAGATAAAGAAAATCAGCTTCTTCGACTTGACCGGGAACTGCAGAATTCTACAATCAAGCGACAATATATTCTTAGTATATCAGTATCCGCAGGGTTATTGCTAATGCTTGTGCTTGCATGGGTTCTTTATAAATCTGATAAAAGAAGGAAAAAGGTCAACGTTTTACTCAGTTCTCAGAATCTTGAGATCCAACAGAAGAATGAAGAAATACTTACACAACGAGATGAGATTGCCTCTCAGCGAGATCTTGTAACATATCAGAAAGAGCAGATCGAGATAATTTTCGAGGAACTTACTTCAAGCATAAGGTATGCTCAAAAAATACAACATGCAATGCTTCCGGCTGATAATTGCTTGTCAGCCTCCGGCCTCGAAAACTTTATAATCTTCAAACCAAAAAACATTGTTTCAGGCGATTTTTATTGGGTTGGCTTTCAGGACAATCTTCTTACAATTGCAGTTGCCGACTGCACCGGACATGGCGTTCCGGGTGCTTTTATGAGTATGCTTGGTATTACTTTACTAAAGGAAATTATTCTCAAAGAAAAAATTACACAACCCGATGAAATTCTAAACAGAACTAGAAAGGAAGTTGTAAAATCACTTAAGCAGGACTCCGGTAACCAGCGCGACGGAATGGACATAGCTCTTTGTACCATTAACCTCAACACGCTTGAGCTACAGTTTGCAGGGGCAAATAATCCGCTTTACATTGTAAAGGCTGAGGCTGAGGCTGAGGAAGTGAAACGTGAAGAAAACATAGCCTTAGCCTCCTCCTTAGCCTTAATTGAGGTTAAAGGCGACAAAATGCCCATAGGTATTCACGAGCGCATGGATGCTTTTTCGTTACACACTTATCAGTTACAAAAGGGCGACTGCATATTCATGTTTAGCGATGGCATGGCCGACCAGTTCGGAGGTAAGGATGGGAAAAAACTCAAGTACAAACAACTGAAAGAAATTTTACTGGCAAATTCAAAATATCCTGCAGATGTTCAGAAAGAAAAAATTGAAAAATATTTCATGGAATGGAAAGGTCATCTTGAGCAGGTTGACGATGTAACTGTTTTGGGAATAATTACATAGCCCAACAACCCTTCCCTAATGTCCATTTTTAAATACCAACTGACTCTGTTTACCGTTGAAAAAGCTGCCTTTGTTTCATGGAACAATCCCCTAATAAATTCAACAAAGGAGATATTTTTATATCTTTGGCAGTCCTTATTCTTTATTATTTCATGCTTTTTTTCAGGGTATTTTTCATAATAATCTTTGGTTTCGGAATAATTTCATCTTCTGCCACAGCACAGACCCGTGTCAGGCTCGACTCCCTGCAAAATACTTTATCTTCTGCAAAACACGACACAATAAAAGTCAGGCTAATGCTAGAGATCAGCGATGTATACAGATCTCTTAAATCAGATTCTGCTGCAGTAATGCTTAATATGGCAGATGAGCTCTCCGAGAAAAAATTATCTGAAAAAAGCACCCCATTTGCAGACCAGTGTAAATACAAACTATACAAAGCACATTTACTGAAACAGTTCGGTGTACTTAAGAGAAATCAATTTGAATACGAAGAAGCAATAAGGTTTTACCGAAGAGCCTATATCGCCTATCACGAGATATCCGATCTAAAAGACACAGCATTAGCCAGAAAAGGGAATCTGGGCATGTCTAACTGCCATACTCTTATGGGCCACAGTTTCGATTTTCTTGGAAGGTATGATGAAGCAATAATGCATTTCGAAAAATCCCTGCTGTTCGGGGAATTGCTAAAAGACAAGAGTATGATCTCAACCGGGCATAACAATATCGGAAACGTTTATAGTGATCTGGGGCGTTTTGATAAAGCCGTTGAACATTTTCTTAAAGCATTGAAAACAAAGGAAGAAACCGGAGATAAACCAGGGATTGCTTCATGCTATAATAATCTTGGGATTGTGCATTGGAACCAGAAAAATTTTGAAAAATCAATTGACTATTTCAG
>Ga0074195_1004482_pt1 | contig 11440 bp, 12 predicted proteins | sample EPASupsiteHSE623_FD_64525 | JGI IMG/M metagenome (GOLD analysis project Ga0074195, IMG submission 64525) | Bioremediated contaminated groundwater from EPA Superfund site, New Mexico - Sample HSE6-23 | ecosystem: Environmental > Aquatic > Deep subsurface > Groundwater > Contaminated ...
GAGGGGGAGGGGGGGACCCGCAAGGCGTTTCCCGCCGGTGACGCTCTCCCCTGGAGGGGGTGTCGTGGCAAAAAACGGCAATTGGAACCAAAATTCCTTATGTCGGACAGGCTCCTGGGAGTCTGACGCTTTTGTTCCCCTTTCCTGCCGCGAAAGCGCGGTTAGAATAGGGGGCGGGTGTGTTTTGCGCTCTATTTCGCTCCGTTGAGAGGACAACATGAGGATGCTGCTTGCCGCGGTTTTTGTTATCGGCGGAACAGGCCTTTCTTTTTCGGCTGTTCCCGCCGGCCCGGAGGAAATGCGGGCGGCGGATTTCCTTTCGTCCGCGGCCGCGGAGGACGCTCCGGCCGGGTTCCCGTCCGCCGTTCCAGGCCCGGAGCCGGTGGACCTTTCCACCGGGCCGCAAGCCACCCAGCTGGTACTCAATAATATTTCCAATAACCAGACCATCCCCGTCGGCCATGAAACGCTGATAGAAGGGGCCGTGGAAGGTCCGCTCGCCGGAGAGATCAGGAGGATCACGGTCCTGTTCGAGGGTGAAACCATATGCGACGCGCTGCTGTCCGGTCCCGCGTTCTCGTTCCGTTACTCGTTCCCCAGGAAAGCGGACCTGGGCAGGCTGGAACTGGTCGCCTTCGATGCTTCCGGCGGCGAGATAGCGGAAACGGTATACTATGTCAATGTCGTGGAACCCGGACAGCCGGACGACCGGTATTTCAGCAAATATCTTCTGAAAGCCGTGGAATGGACCGAGGCGCGGTACGGGCTTAAGGGTTATGACATCAATTCCGTGCTTACGCACGATATAGTTTATCACACCTCCGGCACCATAGTCGCGAAGAACCCGCCCCTTACCATGTGCGTGGCGGCGCAGATGGAACTGATGCTTATCGCCTATCAGCTTTACGCCCAGGAAAGCGGGGATTATTCTCCTTACGCTTATCTGCCAAAAAGAAGTTACGAGGGCCAAAGCGCGTCGGACCTTAAAGGTCATATCTGGGTGAACCACGAGTTCCATTCCTACGGCACGGCGGACGCCCTGATAAATTTCGGCATGGGAGAAAGGACGGTCTTCGAAGCGCTTAAACCGGGGTCGTTCGTCAACATCAACCGCACCAATAAAACCGGCCATGCCGTGCTTTTCCTGGGCTTTATAGACGCGAAGGGAAACATCCAGGAGGAGCATAACTCCAGAGTGGTTGGTTTCAAATATTACTCTTCGCAGGGAAAATCCAAGCCCGGTCAGGGCGGCTTCGATTACCGATACGCCGTTTTCGACAAATACGGCTGTCCGGAGCTTCTGGAAAAACGGGATTGCAAGGTGATCTATTCGACGAACCAGAACATGCTCAATACCGGCACCATGCTTGCCCCGAAGTTCTGGAAGCGGCTGCCCCCGGACGCTGCGTTCAATCCCGGGAATTCCAGGGGAACCACCGTTTTCGACGCGGCTCGCTTCAACGGGGTGACCACCGACGATTGACATCGTGAAGGGTTAGAAATATAAAACCCCCGCCGTACTTACACGGCGGGGTTTTTATTGGTCCGGGCCGCAGCCGAGGCCGCGGGCTATACGCCGAGCAGTTTTCGCCACCAGGCCGTTTTCGGGCCCGGTTCGGAGATCTGCTCGAAAACAGGGGTCTCGAGCTGGCCCCGGTAAATAGGCATCGAGACGCGGAAAGTGGAGCCGCGGCCCTTTTCGCTCTCCACCGTTATACTTCCGCTCTGCATCACCACCATGGCCTTGGTGATGGCCAGTCCCAGGCCGGTCCCTCCCACTTTCTCCCCGGAGGCCGCCTGGACGAATTTTTCGAAGATCCTGCCCTGATCCTCTTTGCTTATGCCGCAGCCGGTGTCCTTCACGGAAAACAGAACGAAACCGGCCGCGGTCTCCCGCCCGGCGTCGACGGAGATCTCTATGGACCCGCCGGCAGGAGTGAACTTGATGGAATTGGAGATCAGATTTATTATGATCTGCGAGGTGCGGCGCTGGTCGGCGTAGATATGCGGGACCCCGGGTTCTATCCTGGTGGTCAAGGCCACGCCCTTCGAGCCGGCCCAGGTTTTCATGGCGTCCACCGCTTCCGTGGTCACGCTGTCGGCCGGGGTGTCGGCCGGGTGAAACACGAGCTTTCCGGACTGCATCTTTGAGAAGTCGAGAATATCGGTTATTATCGAGTTCAGCCGCTCCGAGTTCCGTATGGCGGTGTTCAGGATCCCCTTGCGCGCGTCATCGGCGCCTCCGCCGGAATCCTTGGTGAGGATATCGAGAGCGGCCTTTATCGAGGTCAGGGGGGAGCGGAGCTCGTGCGTCATATTGGCGATGAAATCCTGCTGCAATTGCTCCATTTCGCGCAGTTTTGCCTTGTCGGTGGGAATGGAGACCGCGCCCACGATCTTGCCGTCCTCGTTCTGGATTATGGCGGTGGATTTCTTTATGGCGCTGTTGAGCGAATTCTGTCCGCGCTGGTCCACCCCGCCGGCCAGTTCTTTCGTGCCGTCGCTCTTGATCTCCTTCGCCAGGGAAATGACCTGGTTCTCCAGGTTCGCCACATCGTAGATCTTCTTGCCGGACAGTTCGTTCAGGCCTTTGCCGGAAATAGCTTCGGCCTGCGGGTTCATCATCAGGATCTTGCCTTCCCTGTCCACCACCACCACGCCTTCGGCTATGCTGGAAACCACGGCCTCCGTCCTGGCGATGTCGTTCTCCACCCGTTTCTTTTCCCTGCGCACGGTTACCAGAGCCCTGTCCACCTGCTCGGCCACCTCCAGCTGGAGCTTCCGCATCACTATTTCCATCACGCGCTTCCGTTCCGCCGCGTCGTCGGTGGCCTTTGAAACTATAGTGGTCATGGCCGCCTCGAAATTCTGCACCGCCACGCTCTCGGCGAAACCGGTCCTGGCCGTTGTCCCCGCGGACTGTCCGGGCGGAGGCGGCTCCGGCGGCTGGTCCGAGGGCGGCGCGGCGGGCTGTTCCGGCTGTTTGTCGACCTTCGCGTAAATGGCGTGGCTCAGACGGATCTTATCGATCCCGTTCTGCTTCAGGTACTCGCGGCCGTCGCCCTTGAACGACTGGATCTGGCACAGTACGCGGATATCTTCCTGGGACGCCCCGGGCAGGAACGAAATGGTCTGGATCTGAAAACGGGTGAAGATGTTCTTAAGCGAGTTCGGAAGGCGGTCGGCCGTGAGCAGGGGGAAACTGTTGACCACCAGCTTGTCGTGATCCATGGTCAGGGTAAATTCGCCGCTGGGCGAATCTTTCAGGATCCCCGTCAGCAGGGTGTGGGCTTCCCCCAGCACCTCCCGTACCTGCGGATGGTCGGGCTTGTACAGGTTTATCTGCACCAGGGCCCGCGTAAACGCCTTCAGGAAGTTAAGCCAGGCGATCTTCGTCTCTTTATCTTCCGTCATAATTCCCCCGATATCCGGGCCCCCGGAGGGCCGTGCTGTTATTGTATAAAATTCCCGGCCCCGGAGGCGGTCAGAAAGAAATGATGACCGGCTTGTGTCCCGGGCATTCGTCTTCCGGGTACTGAGCGTAGGAAACTATTATGATCAGGTCGCCTTTCTGGACCAGCCGGGCGGCGGCGCCGTTCACGCCGATAACGCCCCGCCCGCCGTAGATGACATAGGTGGAGAAACGGGCGCCGGTATTCACATTGTAGATATCCACCTTTTCGTTCTCGAGCAGGTCCGCTTTCCGGCACAGCGCCCTGTCTATGGTTATGGAGCCGTTGTAGTTGAGGTCCGTTCTCGTCACCGCGACCCGGTGTATCTTGGATTTCAGAAGAGTCCTTGTCATTGCCTGCCTCCCGCCGCGCCGGCCGCGGTCTTGTTCAATTTAACGGCCTCGGCTATGCCGATGAGCACCAGATCGGGCTCTATGTGGTCGAACAGACCCGCCCCCTCGAAGATCCTGGAGAATCCGCCGGTCCCCACGACCACGGTTTCTCCATCGCGGAAATATTCGGATTTTATGCGTTCCACTATGCCCTTGACCGAGAAAAAATGGCTGTAATAAAGTCCCGCCTGTATTCCCTCCACCGTGGATTTCCCGACCAATTCCGCCGGACGGAGGATTTCCACCCTGGGCAGTTTGGCGGTTTCGCGCGACAGGGCTTCCATGGAGATCTTGAGCCCCGGCAGGATGAGCCCGCCCAGATACTCCCTGCGCCGCGAGACGGCGCAGAAGGTCGTGGCGGTTCCGAGATCGGCTATTATCAGGTTGCTGTCTGGGAACAGCCGCGAGGCGGCTATCGCCGTGGCTATCCTGTCGGACCCCACCTCCGCCGGGTTCTTGTACTTGATGTTGAGCCCGGTCTTGATGCCGGACTGTATAAGGAACAGTTCCAGCCCGAAATATTTGCCCGCGCTCTGGCGAAGCGGATAGATCAGGTCCGGGACCACGGAACAGACGGCGAGCTCCTTTATGCCGCGGGGATCGATGGAATTCTCCCGCAGGACGCTCCTGAAAAAAACCCCCAGTTCGTCGGAAGTGGCGTAACCTTTCGAGGCCCTGCGGAATTTGAACAGGATGGAATCCCCGTCGAAAACACCGCCGAAGATCTGACTGTTGCCCACATCAAGCGCCAGCAGCATGAGCGTCCTCCTTGTCCCGTTCCGCGCGCAGCAGACTGCAAAGCGCGTCGGCGAGTTCCCCGGCTCCGCGCCGGGCAGCTATTTTCTCCCCGTCCCTGTAAATGTGGAACGGATGTCCGTTCTTCATCTCTTCCGTGTCGTTCTGAACCACCAGGTCGGCCGCCCTCAGGGCTTTAACGGCCTCCAGCGTCCGCGCCCGGCCGGCGCCCGAGGTCAGTTTGAACCCGATCAGGAGCGGCGGACGGCGCGCTTTTCCGCTTTTGCGCGCGTAACACTTTATTCTGTCCAATATTTTGAAATTCCTTTTCAGGGAGATCGTCATCTCCTTGGCGCCGGACGGGATCTTGCCGCGCGGTCCCGGCCGGTAGGTCTTTCCGCCGGTTTTTATGGACCGGACGGAGTAGTCGCTCACCGCGGCCAGGTGGATGACCGCGTCGAAGGCGGAGCCGCCCAGGGCCGAGCGCATTTTGGCGTCAAGGTCCCGGAAGCGGGAGAATTCCTCCGTCCTTATATTCCTCCCGCGCGGGGATTCGGCCCCCCGCGCGCGCAGGCAGAGGACTTTGTGTCCCGCGGCGGACAGCCTTTCGGCTATCGCGCGGCCGGTGCGGCCCGTGCTGAGGTTCGTGATGAAGCGCACCCCGTCGATCTCCTCCCTCGTTCCGCCCATGGTCAGCAATATTTTCATTGTTATGCCGCCCGCGTCCCGGCCCTTCGGCGCCCATGGCCGGCAGCCAGCGTTATTTCCCGGAAGATCTCCTCCGGCTCCAGCAGGCGCCCCGGGCCCCGGTCGCCGCAGGCCTGATATCCCGTGCCGGCGCCCAGCATCCTCACGCCCCAGCTTTCCAGCAGGCGCATGCTGCGGACCGTGGCGGGATGCGCGTACATGTTCTTGTTCATGGCCGGAGCGACTAGGTAGGGTTTGGAAAAATCGAACGCCAGGAACGCGGTGGAAACATAGTCGTCCCCGATCCCCGCGGCCAGCTTGTTTATTATGTTCGCGGTGGCGGGGCAGAGCACGGCCAGGTCCAGCCATTTGACCATCTCCACATGTTCCAGGGCCCGCTTGTCCTCGAAGGTGTCGGTAAGTACCGGGTTATGCGTCAGGCCTTCCAAAGTGGATCTGCCGATGAATTTAAGCGCGTTTTCCGTGCAGGCGGTCCTTACCTCGTGCCCGTCCTGCACCAGCCGGGAGATGACCCCGCAGGCTTTGTAGCAGGCTATGGAACCGGTCAACTGGAACAAGATCTTGTTTTTCTTCATATGTTGTCTATAAGCCTTATCTTACCGAGCCTTACCGCGCCCAGGCGGCGGCCCCAGCGCTCCTCCACATACTCCGGGCGCAGCCCCGCCGCGGCCAAACGCCTCTTTGCCTCCGCCGCGGTCCCGGCCGCGCGCAGCGCACGGTGAAATTCCGGGGCCAGGCGCCTTTCACGCCCGCTAAGCAGGGCGTTCCGCGAGCTCATGGCCAGGCCGTCGGTCTCCCGGACCACCGGGCATGGAATTATCCTAGTGCCGAGAAAGAAGGCCTTGGCCATCCCCTTTATCAGCATGTATTGCTGATAATCCTTTTCTCCGAAATAGGCCCGGTCCGCCCCTATTATGTTCAGCAGCTTCAGCACCACGGTGAGCACGCCGTCAAAATGCCCGGGCCTGAAGGCGCCGCAGAGCAGGCCGCTTTCCGCGTTCTCCGAAACCCTGTACCTGTAACCGTCGGGATACATGCCACGGCGGTCCGGCAGGAAGAGGAAATCCGTCCCCTCGCTTTCGAGTTTCGCGGCGTCCGTCGCCAAAGTCCGCGGGTAACGCCGCAGGTCGGCTTTGTCGTCGAACTGCGCCGGATTCACGAAGATCGACGCGACGACCAGGCCGTTCTCTTTCTTCGCGCGGCGGATCAGCGAGAGATGCCCTTCGTGCAGCGCGCCCATGGTGGGGACGAAGCCCAGGGTCTTTCCGCGCAGCGCCCCCCCGCGGCGGAGCGCCAGCCATGCCGCGGGGCTTTTTATCGTTCTCACGATCTTGCCGCCTTTTCGCGCGCGGGGACGGAACTTTCCGGGAATACGGAGGTTTTCACCTCCGCGTCGAATCTGTCCAGGGCGTCCACCACCAGCCCGCGTCCGTCCAGATATTTTTTCGCGAAGGAGGGGGCCGAGCGGCAGAGTCCGAGCAGATCATGGGCCACCAGCACCTGGCCGTCGGTATCCGGTCCGGCGCCTATGCCTATAACGGGTATTTTCAGGGCGGCCGTTATCTTCGCTGCCAGCCCCGGCGGGACGCATTCCAGGACCAAAGCGAAGCAGCCCAGTTTTTCCAGCTCCACCGCCTGGCGGAAGATGCGGCCGGCGGAGGCGGCGTCCCGGCCCTGCGTCCTGTAGCCGCCCAGTTTCCTTATGGACTGCGGCGTCAGTCCCAGATGCCCCATCACGGGAATATCCGAATCGATCATGCGTCTTATGACATCTTCGTGGCCTTCCAGCCCCTCCAGTTTTACGGCCTGGGCGCCGGCGCGGACAAGTTTCTCAACGCTGTCCATGGCTCTGCCCGGGCCTTTTCTGAAGGAGAGGAAAGGCATATCGGCTATCACCAGTTTGTTGTCCACCGCTGCCGCCACGGCCCCGGTGTGGAGCGCCATCACGGCGTCGGAGGCCCAGATGGTGGAGGGTTTGCCGTGCATGACCATGGCCAGGCTGTCGCCCACCAGAACGCAGTCCACCGCGGATTCCGCCGCCAACACCGCCATGGCGTAATCGTAGGCGGTCACCATGGAGATTTTCTTCCCGGGCTTCCGATAATTGTAAAAGTCAGTTATCAGCATGTTCGCTCCTTGATCTGCGCGGGCGGTTCGCGGGTCCTGCCGCCGGGCAAGCTTTTTCGCTTCACGGGCCCAGCGTCCGCAGCAAAAATTACGGCAGCCCAGTCCGCCCGCTCCACTCATTGCTACCAGGCCGGCGGTGCATCACTCTGTTCACCTTTCGCTGCGGGGTCAAAAAAGCTTGTCCGGCATCACCCGCTCCATTGCTTTTATAATTCGATGAAGGTCGAATATACTTTCCTGAATTTATCACCTTTCAGCGCTTTCAGATTCGCGCGGATGGTTGTCGCGTCTTTGCGCTGCAGCGGTCCGGTCAAGCCGCGGTCCGGACTGAGTTCGAAGTTCCTGAGCGATTCCCTGAAATATTTCAGCACCAGCTCGCGCGGCACGCCGAAGCCGCCGTTCAGACCGGAGAAAGCTTTTTGCCAGAGAATAAAGGGCAGATTCGCGCCCAGTACGCAGAGGGCGTGGTAAAGAGGCCGCCGGGAGGACGGAACGCGGAAAAAGGGGTTCCTGAATTCAGGCACCATTTTCCGCAGCGGCGGAGCGTCCCCGGCTATGGCGAAAGGGATGGCCCTGTACTCCCCGAGCGACAAAGGTCCGGGAGGAAAAGGCATGAACGGATGCAGGCTCCGGGCGCTCTTTATTTCCAGCGCCCCGGAAAAGTGGAAAAGCTCCCGGCCTTTCAGGAACGGGTTCCGGCGGATAAAGCCGTCCAGCTCGGAATCCGTTATGAGTATGAATATCTTTCCGCAGTCCGCGAGAACGGCGGCCGCGGAGCGGACGGAGCCGCGCCGCCAGAGAATATAAGGGACTTTAAGAAGCCGGAAATAGGCCTGAAGATGCCGCGAGGCCTTGCCGTCGCCCACGATACCGTAAGGTTTTCTGCCCGGAAGGGCGGAGCTTTTCATCGTCAGGGTCCCTGTCGCTGTGGATCAAGGCCGCGTTTTTGAAAATTACAGTTCGGATTTAATCACGGTACTTGTTCAGGCCGGAAACGGCGGAGGCCGCCAGCAGCAGTTTGAAAACATCTCCGGCGATAAAGGGATAAAGCCCAAGTTTCAACACCGCGCCGTAGCCGGTGAACAGGCCAAGCCAGGCCAGGCCGCAGGAGTAGATCGCGAGCTCTCCCGCCAGCATGGCGGCGGAGTATTTGACAAAATCGTTCTTCCATTTCGCTTCCGAGATATAGCCGGTCAGGAAGGCCGCGAGGGGGAAAGCCAGTAAGTAGCCGCCGGTGGGGCCGAAAAGGCCGGCCGCGGCCGCTCCGCCGGAAAAGAGCGGCAGTCCCAGGCTTCCTCCGGTTATGAACAGCGCCGCGCTGTAAAACGACTTCCGTCCCAGGAAAGCCGCCAGCGCCAGCACGCCGAAAGTCTGCATGGTAAGCGGCACCGGTGTGAAGGGCAAAGATATGGTTATGCGGGACATCAGGGCCAGGAAGACGGCGCCCCCGGAAAAGGTCAACAATTCCTTCGCCGACCCCTTAACTGTAAATTCACGGTCCAGAACGGCTTGTTTAACGGTCATGTGTCCTCCAGTTTCTTGCCTGCGGATATATTGTATAAAAAACGCCGCCTCAAAGGACAATACCCAGCGCGGCCGGCGGGCTTCCGTTCTTAATGGAAATTCTTTGTAGTGGGTATTGATAAATAATATAATTACATTCATGGAATGGCTTATACAATTTCCGGTGCTGCTTTTTTCCATTATCTTCCATGAATTTTCGCATGGCGCCGCGGCCTACGGGAAAGGCGACGATACCGCCTATCTTTCCGGCCGGCTGTCGCTGAACCCGCTGCCGCATATAGATCCGATAGGGTCCATCCTCATACCGGCCATCTGCGTTTTCTCCCATTTCCCCGTGATAGGCTGGGCCAAGCCGGTGCCGATAAATCCGCTGCGTATGCCGAGGCCCCGTCGCGACATGGCCCTGGTGGCGTTGAGCGGTCCCGCCTCCAACCTTATCCTCGCTTTGCTGGCCGTTTTCGCGATACGGCTGCTCATGCTGGGCTTTTTGGGCGGCGACCTCACCCTTACGCTTCTGAAGGCCTTCAGCTACGCCGTGATAATCAACCTGGCGCTGGCTATGTTCAATCTGGTGCCCGTATTCCCGCTCGACGGCAGCCAGATAGCGCTCGGTTTCCTGCCGGATAAGTGGCTGAGGATCTACGAGCGGCATATCCCCTACGGCATGTACATTATCCTGGGCCTGATGATAACCGGACTGCTGAAATATCTCATCTTGCCTCCGATGGCCCTGGCGCTGGGGCTGTTGTCGAAACTGGGTTTTTTTATTTCGCTTTGAGCCCCGTCTATGACCGATAAAAAGATAGTCGTTTCAGGCATGAGGCCCACCGGCCGGCTGCACCTCGGCAATTACTGGGGCGCGCTCAGGAACTGGGTGGAGCTACAGGATAAATACCGGTGCTATTTTTTCGTGGCCGACTGGCACGCGCTCACCACCTCGCGCGAAGAAACCGCCGCCCTGCGGACCAACGCCCGCCTGCTGGTGGCCGACTGGCTCGCCGCCGGGCTGGACCCGGAAAAATGCGTGATCTTCCGCCAGTCCGATGTCAAGGAGCACGCGGAGCTGTTCGCTTTGCTCGGCATGGTGACGCCTATAAGCTGGCTGCTGAGGAATCCCACTTTCAAGGAGCAGCTGCAGGAGCTTTACAAGCAGAAATACAAGGGCCAGGAAGACAAGATGAAAAGGACCGAGGGCGTGACCAGACAGCTTGCCGAGGCCCACGGTTCGGACGACCTGGCGCTGCATTCCGACATGGCCGTTTTCGGCTTCCTGGGCTATCCGGTGCTGCAGGCGGCCGATGTGCTGCTTTACGGCGCCGATTTCGTCCCGGTCGGCAAGGACCAGCTTCCGCATGTGGAACTCACCCGCCAGATAGCCCGTAGATTCAATCATGAGTTCGGCCGGAGCGAGCTGTCGGAACCGGAGGCGCTGACCACGGCCACGCCGCTGGTTCCGGGGCTGGACGGCAGGAAGATGTCCAAGTCCTACGGCAACGATATCGGCATGGGCGAGGAGCCCAAGACCCTGGAGGCCAAGATAAAGCGGATGTACACCGATCCGCTGAAGATAAAAGTGGACGACAAAGGCCATCCGGAAGGCTGCGTGGTGTTCGCTTTTCACAAACTCTATAACGGCGCCTGGCAGATGCGCGAAAGCGAATGCCGCGGGGGAAAGATCGGCTGCGGCGCCTGCAAGAAGCATCTGGGAGAATTGATGTCGGGCCCGATGGCCGAACAGCGCCGCCGCCGCGAGGCTTTTGAAAAGGACCCGGCTCTGGCCGATCGGCTCCTGGACAAAGGGGCCGGGCAGGCCCGGCTGGATGCTCAGAAGAAGATGGAGGCAGTACGCGCTTTGATCGATAATCCCGGCAAAAAAATCGCCGGCAATGGTATCGGGAATCTTTGAACATGAACGCCATAGACATACACCTGGAAAATTTCGAGGGGCCGATAGACCTCCTGATGCACCTTATCAGGAAGAATAATCTGGACATCTACGATATCCCGATCTCACAGATAACCAAAGAGTACCTCGGCTACCTGGAGATAATGAAGAGCCTGAACCTGGAGGTGGCCGGGGAGTTCCTGGTCATGGCCTCCACGCTGATGCAGATAAAGTCCAAGATGCTCCTCCCCTCCAAGGCGGAGCCCGGCGAAGAGGGCGGCGGCCCGGACCCGCGCGGCAAGCTGGTGTCCATGCTGGAGGATTATCAGCGCTACAAGCAGGCTTCCAAGACCCTGGAGACCCGTTTCGCGCAGTTCAAGGATGTCTTTTACCGCGGCTCGCCGGTGTTTTCCAACGACGAAAAGTTCCTGGAGCTGGAATTCTTCACTTTGCTGGAGGCCGTAAAGCGCGCTTTCGAGAGGGTGGACGACGCGAAGGAAGTGCAGGGCGAATCTTTCCCTATAGAGTCACGCGTTGAGAAGATCCTGAACCTGCTGAAGGCGCGGGAATGGGTGCTGCTGGACGATGTCTTTTCGTCCGAGACCAGGCGGCTGGGC
>Ga0074195_1004483_pt1 | contig 11439 bp, 8 predicted proteins | sample EPASupsiteHSE623_FD_64525 | JGI IMG/M metagenome (GOLD analysis project Ga0074195, IMG submission 64525) | Bioremediated contaminated groundwater from EPA Superfund site, New Mexico - Sample HSE6-23 | ecosystem: Environmental > Aquatic > Deep subsurface > Groundwater > Contaminated ...
CGACCTCCAGGGCGCGCTCGACCAGCATCTTGGTCAGTTGCTTGAGCAAGCCATTTTCGCCAATCAGGTCTTCGGGTTTCTTGTAGTTGGCAAGCAGGCTGTCCGCCAGCTTGACCAGTTCAGGATCGGGCTTGGCCCGCTTGGTGCGTTTTACGTAGGTCATTTTTCCCCTCTTTACTGACAGTCTCCTGCCAAATGACCGTTTACACAAAACTAATTACACCCTTAAGGTGGAGCATGCTTTCCTGATCATCAAGCGGGTGTTCGGCTTTGCCAAGGCGTGCTATCGGGGCTTGAAGAAGAACGGAAATCGTCTGTTCGTCGTGGCAGCCTTGGCCAACCTCTTCATGGCCCGGCACCACTTGTTCAGACTTCAGGGGGGCAAGGTGCGTCTAGTGAACGCCAAATGGCCCGAAAAGGCCTGCAAATACAGGGCAGCAGGAGAGATTCCGCTCCCAATTGTGTCTTCGTCGCTGAAAATGTGCTCACCGCCTTCATCAGTTGTTACTTGTTCAGACCTTCCTTAAGGTTCATGCGATTGCCCTGAGTTGCACTTCGAATTTGAACTCGCGTATGATAATAATTTGACAATCTGATAATATGGGTTTCGTCGATTGTTTTTTTATCTTTGATAATTCCAAACTCTGCGGCTTTTTCAGTGGGTGCTTTAGTTTCGTTGGGCCTGGCGAGCAGGTTGCAGAGGGGCAGAAGGTTTATGCTATTTCGTAGATAGCGAATCCTGTTTCAAGTCTTCATTGTGGCAGAACAGTTGTGCCTCATTCAGGAAAGGGGATTTACCATGATAGAAGAGGAAACAAGCGAAGTTGAAAGGCGTGAAACAATTCATGAATTGTTTAGTCTGATTTGCATTGTTCAGGAGGTGGGCAGAAGGCTTGCCAATGAAACTCACGGGGATACCTATTCCCAAGTAAAGCAACTTAATGAGACACTTCACCAAGCACGTATCCATATGAACAAGATTAAAGATGACACCGTCGAAGGCGGTAAGCTGCCCACGTCTAACCTGTCATATCTTTCCCCCAGAAGTCAAAGAAACTGATCAGCATTCATGCATGGATTCGTAATGAATTCTTTTCTAAACCAAAGGGACGAATAATAAACACCAAATTGTTTGACCTATAATCGGGGTAGCACTGACTCGGTTGGGGCGGATTTCGGGGTGTCCCGTAAAATCGAAAAACGTAGACCAAGCAATCTGTGGGTTTCTGGCAGTTGTTTGGTAGACTTCTTCCCAAGGCCAGCTACGCGCTGGCTTTTTTCATGTCTGCCGTTGTAAGGTAAGCTGGGAAAATGAAAACCATCATGTCAAAAATACTTACTGCCCTGTTCTTGCTGTCGGGTTTGTTGTTGCCAGCGGCGGCTTGCGCTGATGGTTCGTCACAGCTCAAGACTTTTGTCGAGGGGACATCCAGCGCGCGCGCCAGCTTTACCCAGACGGTGGTGAGCAAATCCGGGCGCAAGCCGCAGAACTCGATGGGTAGTTTCATGTTCTCGCGACCCGGAAAGTTTCGCTGGAATTACGAAAAACCTTACGCCCAGTTGATTGTCGGCGACGGGGAAAAGCTATGGGTCTATGACAAAGAGTTGAAACAGGTATCGGTCAGGAAACTCGGCCAGTCGCTTGGCTCCAGTCCCGCCGCGCTGTTGGCGGGTGACAATGCCTTGGAAAAGAATTTCGCTCTGAAGGATGATGGAGAGAGCGACGGCCTGGAATGGGTCGAAGCCACGCCCAGGTCATCCGACAGTACCTTTGAACTGGTGCGCATCGGCCTCAAGGACAATCTGCCCCGCGTAATGCAAGTGCGCGATAACTTCGGGCAAACCACTACGCTGCAATTCGGTCAGTTCGAGCGTAATGTTCATCTGCCGACGAGCCTGTTCCGTTTTGTTCCCCCGAAAGGGGCAGACGTTGTCGGGGAGTGATCTCCTGAGCACCGTCCAGCCGCTCGTGCATGCGCCGCTGGCCGAGGTGCTGCGGCCACGGACGCTGGATGAAGTGATTGGGCAGGCCCACCTGCTCGGCCCCGGCAAGCCGCTTAGACTCGCCTTCCAGTCGCAGACGCCGCATTCGATGATCCTGTGGGGGCCGCCGGGCGTCGGCAAGACGACGCTGGCGCGGTTGATGGCGGATAGTTTCGAGGGTGAGTTCATCGCCCTATCGGCGGTCTTCTCCGGCGTCAAGGACATCCGAGAAGCCGTGCAGCAGGCTGAACTGACACTGGCCCAGTCGGGACGCCGCACCATCCTGTTCGTCGACGAAGTGCATCGTTTCAACAAGGCGCAGCAGGACGCTTTTCTGCCTTATGTCGAAAAAGGCCTGCTGACCTTTGTCGGCGCGACGACCGAAAATCCCTCGTTCGAGGTCAATTCCGCTTTGCTTTCGCGTGCCTCGGTCTATGTCCTGACCAGCCTTGCGGACGACGAGTTGTTGCAATTGTTTGAACGGGGGCGGCAACGCGCCTTCCCCGATCTGGCCTTTGCCGACGAGGCGCGCGACCGGCTGATTGGCTACGCTGACGGCGATGCCCGCCGCTTGCTGAATGTGCTGGAGCAGATCAAAACTGCTGCCGGCGCCGATAAAAATACCACCATGGTAGATGGCGCCTTCGTCGACAGGGCGCTAGCAAGCGACCTGCGCCGCTTCGACAAAGGCGGCGACGCCTTCTACGACCAGATTTCGGCGCTCCACAAATCGGTGCGCGGCTCCAATCCCGACGCCGCGCTCTACTGGTTGGTGCGCATGCTCGACGGCGGCGTCGACCCGCTCTATCTGGGCAGGCGCATGGTGCGCATGGCGACCGAGGACATCGGCCTGGCCGACCCGCGCGCCCTCGAACTCGCGCTCAACGCCTGCGCCACTTACGAGCGCCTCGGCTCGCCCGAAGGCGAACTTGCGCTGGCCGAAGCGATCATTTTCATGGCCTGCGCCGCCAAGTCGAACGCTGTCTACACCGCGTATAATGCCGCCCGCGCCTTCATTTCCAAGGATAAATCGCGGCAGGTGCCGGTGCATTTACGCAATGCGCCGACCAAGCTGATGAAGGAACTCGGTTTCGGCCACGACTACCGCTACGCCCACGACGAACCGGAAGCCTACGCCGCCGGGGAAAGCTACCTGCCCGAAGGCATGCCCGCCATCGAATGGTACAAGCCGACCGCGCGCGGCATGGAACAAAGAATCGCCGAGAAACTGGCGCACCTGCGCGAGCTAGACCGGCAGGCAAAGAAAACGAAATAGGAAAACACCATGCTCGACATCCAACTGCTACGCAACAACCTTGAATTAGTCACCGAACGCCATGCCACGCGCGGCATGGCGTTCGACAGCGCCGCCTTCCAGCAACTGGAAAACGAACGCAAGCAACTGCAAACGCTTACCCAGGATATCCAGGCCAAGCGCAATACGCTTTCCAAGCAGATCGGCATGCTCAAGGGCAAGGGCGAGGACGCTTCCGCCGTGATGGCCGAAGTGGCGGGCATTGGCAACGAGTTGAAAGCCAACGAGGAAGCGCTGGGAAAACTTCAGGAACGCTACAACGCTTTTGTCTCCCTGATTCCCAACCTGCCGCACGAAAGCGTGCCTGTCGGCAAGGACGAGAAGGACAACGTCGAAGTATTGCGCTGGGGAACGCCGCGCAGTTTCGATTTTGCAGTCAAGGATCACGTCGAGCTTGGCGAAAAGCTCGGTGGCCTGGATTTCGAGACGGCGGTGAAAATTTCCGGCAGCCGTTTTACCCTGATGAAAGGCGACATCGCCCGACTGCACCGCGCCATTGCCCAGTTCATGCTCGACACGCATACCGCCGAGCATGGTTACACCGAAGTCTATGTGCCGTATCTGGTGAATCCGGACAGCATGTTCGGCACTGGTCAGTTGCCCAAATTCGAGTCTGACCTGTTCAAGATTCAGACCGGCGATCTAGCCACCGAAGCTGGTGCGCCGGGCAAAACCTTCTACTTGATCCCGACCGCCGAAGTTCCGGTTACCAACATCGTGCGCGACGAGATTCTCGATCTGGCCAAGCTGCCACTGAAGTACGTCTGCCATACGCCCTGTTTTCGTTCCGAGGCAGGTTCCTACGGCAAGGACACACGCGGCATGATCCGCCAGCACCAGTTCGACAAAGTGGAATTGGTGCAGATCGTCCATCCGGAAAAATCCTGGGAGGCGCTGGAACAGCTTACCGGCCACGCCGAAAGCATTCTGCAAAGGCTGGAACTGCCCTATCGCAAGATCACCCTGTGCACCGGTGACATGGGCTTTTCCGCCGCCAAGACCTACGATCTTGAAGTCTGGCTACCGGCGCAGAACACCTACCGCGAAATCTCCTCCTGCTCCAATTTCGAGGCATTCCAAGCGCGGCGCATGCAGGCGCGTTTCCGCAACGAGAAGAACAAGACGGAACTGGCGCATACCCTGAACGGTTCGGGGTTGGCGGTGGGCCGCACACTCGTCGCCATCCTTGAGAATTATCAGAATGCGGACGGCAGCATAACCGTGCCCGTAGCGCTGCGTTCATACATGCGTGGCCTGGAATGTATCTGCGCGTGAGAAGCTTTTGGGGTTTGCTGAGCTTTGGCGTGTTGTTCGTGTTGCCCCGAAATGCTAGAATCCACTCCTCCGGAGAGGTACCGAAGCGGTCATAACGGCGCCGACTCGAAATCGGATGGTTCACGAAAGTGGGCACCAGGGTTCGAATCCCTGCCTCTCCGCCATAACCATTGTTATATACGGAAAAATTAAAGCCAACTTCAAGCTGGCTTATTTGTTTCCTGACAGTCGGAACCGTTTGCGGTGCAATTTCGGTGCAGTTCTACATTTTCTGGAGCGTACTCTGTCCCTGAGGTTTCCTTGATTCTAGGCCGCCTTCCTGACCGGCGCTGGAATCGTCCACTTGCTGACCGACAACACCTCAATGCCAACAATATTCCCTTCCGCATCGTAGTCGGCATTGATCCCGGATTGAATCTCCCGCGTGCTGGCTATTTCAGCATCGAAAATCTCAAGATAGGCAGCGTCTGCGGCAGGATAGAACTAGAGTTTCATAAGTCGGCGGCCTCATCGTCGAAGAATGCCGTCACCACGACAACGGGATCGACTGTTTCATTGTAGATCACCCGTAGCACACGGAAACCCTTTTCCGGGATCGCCCGCAGGACATGCGCCAAGGCAGGATCGTCCTTGTCGTTCTCGGTGTGCGCCGGGTGCGCGGGTCAGGGCAATCCATTCCTCGTTGATCCGGCGGCGCGAACAGCGCTTTCTGATTTGACGTAACGCGCTGCTTCGCATGAGTAATGACGGCGATGGTGAGCCAGAATTGGGGACTGAAATACAAATCTACTGGTCTAAATTGGACACTATTCGCCGTCACCGGTTTGCAGCAAAAACGGATCGCCTGCAACACGAGCCAGCCAGGGATTGGCACCAGCTTCGGCAGCCACGAGTCTGTGATGAACCCATTGGACACGCTACGGCACCAACGTTTTTCTGGGGTGGCAAAGCCGCCAGGGCGAAAAGCCGATTCATCGCTGCTCGCTTGATCCTGATGGGTGTCCCCCAGGGGGATTTCTTTCGGGGCATCTGGCGCGATTCGTAGCAGCCATAATTGAAGAAACGGGCGCGGTTCGGCTTACTGCGACGGAGCAATGAGAAAAAAACGGCGGCTCACGCCGCCATGGAATCGCTTAACAGTGCTCCACACTAGCCGAATCGGAAATGATTCATTTAACGGAAGCTTTGGACCAATGCAAATTGCTTTGGCCCTTATGTCATTCGATCAAGTTGGCCGAAGGTCATAACAAGGGGGGGGTAAGAAGCATTAGAGAATTCGCTTAGGCCAAGTTTGGGCCATGGGTGGGCCAATAAGGGGCCAAGCCGAAAAATAAATGACAAATGGAAAAAGCCAACCACAGCTAAGTAGTTGGCTTTAATAGGAATTCGTTGGTTGCGGGGGCAAGATTTGAACTTGCGACCTTCGGGTTATGAGCCCGACGAGCTGCCAGACTGCTCCACCCCGCGTCAGAGGAGTGGCATTATATGCGCCCCCCCCTGCCGCGTCAATTGATATCAAGCAAACTGCTCTGGCGCAAGCACTCTGCCGGGTGTGCGCACCAGAAAAGCCCATCCCGATTCAGCAAAGATTTTCTGACAATATTTCCTGCCGTTCAAGCTCGTGTTCCAACTCTACCAGTTCGTTTCCGAGAGCATCGCGTAGCGAAATAATGCCCACAGGCCGGGTACCTTCGACGACCGGAAGATGGCGATAACACCCTTCGTGCATCATTTGCAAGGCATGGGTGAACGGCATGTCGCCATTGACGGTTTGCGGATTTTTCGTCATGACTTTGGAAACCTTTGTTTTATCCGGGTCAAGGCCCTCTGCCAGTACCTTGTTGAGCGCATCGCGTTCGGTAAAGATCCCGACCAGAGCGCCCTTTTCAACAATCATCAACGCCCCGGTCTTTATTTTTTTCATCTGGATCGCGGCTTCACGCACGGTAATACTGCCGGGCGGCGTGAAAAAGATGACCTGATTGCGGACTACATCGCTGACTTTACGGGAAGCCATTTCCAGTCTCCTCAAAAAGTTATTCGAGCTGATACCCGATCTTATTCTAATCACTCCAGCACGGGTCCGAAAGCATTATCTGGTATCCGCCTGGCAATATCTATTCAGGGACACATAATAACCTCCCCCCGATGGAGATGTCATTCCCCCTTTAAATCGCTAGGCAATCCGGCTAGTGATGCCTACTATGGTTCCTGGATGGGAACATGGCAGGTTTGCAAACATTACCGATGCCGCTACCATCCTTGCTGTTGCATTTAAGGAACCCCTGAATAAGTCGTCCCCGCGGAAGCGGGGATCCAATAAGCTATTGAAATGATGGATTCCCGCTTTCGCGGGAATGACGGTGTGAGGACTTGTTCAGACATTCCTTAAAGGATGGGCATGTCTCCGGCTCTCTAACCTTGATGCTGCTCGGCATCGCCATCCATGCCTGGACGCGCGGGAACCGAATATCGCCACGACAAGAGGAAATAGCATGGAAGGTTCATTTCTCAAGTTCTATGTACGCGAAAACTATCGCCATTTTCCGCGCCTGAAAAAATGTTCAAAACCCTGCTGAATCTGCCACGTACTGTCTGGCTGCTCGGTCTGGTGAGTTTCTTCAACGATTCCGCCAGCGAACTGATTTATCCACTGGTGCCGATCTATCTTGTCTCAGTCCTCATGGCCGGCCCTAAGGCGCTGGGCATCATCGAAGGCATCGCCGAAGCGACAGGCAGCCTGCTCAAGCTGTTTACCGGCGTGCTGTCTGATCGCCTGCGTTCCACCAAGCGTTGGGTGGTAGGCGGCTACACTGTGGCTGCTATCGCCCGTCCGCTGCTGGCCTTTGCCTCCTCCTGGCCGATGGTGTTTGCGCTGAGGTTTGCCGACCGGATAGGCAAAGGCCTGCGCGCTTCTCCCCGCGATGCGCTGCTGGCACTGGCAGTGGATAAGGAACAGCGCGGCCTGGCTTTCGGCTTTCATCGCACCCTGGATAACGCCGGCGCTGTCGTGGGTCCGCTTTTAGCAGCTTGGCTGCTGGCAAAGCAGGTGCCTTTGAAGGATGTATTCCTCTGGGCTTCCCTCGGCGGCGCTATCGCGGTCGCCCTGACGCTAGCCATCAAGGAACCGAAACGCGACGCTGACGCTATAGCCAAACCTTTCAGTTGGAGCTTGCAGGGCCTTCCCCTGCCCTTCAAGCGTTACTTGGCAGTGCTGGCCCTGTTTACTCTGGGCAATTCCTCCAACATGTTCTTGCTGCTGCGGGCGAAAGACATGGGGTTCCCCGAATACCAGGTGCCTCTGCTATGGGCGCTGGTGTCCTTTACCGCCGCGCTATTCTCCACGCCGCTGTCGGCCCTTTCCGACAAATTAGGCCGCACCCGTCTGATTGTCGGCGGCTGGGGCGTCTATAGCGTGTTCTATCTGCTGCTGGGCCTTAACGGCCACCCGTTGCTGCTGTGGCCCCTGTTCGCCTTATACGGCCTGTTCATGGCCGCCACCGAGGGCGCAGAAAAGGCGCTGGTAGCAGACATGGCGCCGAAGGAGCTATTAGGTACGGCCTTCGGCTGGTTCAACCTGACGGCGGGACTCATGCTGCTGCCGGCCTCGATCATCTTCGGCTGGCTGTGGCAGGCATTCAATCCAATGATGGCCTTCGGCTTTTCCGCTGCCTGTGCGCTTCTGGCGGCCTTGCTGCTGCGGCTTTGGGTATTGCGACACACTGAAACAGTTGCTACATCTGTTTGAACAAATGCGAGTAACTGCGGCTCACGCCTAAGCTTTCCGGACGGTCTTTCAGGCGCAGCGTAACCTGCCCGTTCGCATCGTGCTTGGCAGAAACGATTTGCCGGATATTCACCAGCGTGCCGCGATGCACTTGCCAGAACAGGTCTGGGTCGAGTTGTTCGACCAGTTCCTTGATCGCAACACGGATCAGGAATTCGCCATCGGCTGTGCAGACGTTGGTGTATTTGTCGGTCGCCTGGAAATAGCAGACTTCCTCCACTGGAATCAGGCGCACGTTGGCGCCGACCGAGGCCTTGATCCAGCGCAGCCTTTCCTTGCCGGCCTTCGCTTCCGTCTGTAAGCCGGTTTGCAATTGCGCCAGCAATTGCCGCAAATCGGCAGTCGCCGGAGTTTCCGCCAACTGCCGAAGCCGGGCTATGGTCTGTTGCAAACGCGGGTCGCTCACCGGCTTGAGCAGATAGTCGACGGCAGCGCGCTCGAAGGCGTCGACGGCATATTGATCGTAGGCAGTAACGAAAACCATCCGACAAGGCAAGCCGGCAGCCTGCGCATGGGCGGCGACATCGAGACCGCTCCTGCCCGGCATGCGGATATCCAGAAATGCAATGTCGGGCCGCAGCTTGTCCAGCGCTTGAAGCGCCGCCTCGCCATCATGCGCCACCGCGCAGATATCGATCTCCGGCCACAGCGCCTTCAGCCGCTGCTCCAGATAGGCGGCCAGATGCGGTTCGTCGTCGGCGATCAGGGCGCGCATGGCAGTTCGAGACGCGAGGTAACGCCACCCGCTTCGTTCTCGCTCACGATCAATACGGCTTCGCTGCCATACAGGGCAAGCAGCCGCTCACGCACATTCGACAATCCGGTTCCTCCACCGCTCGCATCGACAAAACCCATGCCATTATCGCGCACTTCGATGAACCATTTTCCCGGCTCCTGCCCTGCGGTCACGCTCACCTGCCCGCCGCCAATCTTGGGTTCGATGCCGTGCTTGACCGCGTTTTCCACCAACGGCTGCAACAACATCGGCGGGAATGGCAGTGCCAGCAGCGACGCAGGAATATCGAAAGCGTAGTTCAAGCGCTCGCCAATGCGGATTTTCAGGACGTCGAGATAGTCGCGTAGCAGATTTACTTCATCGGCCAGGGTCGCGCCATCGGCGCGGGTACGCGACAGCGTGGCGCACAGGTAATGGATCAGGTGTTCGAGCAAGGCGCGCGCCTTGGGCGGATCGGCCTCGATCAAGCTGCTGACATTGGCCAGGGTATTGAACAGGAAATGCGGCTCGATCTGCGCTTGCAGCATCTTGAGTTGCGCTTCGATGCGTTGCTTGTCGATCTCCAGTTCGCGTATCTGGCGGACGCGTATTTCGTCCTTCAACAAGACCGTCCGTTCCCATAAATAGAAAATGGTGCTGACGACGACCCCGAACACCAGGCCGATCAACAACACATGCCCAACCATCGGCCACTGCCAGTTTGCCTTTTCGCTATGCGCCAGGAGACTCGCCAGCCAGACACCAAAGACCAGGCCAAGCGGCATGGCGATGAAGATGCCGATGAGCCGCTGACGCGCGGCCAATTTTTCCCAATAAGACATCAAAACCATGCAACAGGCAAAAATAGAAAGACCGATGCACTGGGAGATGATGAAGCTGTCGGCAAAGTGCGGCGACACGCCGATTGCGGTAACGAACACGGCAATCAAGGTATTGATGACAAGCGTCAGGACAAGCCGAGAAAAAATTTTCCGCATGATCGAAGAATACTCCACCAAGCAATATCAGAACGCAATACTGACACCGATAAAAACCACGCCCTTCTCAGGCAGCAGTCGATAGGCCGAATCCGGCTTGCCGCCGTAACGCCGCAGCCCGACATCGAGGCGCAGGCGATCGTCCGTCCATCCGACGGTGGCGGTGGCCGTCCAGCCACCGTCTTCGGGTGACTTGAGCATATCCAGCGCCGCCGACCAGCCGCTGCCTGTAGGGTCGGTCCAGGCAATCCGGCCCAGCAAGCCCTTGCGGTTGAGGCTAGGCGTCTCAAACAGGCGGGAAGCCGCGGCGCTGGCGCCCGCAACCGCCGCCATCGGCACGCCCATGGACAGCAATGCAGTACGGCTCCTGGCCTGCTCCGCCATGCGTTGCCAGTCCGCCGCAGTTGGCGCGTTGCCATCCCACCAGATTTCGCCGAGCAATGACCAGCCATTCTCGACCGTCCAGGTCATTCCCGCCAGCGCCTTCTTTGGCAGCTTCAGCGCCACGCTGTCCAGCGCCGCCGGCGCAAGCAAGGTGTCGGTCGAGATGGGTGCGGCGAACGGGATTTGCCGCTCGCCGCGGCGCTGCGCCAGAAAAGAGCCATGCACTTCGAGTCGTTCATCCGGCACTGCCGAGAATGCCGCGCCTGCCTCCAGCCCGTAACGCCCGGAGATGCGCGCCACGCCGTGAATATCCGTTCCCTGCCAGCGACGATAGCCGCGCAGCGCCAGCGCCTCGTCGTCCTTCGCCTCTCCGCGCCGCCCGTGGCCGGGGTTGGCGTAAATAAGCGACCACGACGAATCCGCCGAAAACCTTTCCCAGATCGCGGCCGGGACACCCTCCAGCGGCGGCGGCAAGGCCTGCATCCGCGCCTCCCGCTGCAACACATCGATGGGACGGAAGGCATAGCCAACATCGCCGGAAAGAATCTTCTTGCCGACGCTATAGCGATTCTCGCCGCTGCCGAAATCGACATAGGCTTCGTTGGCGATCAGCTTGGCCGTAGGGGACTTACCCTCCTGTGTGAAACCCTGCCCCATCAGCAGCAGCGAAACCTGGCCGACCTTGCCACGCAGTTCCTGCTCGAACCGTCCGCGATCTCGGTCGATGCCGGTAAGCGGCGTACTGGAGGCGAACGGGCTATCGCTGCGGGTGCTTCTCGCTTCGGCGATAAGGCGGCTGGTGCAGGTAAGGTCGACAGCAGGTTTTTCTTCTTCTGCATAGGCGGAGTGCATTGCTCGCGATGCGAGAATTAGTGTGAGGATTATGGATCGGCTGATTTTTCTCCAACCCCTCACCCCCACCCCTCTCCCCAAAGGGGCGAGGGGCTTGTTCAGCGCGCCAGTTTTTGGCTCCCCTCGCCCC
>Ga0074195_1004484_pt1 | contig 11439 bp, 9 predicted proteins | sample EPASupsiteHSE623_FD_64525 | JGI IMG/M metagenome (GOLD analysis project Ga0074195, IMG submission 64525) | Bioremediated contaminated groundwater from EPA Superfund site, New Mexico - Sample HSE6-23 | ecosystem: Environmental > Aquatic > Deep subsurface > Groundwater > Contaminated ...
ATTATGCCAAGAAAAAACCATGCAAAATCAAGAAAGATCTTTCTCGATATAGCAAAAACTATTGATCCGAAAGAATATGTTTCCTGGTTAGTGATATTAAGGGAAACAAAGCAAAAACTTGATGAGCTTTTTTATCATCCGTTTAAAACGCCCGCGTTATTGATCATGGGAAGCCAGGACCACGCCTTTATTAAAGACAGCATTCGTTTTTGCAAACTGAATCCCGCTACAGTCATCCGGATTATTCCCTCCTGCGGGCACCTCAGCAATATTGAGAAGTATCCTGAATTCAACGAAATAGCATTAAATTTCCTGATGCACAAAGAATAACCGATATGGCAGCCCTGTTCAAAAGCGTGTCTATCCTGTTGATCCTTATTATATCGTTTTTTCAATCAAAAAGCGCTTCAGCCCAGTTAAAGCAACAGGAGGCAAGCGCTTGTACCGCAAAACAAATAGAATATTCAGGGCTCGATTCCTGGTATTACAGGGAAGTGCACGAATCATTGGTTATTGGCGGGACAACTCAAAAGTTATATGAAATAGGGAAGCCCGATCCTTCGGAAGATAAAAATAATCCCCTGCTGAGAGACAAATCGTCGCCTTGGGCAACCACTAACCTGTACGCTAAAATAGGCGTCGATCTTGGAGTCAACTGTGTTTCTCCTGAAAAAAGTAATGATGGTTACTGTTGCCGGATGGAAACTAAAATAAGGGAGGTAAATCTGGTGGGACTGAAACTTAAAGTGCTGGTTTCGGGGACTCTGTTTCTTGGGGAAGTCATTCAGCCTGTCAGGAGCGTAAAAGATCCCATTTGCAAACTGAACCATGGCGTACCTTTTACAGGAAAACCCAGGGCTGTTCAATTCAGTTACAAATACAAGTCAGGACAGGATAGGTTAAAGTCGGTTTTTAGTTCCAGGCCCGTTGAAGGTCCCGATAAAGCTGAATTCTGTATGATCCTTCAGAAAAGATGGGAAGATGAAACCGGAAAAGTTTATGCCACAAGGATTGGGGGGGCGCGTGATTTTTTAAATGATACCGGAAACAGTTGGGTGACTGACACAACTGTTACTGTAAAATATGGCGATATCACCAAAGAGCCTTTTTATGATCCGAAAATGATGGGCCTAATACCCGAAGTGAACGAGTTATATGTAAAAAACAGCAAAAATGAGATGGTCCCTCTCACCGAAACAGGCTGGGATACCCAACTTGAAACACCCACTCATCTGATTTTATATTTTACGTCAAGTTTCGAAGGGATCAATTACACCGGTTCGCCTGAATCAGTGTTATGGGTTGATCATATCCGGTTTATCTATTAAGGATACATAAAAAGCAGGATTCAAAGACAAGGAAAAACTGAGGCAAAATCGGATTTAAAAAAATAAATTTATCGGAACGGGTTTTTTTCTGATCAATAGAATCCGTAACTTGTTTATCCCAACGAATCTAAAGCCTATGGATCATCTAAAAGTTGCAACTTCGCAGTTTGAAAAGAGGAGTTGCGATAAAAAGTATAATCTGCCGGTCATCGACCGGCCTTCTGAACAGGTGGCCCGGCAAGGGGCGGAGGCATCACAAATGAATAACCAGATGAATTATTTTAAGAGGAATATATGGGGAGTGTTTGTTCTCCTGGTGGTTTCGTTTTCCATGGAGACCAGGGCTGGGTCCGTGGTTGAGTTAGACTCCGGGTGGAGGTGCGCGCCAACCGGAAAGGTAGAAGACAGCGGTGAAAAAATATCCCGGGCCGGTTACAGCCTGCGCGAATGGAAACCGGCAGTGGTTCCGGGAACCGTGCTGACAACCATGCTCAAAAACAAGGGAGTTCCTGATCCCTTCTATGGGATGAACAATGAGAAGATCAAAGATATTTACGAAACCGGCCCCGGCCATTATACCTGGTGGTTTGTCAACGACTTCGAAAAGAAATCCAGCCCCGGCGGGCAGGTCTGGCTCCACTTCAGGGGTGTAAACTACAGTTGCGATGTCTTCTTAAACGGGAAAAAGGTAAATGAGCGAAGGCATTACGGCATGTTTTTGCGCCAAACCTATAATATTACCGGCTTGCTGGCCGAAAACGGCAGAAACCGGCTGGCGGTGATCGTCTATCCGCCCGATCCTGCCGGTAATCCCAACGGAGGGCAGGGAGGTGACGGCGAGATTGCCCGCAACGTGTCTCATCAGTATGTTGCCGGTTGGGATTGGATACAGCCGGTTCGCGACCGTAACACGGGCATCTGGGACAAGGTCTCCCTTGAAACCACGCAGGCGCTTAACCTTCAGCATCCGCATGTGATCACCCGTGTTCCCGGAAAACGTTTTCCGGGTAAAGAACAGGAGCCGGCCCTTATTTCAAGCTCGGCCGAACTCGTCAACCCCACCGGGGAAGCCATTCAGGGAAAGCTGGTTGTTGAACTGGGCGGGAAAACAGTGGAAAAGGCTGTAACGCTGGAAGCGAATTCAACACAGACAATTGATTTGCCTGACCTCACGATTGAAAATCCGAAGCTTTGGTGGCCCAATGGGTATGGCGGTCAGGACCTGTACACGATGACCATGAAGGTTTTTGTGGACGGACAACCGTCGGATGAAGAAAAAATTACTGTGGGCATCCGCGAAATTCAGCGTCAGTGGAACGAGCGGACCCGGAGCATGCAGGTGCTGGTCAACGGGCAAAAGATATTCATCAAAGGCGGAAACTGGATTATTTCCGATGCCATGCTGCGCTTTACGCCCGAACGTTATGATGCTGAGGTCCGCTATCACAGCGATATGAATCTGAACCTGATCCGGATCTGGGGCGGTGCACTGGTGGAGCGCCCGGAGTTTTATGACGCCTGTAACAAGTATGGATTGCTCGTGATGCAGGATTTCTGGATGTCGGGCGATTGCAATGGCCGCTGGGTCGATCCGAAGAAGAAGGACGATCAGTGGACCCGCCGCCGGTACCCCAACGACCACAAACTCTTCATGGAGTCGGCCGCCGATGCCGTGAAGCTGATCCGCAACAATCCGTCGCTGGCCATCTGGTGCGGGGGTAATGAGATCGCTCCTCCAAAAGACATTCTGGAAACACTGAACGATTCGGTGCTGAAACTGCTCGATGGCACCCGCTGGTTTGTTGAGTATTCCAACTCCGACAGCATGTCGTATAACTTTATTGGCGGTAATGGTGACGGCCCTTACGGTATCCAACCCGATTCCGTGTTCTGGCAGCATCAAACCTGGCCGTTTAACTCGGAAGTCGGTTCGGTTGGCGTGGGCGACGCGGTGTCGCTAAAACGTTTCCTTCCGAAAGAAAATCAAGTTGTTCCCGGTGAGCAGCGGGATTCTGAAAAAGTGACGGATCCGGTCTGGACCTACCACAAATACATTGGCTATGGTCATTCGATCGACGCTTACGGAGGCGCTGCCGGTATGGAAGATTTTGCCCGGAAGGCACAATTGGTCAATTACAACCAGTACCGCGCGCTGATTGAAGGATTCAGTTCGCATATGTGGGACTGGTACACGGGGACCATTATCTGGAAAACGCAGAATCCATGGACGGCCTTGCGCGGACAGATGTACGACTATTACCTCGATCCCAACGCCTGCCTTTACGGTCTGCGCACCGGCGGTCAGCAGGTGAATGCGATCTGCAACCCGGTGACTAAAATGGTCAGCCTGGTCAACAACGGTTTTGAGTCGGAGAACGATCTGATGCTGCTCGCCACAGCTTTCGATATGAAGGGGAAAGCGTATCCGGCGACAAAAGTACTGGTGTATGCCGGGCCCAGCTCGGTCAAGAAAATCATGTCGGTCAATTCGGCGCTGAAGCATGCCGGCGGCGACTGCGACGGCTCCTTTCTCTTGTTGCAGCTGAAAAATGCGGAACAGCAGGTGGTTTCTGAAAACCTCTACTGGTTTCCCAATGCCGACGGGAACTACAGCGGCCTGCAAGCGATGCCTGCCTCGAAATTGCAGGTCTCGGTAAAGAAGACCGGTGACCATACGGTACAGGTTTCGCTGAAAAATCCCGAAGATGCTCCGGTGGCCTTCTTTAACCGGCTGGCGGTGGTCGATGCAAAAACAAACGAGCGGATCCTTCCGGTATTTGCCGACGATAACTATGTTTCGCTGACACCGGGCACAGAGAAAATTATCGAACTGGAGTGTCCGCAAGCGGCTTTGCAAAGCAGGAGTGTTTCTGTGGAAGGCTGGAACTACGGTTTGCAGTATTTCCCGGTGAAATAGAGGTGTCTACATGCCTGTACTGAGGGCCACCCTTCAATAAACAAGTACAGGATTAAGGAGCACACTCTGCTGCTGTGCAGTCTGCAGGAAACTTAATATCTCCGGAATTGTTAAAGTGCAGAGGAAGAGATTGATAATCATTAAAATCTGTGACATGAAAAATCAGCGATTAACATTTACACTAACTCTGGTAAATTTTTTGATATTACTGGTTGTGCTGATACTGATCAGTACAGGATCTAAGCCAGAGGTGAGCTCCGTTGTTCGTGGGCATGCGTTCGAACTTGTAGATGAAAAGGGGAATGTCCGAGCAGAAATTAAAATACTTCCGGCTGACCCAAAAGTCAAAATGCCTGATGGCAGTGTAGGATATCCCGAAACCGTGATGTTCCGGTTGATTGATTCCGGAGGTGGGCCCAATGTGAAAATTAGTGCTACCGAGGATGGTGCGGGCCTAGTGCTTGGGGGTGAGTTGGGATATGTACAAATTCTGTCCAGATCGGCCGAACCTACAGTAAAACTAAGAAGCAAAAGCGGGAACGAACAGATAATAGAAGTAAAATAACGGGAGTATATCTGAATTAAAATATTGAGGGTGAGAGTCAGTTAAGAAAGCTTTCAGGGTGTTTCTTTTTCAGCTTTTATTATATTTTTGTGTGATAAACAAACAATCAAACCATGACTGAACTATCCGTTGGAACCCGTGTAAAACACCCGCGCTACGGCGAAGGGATTATCAGCAAAGACAGAATTACCAGTTACGAAATCTTCTTTGAAAAAGGAGGAAAAGTTGAACTGACGAAAAGCAACACCGATATTGAAGTACTCGAAGAAGCAACCGGTACTCCCAGAAATTCACTGACATTGAAGGAGATTGAAAAGGTGCTGGAATACGTCCTTGATAAACATGCCATGCTTCAGGAAGTCGTGCCACTGGGTGAAAAATGGATTGGCGGAAACCTGATCATACAGCCAGCTAACGCGAGTCTTCAGGCGAAGGAAGTGCCCATTGAAACGTTTTTCCACAAAATCGTGATGGTGCGCGACCGGCTTCGCGTACTGGAACAAAACATCAATGCCCATACCCGTCTCACTGACGAAGAGAAGGTCGACCTTCAGCAATATATTACCAGGGCGTACGGATCGCTGACTACCTTCAACGTGCTGTTCAGCGAAAAGGAGCATTACTTTACGGGCCAGAAAGCAAAATAAGTCTGCTGGGTTCCCTTGCAGACAAAGCCATTACTCATAAAAACGTAATGAACGTGCCGAAGGTTTGCTTAGACCCCAAAATGGTTATATTTAATGAATAGGCATAAAGAGTTTCCTTGCTTTGAGCGTATGTCGACTTGAGTCTTTTGCTCTTTGTATATAATCGATGAACAATTTTATTCGTTCGTTGCTTTTAAGATATCGCGGTATCGTGATATTTTGGACTGAGGACGAAATATCATTCCACTTTTTTAAAAGAGATATCACAAAATTGTGAATAACATGAATAGTCATAAAAAAGAGTTGTCATTAAAAGAACGTGAAGAACTGCTCAGTACACTGAAAGTCCGTTTTGGAAAGAACATGAATCGCCATGCAGCAATTGAATGGGCCAACGTGCAGGCCAGGCTGGAAGCTAATCCAATAAAGCTCAGGTCGCTCAGTGACATGGAAGAATCCGGCGGTGAACCGGATGTGGTTGGTCAGGATAAGCAGACCGGCCAATACCTGTTTTATGATTGTTCGGCCGAAACTCCGAAGGGTCGCAGAAGCCTTTGTTACGACCGGGAAGCGCTGGAGTCGAGGAAAGAACATAAGCCCAAAGACAGCGCCGTTGATATGGCTGACGCGATGGGAATTGAGCTTTTAACGGAAGATCAATACCGCGAACTGCAGCAACTTGGACCTTTCGACACGAAAACATCGAGCTGGATTAAAACACCTGTTAATATCAGAGAACTCGGCGGCGCCCTCTTTTGTGACCGACGCTACGACACGGTGTTCGTGTATCACAACGGGGCAGAATCCTATTATGCAGTACGGGGATTCCGCGGCTCGCTGAGGGTCTGAAGAATGCTTAGGAAAAGCCCTTTTTAAAGGTATTACAGAAATTGCGGGTTACTCATATTCTTCAGGAGTCACCGAAATTAAAAACAGGAATGAGCCGTCTTTGTCTTTGTAATAATAGTTCAGGGTAGTGTGGTGATCACGCTGAAACTTCATCTGAGGATTCGTCCTGACTTGGTTTGTAATGCTTTCTTCCAGATAATTTTTCATGGACAATGTGTCAGCTGTAGCTTTTTCAACATTCACAAGGGTGTAATAATACTGAAAAATGTTTTTGGGAAGCGCAATCGTATTGTCAAGTCGTGTATCAGCATCAATCATCAGCGGACAGCTTTTATTGATCTCACCGGCCATTTTCATCATAGCTTCATCTAATTCAGGTGTTTTGAAAAACAGTCGCTGAGATCCGTAAAAGGCAAGAGCAAATGCAACTATGCCGACAATGACTCCTGTTAAATTCTTTGCCTTCCTCTTTCTTCTCTTTACTGGTTGTTGAGCTGCAATATCCGGAACCTCTGTTTGCATTTTCGGGAGCTCAAATCCACAGTTAAAACAATACTTGTGATTAACAGTGTTTTCTGTTTCGCAATGGGTACATGTTATTTTCTCCATTTCTTTTGTTTTTTATGACTGTTCCTGATTGGTATCTAAAACTGCTTCAAGTGGGAAACAGATATCCAAATATATTACACTTTTTCTATTTATTCTAAGGGTTCTTATCAGTTCAATGCGGTTGTCTCGGGATACGTTCTTTTAAGTTTATTTGGAAACTTACTTGTCAGTAAGTATATTTGTGTGGAATTTAAATGAGGAGTAATGTCTGTCACAAGGGAGAAGATCATCGAATTAGGGGAAAGTCTCATTCGGACGAGGGGTTATAATGCGTTTAGTTATCAGGACATATCCACTGAGTTGGGAATAAAGAACGCGGCTGTTCATTACTATTTCCCTTCAAAGAGTAATTTGGGAACCAGCATTGTGAGAACAAACATACAGCGGTTCGAAGAAATGGTTGAGAATATGCAGGGTCGCGACTTTGATGAGTCGCAAAAATTGGAAACGTTCATAAAAATATACATTAAGAGTCATCGGGAGAATAAGTTATGCATCGTGGGTGCATTAGGCCCTGATTTTAATACATTGAGTGACTCGACCAAAACAGAGCTCATCAGGATGACTGAAATGGTCTTAAATTGGCTTGCCGATATTCTTGGCTCGGGCAGGGGAAAAGGGATTTTTGCGTTTAAGGAGGACCCCAGGACAAGGGCTTTTCTTGTATTATCCGGTTTAGTTGCCAGTTTACAGCTATCGAGAGTGATTGAGAAGATCGATTATAAGAGTGTGCATCAGGCTATTGTTGAAGGTTTGAAACCCTGAAGAAAACTTGTTATGCCGGCGATTAAGCAGGTAATTTGTATGGATATAAACCAAATAAACATGAAACGTGCAGTAATTACAGGGCTGGGGGCAGTGACCCCGATTGGCAATAATGTTCCCGGCTTTTGGGAAAACCTGGTCAACGGAAAGAGTGGTGCATCTCCGATCACCAGATTCGACACAACTTACCACAAGACAAAATTTGCGTGTGAGGTAAAGGGATTTGATCCTTTACAGTATATGGAAATGTCTGAAGTACGGAAAATGGATTTGTACACGCAATATGCCATTGCCGCGGCCGATGAATGCATGAAGGATTCCGGATTGAATCTGGAAACTGCCGATCGAAATAAAATTGGGGTGATTATAGCAACGGGAATTGGCGGAATGATCACTTTTGAGGAGGCGGTTTTAAGCTTTGGAGAGGGTGGAAAAATCCCCAGGTTTAGTCCTTTTTTCGTGACTAAAATGATCTCTAACATGGCCACCGGACAGATATCGATCAGGTATGGTTTGCATGGGATCAGTTACACAATAACTTCGGCCTGTGCTTCGTCGAACCACGCCATTGCAAATGCTTTGGATCTGATCAGACTGGGAAGAGCGAATGTGATCATTGCCGGCGGAGCAGAGGCTACCATCACCCAGTCGGCTATTGCCGGTTTCAATTCGATGAAGGCTTTATCCACGTTGAATGATTCGCCGGAAACAGCCTCCCGTCCGTTCGATAAAACCCGCGACGGCTTTGTGGCCGGTGAAGGAGCTGGTATATTGATGATCGAAGAACTGGAACATGCTTTAAAAAGAGGCGCTAAGATCTATTGTGAATTGGCGGGATACAGTGCTGCTTCGGACGCTTACCACGTGGCTGCAACACACCCGGAGGGATTAGGTGCCGTACTGGCAATGGAAGGAGCACTGGCCGATTCCGGACTGAAGCAGAGTGACGTCACCTATATCAATGCGCATGCTACTTCAACACCCGTGGGCGATATCAGCGAATGCAAAGCCATTGTGAAGGTTTTCGGTGATTCATTAGATAAAATCCAGATCAGCGCCACTAAATCCATGACAGGTCATTTATTGGGTGCGGCCGGGGCTATCGAGGCCATTGCCTGTGTGAAATCAATTACCGATCAAATCATTCCTCCCACGATCAACTATCATGTGCCTGACCCTGAAATCAATCAACAGTTGAATTTTACTCCCAACAAAGCCTGTGAAAGGGAGGTTGTTACAGTGCTGAACAATACATTTGGATTTGGGGGACATACCTCGACAACTGTATTCAAAAAGTGGGAATCCTGAAAGAGTCAGGATGTTGACTCAAAACTAATTTATCATAGAATTGATTTTCCCTTTACTTTGGATGACTCAAAATTCCATATCTTTAGGGAAAAGCTTCTATGATGGAATTACCTGCATTCGTAAAAAATGATCCGTGGCTTGAACCATACGCACCCGTGATATCGTTCTGGCAAGACGCCGCACGATTAAAAGAAAAAGAATTGACAGGAGGGATTGACCTGATCGAATTTGCCGGAGGTCACCTTTGGTTTGGATTACACCGGACCAGTGACGGTTGGGTAATGAGAGACTGGGCCCCGAATGCGGACGCTGTTTTCTTGATCGGATCGTTTAATAACTGGTCGGAAAGTGAAGCCTGCCGTTTCAGTTCGAACGGGCACGGAGAATGGGAATTATTCCTGAAAGAAGACCAGTTACATCATGGCGATTTATATGCCTTTTCCATGCATTGGCCCGGAGGAAGCGGCAAACGTATTCCGGCATGGGCCAATCGGGTTGTACAGGATAAGAATACGCTTGTATTTAACGCAGAGGTGTGGGATCCGCCCGAACCTTATCAATGGAAAGATCCTGCCTTTAACCGGGGCAGCGAAGCTCCGCTGATTTATGAGTCGCACGTGGGCATGGCCGGGGAGGAAGAGCGCGTGCATACTTACAGCGAATTCCGGACTCAGATACTGCCACGTATCAGGAAAGCCGGCTATAATACCATCCAGTTAATGGCGATTCAGGAGCATCCCTATTATGGAAGCTTCGGGTACCATGTTTCCGGTTTTTTTGCTGCTTCGTCCCGTTTTGGAACTCCTGACGAGCTAAAGGAGCTCATCGATACCGCTCATGGTATGGGAATGGCTGTGATTATGGACCTGGTTCATTCGCATGCGGTAAAAAATGAAGTGGAGGGCCTTGGGAAATATGACGGGACACGCTATCAGTTCTTTCACAGTGACAGCCGTGGTGAACATCCGGCATGGGATTCCTATTGCTTTAACTACAACAAAAATGAAGTGCTGCATTTCCTCTTGTCAAATATCCGCTACTGGATGCAGGAGTTTAAATTTGACGGATTCCGCTTTGATGGGGTAACCAGTATGCTGTATTTTGATCACGGACTGGGAAAGGCATTTACAAGTTATGCCGATTATTTCGGTCCGAACACTGATCCGGAGGCTGTTTGTTATATTCATCTGGCAAATAAACTGATCCATGGCATCAATCCGAATGCGATTTCAATTGCAGAAGAGGTAAGCGGGATGCCCGGGTTGGCTACTCCTTCATCGCTCGGAGGAATGGATTTTAACTTCAGAATGGCCATGGGAGTACCCGATTTCTGGATCAGGATCATCAAGGAGTTGGGTGATGAAGATTGGGACGTGGGGCAGATCTTTTATGAACTGACATCAAAACGAATGGATGAGCACGTCGTCAGTTATGCCGAGTCGCATGATCAGGCTCTGGTGGGCGACAAGACCATCATATTCAGACTGATCGATAAGGAAATGTATTTCAGTATGCGCAAGGATCAGACAAACCTGATTGTTGACCGCGGGGTGGCTCTTCATAAAATGATCAGGCTGGCTACCGCCAGTTGCGCCGGCGGTGCTTATCTTAATTTTATGGGAAATGAATTCGGGCATCCCGAATGGATCGATTTTCCCAGGCCGGGTAATAACTGGTCATTCAAACACGCCCGCCGGCTATGGAGTATTGCGGATGATCCGGAACTAAAATATCAGTGGCTGCTGGAGTTTGACCACGTCATGATCGGATGGATATCGGAAACAGGTTTACTCGAAATTCCCCCCATCTTCCGGCGTTTCGACAATAAACGGGATCAGGTACTGGCTTATCAGAGAGGACCTTATCTTTTAGTCTTTAATTTTAACCCCATGCAGTCATTTACAGGTTACGGCATCCCTTTGGAAGCATCGAAATACCGGATCCTGTTTGATACGGATGAAAGCCGTTTCGGAGGACAGGACCGGATTAATAAAAGTCTTATTTATTATACCGCACCCTCGGCAGGTCCATTAAGCCAACACTACCTAAACCTGTATATCCCGGCGCGAACGGCAATGGTATTGAAACAGGAACCAATAAAACGAGTGAGATGACAATGGATAAATATTTTACACAGGTAAAGATCGATGATCCGGGATGGCACATCACATACAAAGATAAGCTGATGATGGTGGGATCGTGCTTTTCGGAGAACATCGGAGAGAGATTCCAACAGCTGAAGTTCCAGGTCGATCTGAATCCTTTCGGAATTGTATATAATCCGCTTTCGGTCGCCAAAAGTCTGCGCAGGTTCCTGGTCGAAAAACCTTATACCAAAGAAGATTTGTTTGAACATCAGGGTATCTGGGGCAGTTTTGATCATCACAGCCGTTTTTCCGCTACATCTGCCGAAGAGACCCTTGAAAAAATAAATACCAGACTGGAACGGTC
>Ga0074195_1004485_pt1 | contig 11439 bp, 8 predicted proteins | sample EPASupsiteHSE623_FD_64525 | JGI IMG/M metagenome (GOLD analysis project Ga0074195, IMG submission 64525) | Bioremediated contaminated groundwater from EPA Superfund site, New Mexico - Sample HSE6-23 | ecosystem: Environmental > Aquatic > Deep subsurface > Groundwater > Contaminated ...
GCACATGGCAAAGATTCAAAAGAGTCCGCTCCGGCCGAGATAGCCGGTACCCCGGCTTTGCTGACCCCCCTTGCCCCGCCGCAGTTCGATCTCCCCGTCCTCGGTCACCGGCAACCCGAACCCGCGCAGCTCGTCCGCCGGCAGGCGGTAGGTTTCGCTGCAATGGGGGCAGATCCGCCGCACCAAGCGCTGGGCCATGGCCCCCAGCAAGGTCGAACCGATCATGAACGATTGCACCCCAAGATCCAGCAACCGGCTGATGGAGGCAACGGCATCGTTGGTGTGCAGGGTGGAAAAAACCAAATGGCCGGTGAGCGCCGCCTGCACGGCATTCACCGCCGTGTCCAGATCGCGGATCTCGCCGATCATGATGATGTCCGGGTCCTGGCGCAGGATATTGCGCAGGATGGTGGAAAAGGTCACATCCAGCAGCGGCTGCACCGGAATCTGGTTGAATTCCTCATGCACCATCTCCACCGGATCCTCCACGGTGACCACATTTTTTTCCGGAGTGGCGATCTGCTTGAGGGTGGAATAGAGGGTGGTGGACTTGCCGCTGCCCGTTGGCCCGGTCACGAGAAAAATGCCGTGCGGCGCGGACATGAAACTCTTGTACACCTGCAGATCGCGCGTCGAAAAGCCGATCGTGTCCACATCCTGAAACAGGATATCCGGGTCCAGGATCCGCAGCACCGCCTTTTCGCCAAAGGCCACCGGCACGGTGGAAACACGGATCTCCGCCTCCTGGCCGCCGCGATCCACCTTGATCCGGCCATCCTGGGGCCGCCTTTTTTCGGCGATATCCAGACGGGCCAGGGATTTGATCCGAGAAACCACCGCGGCATGAACCACCTTGGGCAGCTTGTAGATGGTATGCAGCACCCCGTCGATGCGCAAACGGACCAGGGCCTGCTCCCGCTTGGGCTCGATGTGGATATCGCTGGCCCGCTGCTCAAAGGCATAGTTGAACATATGGTCCACCGCCGAGGTCACATGCTGGTCCGAAGAGGCCGCCTCCTCGGTGGAGGAGATGCGCACATACTGCTCAAGGTTGCCCAGATCCACCAAAGGCCGGGCCAGATGGCTTTCCGCCGCGGTGATGGAAGACTGAAAACCGAAGAACTCGGCCAGGGTTTTACGGATGTCGCTCTTGGTGGCCAGATAGGGCTTGACCGAAAGTTGGTTGGCCCGCTCGATCTCAGCCAGAACCGTTTTGTTGTCGGGATTGCAGATGGCAACCTCAAGCACCCCGTTGGCAATGGAGAACGGCAGCAACAGGTGCCTGAAGGCAAAGGTGCGGGGGATGGTCTTGGTAACCGTTTTCAGATCAAGCTCAAGGGGGTCGAGCTTTTTAAAGGGCAAGCCCAGATCCTTGGCCAGAGCACGGAAGACCAACTCCTCGGTGAGAAGCTGCCCTTTTTTCCCTGGCAATTCCAGGTTCAGCGAGACAATGATGTCAACAAAAGTCAGGCTTTCATCCCGCTCCTTGCCGGTATCGGTTGTCCGGCGGGCGCTGTGCTGCCGCAGCAGAAGCTGCCGCTGCTGGGCCTTGCGGTTTTCAACAAGGGCGCGTTGCTCGGCGGTGATCAGCCGGTTTCGCGCAAGCAATTCCAGAAGATATTTTTCGTCATTCAGTGTGGTCGTCATGTCGCATGTTTCCTAAACAAACGCTGGCTATTGCGACCACCTTGGCGCAATAGCCAGACTCAAAAACAGTAAACTCCCTCGCAGCCACCGAGGTAAATGAATCGCCCGCCGCCACCCATAGGAGGCTACGCTTTAATAACGCGGAACCGGCACAGGCTGCTCAATTCTAGGCGAACGAGGCAAGGAGTCTCTTCCCGGCGCATACTCAACAAAAATTCTCTTCGTTTCTTCCTGGACAAAATATTTCAAGGTAATAACGTCTCCCGCCTTTGCTCCGGCAAGATCGGCTATTTTTTTACCAGGGAAATACACCTTCCCATCGTCGAGCGTTATTACATTGCCCGCCTGAACCTTGAGAACCTTGCCGGAAACCACCTCCAGTTGCGCAGTCAACGCCGCGCAAACAGGTGTCGCCATCATAAAAATTCCACACAGACACGCCAAGGCTATTTTCCCAATCTTCATTTTCATGCCCTCTTGGTATATGCGGCGCCTCATTGTTCAGCCTCCGCTCCGGCGCAAAACCTTTCTTTACGGCAACAGGCTGCCGCCCTCTTTCCAGTAAAACAACTCCAACCCGGACCCGGCGCTGGGAATTTGATAGCCGGGATCACCATCCTGCACGCCGGGGCCAATGACAGCCCCGCCCATGCTGGCCATGGCTGCGGCATGCCCCTCACGGGTAATAACGGCAAAGCCCGAGGGGATTCCATGAATACCAACATGCTTCCGATATCTGTCCGACACATCCAGCGCGGCGTTGGTCGTATTCAAATTCAACGCCGCCGCACCCGTGGTGTAATCAAGCGCATAACTGAATCCGTTGCCGGAGGGATTGCACGCATCACTGTATGCTGGTTGATAGGAGGTAAAATACAGGATTTTATTGTAAAGGATCGGCTGGCTCAGGATTTTCTCCCCGATGTGGTTGTCGCGCGCATTGATATCCGTGGTGAGCAGGGTGGTCGGATAGGTGTAATCCGCGCAATAGCCAGGGTCTCCCTGCTTCGCGAGGATGATATACCACCCCTTGGCGTCATTCTCATGAGCCCGCCCCTCCTCCAGGGCATCGCTGCTGAGAATGGTGTTGTAATATTTTGCGTCATCAAGCAACAACCCCTTCAAGGCGAGTTTATCCGCAAGATCGATGACCGTCCCCGACCCCAGATCGTCACAGGTCAGGTTGAGCAGGTCTTTTTCCGTGTAGGGAACGCCTGAAACAGCAGTCGTGTTGCTCACCGTACCGTACAGCAGATCCGGACAGTAAAAGCCGTAGGTTTGGCAGGTGGTCAGGAGTGCTTTGGCCGCGGTATCCAGAACCGGTGGGACATAGAGCGTCGCCGAGACGGAGGAATCGTCATAGATGCTGTAAAACCTATCATTCACCATGGCATATTTGGGATGCTCCCGGTCACCGGTGCCAATAAAGAGCGAGGCCAGCTTGTCCACTCCTGCAAATTTCCAGTTTTCAAACAAATAATTCCGGTAGTCGAAATAACTTCCGGCCCCGCCCCAAGAAACAGCAGGGGGATAAAAGACCTTGCGGCCTACGTTCGCGTTGGGATCGGAGACGGGATTAAGAAGCGCACCACCAAGCGCACCACTGACACTGGTGCTGCCGGGGTTCCCCTTGAATACGAGGGTGTCCTGCCAGGAGGCGGATTTCACCTTCCATTGCGGGGATGCGGCGGTCCCGCCGTTCTCCACAATAAAGTTGAAGTTCAGCTTAAAAATATTTGCGTAGATATCAACAGCATACAAGGCCATCAGCACATCGGACTCACTTGCATTGACAGGATTGCCATCAACCCCTTTGTACCTGTATGCTTCCGGCCCGACAACCACGGCCGGCGAGGCCGGAAAACAGTATTTCATGTTCGCATTCGTTTTGCCGCCGGTGCTGCCGGTGTAGGTGAGCCCGGATCGAACCACGGTGAATGTGGTTGCCGCTGCGGTCAGGGAATATGGCAGGATTTTCCCTATGCCCGTGACATCGGAAGGGTCCAAAACTTCCGTGGCCGGGTTGTCGATGTCCACCACGAATATGCCACGCCCCTGGGTATTTGGTTCCGGGTTATAAATATTATATTTATCGTCGTTGTACAGATCCTGCGTGGCATTGGTTTTAAACCACTCAGCGTTGTTCGTAGTCAGGGAGCCATCCGCGGCAACAGTGCCAGGAATGCCGTCGTTATTCGTGTCAAGAAAGGGCTCCGGAAAATTATCCTCATAGGGGTCATACCCGCCGGTAAATATCGCCACATCCCGGTATGTCCGCTTGCCGGTCGCTGGGTCAACGCCGACCTGGATTGTAGCCAGCTTCACATCGGACCAGGACTCCTTCAACTCGGAGTTCGTGTATGTCCACGCCACCGTCCATTGCGTTGGGTCGGGATTGGAGACATCCAGGGCCCAGTAATAACTGCCGCCCCGCCGTTCGCCGAAGATGAGATATTTGGGATTTTTATCGCGCCGGTACAGGGTAATGGGCCCGTCCACGGTGTCATAGAGGCCAAATGTGCCATGTATATTTTGCAGGACCGGCAGAATCTCTGTTGGGATGAAGGAAAACACCTCCTGGCCCTCCACGATTGTCTGCGTATTGTCCTGGTCCACAAACACATGCAGCATGCCGTCGTTGGCGCCAACCGCGACAAACCGCTTCTTCAAGGGCAGATTCGCCTGGGTTGTGTCGTAATAATCGAGAACCACCGGGCGGGAATGGACAATGGGCCCAATGGGCCAGTCTTTTAACGCCACAGGCGCACCGGTTACGGCGTCGGCGTCATGGGTGTAGCCATGCACAAAATTCACGAGTTTATCGCGGGTAGCATTGTCCGCCACGGCCAAATCCGCCGCGGTTATCCCGTTGCGGTCAAACTTGACCATTGCCCCGCCCTTGTAGGTATAGATCGGCCGGCTCCAAAAGGCCGCGATTGTGCCGCCCATTCCCGCTTGAAAATATGCATTGAGATCATCCAGCATCACATCGCCGGCGCCGTCTTCCTGCACGTCGGCGGCACCGTAGCTGTCATGATCGTTGTTATCCGTGTCGTTGCCCCAGTGCCCGTAAGTATTGTCAAGAAATACCCCGGCGCTGTCTATGGCCTCGTGATTGAGCTTGTCATAGATCATAAAGAGATCGGGCCGCTCTGCGCTGCCGTCGCCAAGCTTGAATTTTTTCAGGTTCCCGACCCAGTAGGAGTTGGCCTTGGGCAAAAAGAGGCCCATGTACAGATCGTCGCCGCTTTGAATCTTGTTGACCGCGTCCACGGAAACAACGGGGGCGGTAAAGGAAATCGCCCCCGACATCTTCAGGGCCAACGAATAAAAGGCGGCAATGAGCTGCTGCTTGTTGAAGGCGGTTATATAGTCCCCGCCGGATTCCCCGGCGGCGTCTTCAAGCAGGGGCTGATCAAGGCTGAACCCGATGTGATGGGTCATAACGTTGACAAATGAGTTGGCCGGATCCGGAACTGCGGTTTTATCGAGCCAACTATGAGTATACAGCCAGTGCGCCACGTCATCGTAATAATTTGGCGGCGGCGGGCTGTATTGTGCAGGATCTGCCGTCCAGCCGTCCCCATCAAAGTCGGCGAAAGCAGGGACATTCGAAATTCTTTGCCAATCATCGTCAAGGGACGGATAGCCGTCAGTCACGACAATGATATAATTTTTGCGGCACAACAGGTTGTCCAAGGCATTTCTTTTGCCATAGTATCCATCTTCAAAAACATCCTGCAGGGCCTCTCCAAGCGGAGTCCCTCCATAAGCAGTAACCCCTTCCACATGTTGGCGAATAGCGGCGCGGTTGGAATCATCGGTGTCGTTCGGGTTGAGCGCTGACGTAATTTGAGCGCCATCTCCATTCTTAAAGGTGGCAAACCCCCAGTTCATCCTGCCGATAAATTCATCTATGACATACAGCAGAGCCTCCTTGGCCACATCAAGCCGGCTCTGCATGCGATAGGCGCCGGCCTCGCCGCTCAACTTATCCACATAGCGAATCTCGTCGATGATATAACCATACCCCACGGTCGAGGTTTTATTGTCCGAAGACATCTTGATGGTGACGGTATCACCGTCGATTACAGGCCCCCAAAAGCCATTCGTATCCGTAAACTCGCCATAGGTTGCCTTCAGGGTATCCGTTGCGTCGTAGAGCTTCACGGAATCCTTATTTCCCACATTGTAATAGGAAAAATGCACCTGCATCTTCAAGGCGCCGGATTGCTTGATCGTCGAAGTCAACAGGTTATTCAGGTTGGCCGCATATGTGACATTCCCCACTGGATAATCAATGTTTTTAGGCAACACCAGCCAATCGCTGGTGATATCCGCCAAGGGCACATCCACCTTATCCCACACCAAAACGTTCGAGGCGTTTTTCAGGTTGTACACACCCTGCATGTTTATCCAGTTGCCGGTTGCGAGGAACCAGATATTTCCATCCCCATCTTCCACCGGGTTATTAAAAACAGCGGTATCCGTATCCTCATAGCCACTGAAATGATAGCCCGGAGCATTGAGTAGCCCGCCAAACCCCTTATCGATAACCGTGCCGTCGTACAGGGTAAAATAGTCGTGTTCCTTGCGGCCCAAGGTAAAAGGCAAGGTATTCCCGTCCAAAAGGACATTCTTGGATCCATCCAGGGTAAGGCGTTGCGTGCCGCCGCCTGCGGCGGAGAGATTGCCCCGGTCATCAACAAGGGTGTAGGTGTCGACAATGGAACCGAAATCCCAATTTATGGCCGGATTTCCCGGATCACCGGTAAAAGTCACCCCGTTCTTGACGGCAACCTTTAGCGCCCCCTTCAGCAAATAAATTTTGTCTTTCCGGTACGGAAACGCTGGGTTGTTATCAAGCAAGTTGGTTGGGTCATAAACACCGGCAAGGCCATCCAGATAGAAATACATCTTGCCGTAGTCGATATTGTGCTCATACACCCCCCACGCCATGGAGCCGGAGTTATCCAGAAGGATGTAGCAGTTCTGCTTCGCGTTTACCGCGTAGATCTCGGTATCCCTTGCCTGGCAGGGCTGCAGGGGAAAAGAAACAATAGCCACCAGCAGCAATAATGCCTGGAAGGCCCCCTTGTGTTTCAACGGCCACACCATAGTCGTCATACTCAACCTCCCTTGAAGAAACGCCCGAAATAGGCATTGCTTATAATGTAGCCTTTGGCCCGATCTTAAACCCGCCCACCTCGATCACTCCGGGGGCCATACCCTGGATGCTGAAGGTGTAACTGGAAAAGGAAGTGGCATCATACCCTTTGGGCGGCATATCGGCATCGAGATAGGTGACAAGATACCGGTAGTCGAACTCGTCATCGGCATTGTCCTGAATCAGATTCTGCACAGGCCAAGTGGCTGTATCAGTAGCATCTACAGCTCCGGGTACGGCCGCGGTATCACCGCCCGGATCAAACGTCGCTTCGTCCGGCGGAGTTAAGAGCTGATTGGTAACGCTGGGATCCCCCACCTGATAATAGGTCTCCGTGGCAAAGCCGACCTTTACCGCCTCAAGGCTGGTGCCGCCCTCTGCAATATTGAACTGTTTTTCCGCCCGCTGGAGCCCTCCGGCCACATCGAGCTCACTCTTGGAGGTCATCAGCGCCCACGCGCCCAACATGCTCAAGACGAGCAGGACAACCATCGACAGAACCAGCACGAATCCGGACTCGGAATCGACGATATGCCCCTGTTTGTGTGTCAGAAACAACTGCTTAGACATGGCGTGCGCTCCTTGAGCTAAAGAGTGATGTTGCGGTATTTAACCGCAGTCATCACAAGCCTGTTCTGCCCGAAGGGAGAAGCCCAGGTCATGAAAACGCGGACCGTCTTGCAAGGATTCTCTCCCGTTGCCAAAACCGTGTCCTGCACGGCCCAGCTCAACTGATACGTCAAACCGGAGTTGTCCACCACCGTTCCCGCCGCAGCCCCGGCAGGCACTGCCAGCAAGGTCTGCAACTCAGGTAAACCTCCGGCCGTAAATGTCCTGGCCAAGCCATCATTGTTGAGGCTACCGGTAGACACCAGATTCGCATCATCAAATGGCAAGGCCTTGAGGGTTTCCAGGACCGACAGCGACACACCATTGGCGCCGGTCCTCTCGAATGCCGCGCCGCTGGCACCGATGGCCCTGGTCTGCATGGCTGCCACAGCCACAATGCCAATGGAGAGCAGCACCATAGCGACCATTGCCTCAATCAGGGTAACCCCCTTTTGGTTCGCGACAATTCTCATACTAAAGCCCCATGTTTCTGCATTGAATATTAACGATTACCAGCCTCCGGCGGAAATTGTCCTGCGGAGGGGTCCACACCGCCCCGGAGGCGGTGGTGTACGTCTGGTTGTGCTGGAAATCCTGGGAAGGGTTCGCTGCCCTGCCGAGGATGGAAACCTGTACGGTCCGGATATCATTGAGATTTGCCGGAGCAAGGCTGGTGGCGCCACCATCGAGAATGTAATTGAACTCCACCGCCTCTATGTTTTCGGCTATGGGCTGAAAACCACCACCGGTATTACGCCCCAAGGGAACCGGGGTGCTCCAGTCCGCGCCGCCTCCATCCGCGATGCCATTGCCGTCGGCATCGTTCGCAACAGAGAAGCCGAAGGTGATATCTTCGTTGGCGTCATTGGCGTCCCCATCCGCCTGGTTCGGATTGATTGGATCCCCGCCCACGTCGGCGGTGAAACGAAGAACGCTGCTCGTTGCCTGGAGGATGCCTATCCCGGCGGAACGGGTCGGGTTACAACCCGCCTGTCGGATTTCCGGCGTCATCACCGCCAAGGCGCCCCGCAGATTCTGCTGGATATCGGCAAGATCATCGTGTTCCACATAACTGCGCTGATGCACGAGATAAATCGTGAAAACAGCCCCCATGATGATGCTCGAAATGACCATGACGATCATGACCTCGGCAAGCGTGAAGCCGTTTTGGTTATTCCCCGCGCCGCTTCTATAATAATGGGCATTGGCCATGCTGTTCCTCCTTCGTGCTTTCACTGCATCCGTACCCGGCCGGCAATTGAGACGGTAACGGTTCGCTGCCTGCCGGTGGTGGTGGCAAGCAGGGCCACGGTGCCCGTTCCGACCGGCAAGCCCCTGGGGGTAAAGGCCACCGCGTTACCGGCAAAACTGACGCCGTCTACGATGCCATCGGCTCCTTTGACTTCAGTCGCAGGCAGGGGCGGGGCAGGTCTGTTGTCAAAGGCCACGCCATCAGGCATGGGCCCTGAGCTGAGCAAAGAGATCTCTCCCGCGTCCTGCAAGCGATTGCTGTTGACATCAACGAACAAGGTATAGGTGTTGGCAACCGTATTGTATGCAATAGCCACATTCACTCCCCGCTCAATGGCCTCGGCCTTGGCCCGCTGCATAACCGAATACACGTCCCGGGCGGCGCCGCGCAGACGCATGTTCGGCAACCAGTTGCGCATGAGAGAGAAGGCAATGCCTGCCAGGATGCCCATGATGGCAACCACGATCATCAGCTCAACCAGCGTGAATCCAGCGCGCCTATGTTGTAATTTTTCCACGTTCATTATTTTTTGTCCGTTGACCATTTTTTCGGGAACCATTCCCTGACATATACAAAAAGCATGCCTCGAACACATCGAGGCACCAGAACATAAAAAAAATAATGTAATTCCGGCACATTACCCACACAATAACAACCGAACCGCTTTCTGTGGATCATCCGAACCAGGCCCGATTGTTATTTTTTTTTATATCACGCTCTTTTTTGCAGTAACCCATTATAAACTTTTTTTACAATGCTTCCGCGCACGGCTACAAACCATACTCTTTCATCTTGCTCAACAGCGAAGGATAACTGATTTCGAGCAGGAGGCCGGCCTTGGTCTTGTTGCCTCCGGATGCATCCAGAGCCCGCCGGATCAAAACACGCTCCATCTCGCGCTGCCCCTTTTTCAGTGAAAATGTTCCCAGCACGCCTTCCAGGCAATTTTCGGAGACCTGCCCCACCAGATTCTCGGGCAAATGCTCCGGCAAAATAATTTTATCCGCAAGCACCACGGCCCGCTCCAAGGCATTTTCCAACTCCCGCACATTTCCCGGCCACTGGTGCCGCAACAGCAGCGCCAAGGCGGAGGGGGACAACTCCGGCACGGGTTTAGCGAACTTCTTGCCGATCTTGGCGAGCAGATGCATACACAGCAGCGGGATATCATCCTTCCGCTCCCGAAGAGGCGGAACATGCAAGGGGATAACATTGAGCCGGAAGAAGAGATCCTCGCGGAAGACGCCGGACCTTACCTCTTCCTGTAAATCCCGGGCGGTCGCCGCCAGCACCCGCACATCGACACGCACTGTCCGTGCCCCGCCCACGGGCCGCACCTCCCGCTCCTGCAAAACCCGCAGCAATTTCACCTGGGCATCGCCGGGGAGTTCTCCTATCTCGTCCAGAAACAGCGTTCCGCCCTCAGCCTCCTGAAAGATGCCCTTGCGGTCTTTTTCCGCGCCGGTAAAGGCGCCCTTCACATACCCGAACAACTCGCTTTCCAGCAGGCTCGACGGCATCCCGCCGCAATTGACGGCCAGAAACGGCTTTCCGGCCCGGCCGCTTTTTTGGTGAATCCCCCGCGCCACCAGCTCCTTGCCGGTGCCGGATTCGCCGGTGATGAGCACCGTGGTGTCGTATTGCGCCACCTTGACCACTGTTTGCAGAAAGGAGACCATGACGCCGCTCTTGCCGACCATGTCGTCAAGCCCCTGCTCCCGCTGCAAATCATCGATCTGCCTTCGCAGCAGAAGATTTTCCCTCCGCAATCGCATATGCTCCGCGGCCCTGCCCAGGGTCAGGAGCACTTCATCCGCCTTAAAGGGCTTGGTGATAAAATCATAGGCGCCACCCTTTATCGCGGCCACGGCATCCTCGATGGCCGCATAGGCGGACATCATTATAATAGGCGCATCGATGCCCTGTTCCTTGGCTTTTTCCAAAAATCCCATCCCATCAAGGCGGGGCATCTTCAGATCGCACAAAATAAGGGAAAAGCTCCCCTTTCCAATGGCACCGAGGCCTTCCTCGCCGTTACGAGCCAGGGTTACCTGGTATCCCCCCTTGGAGGTGACAATGGAAAGCATCTCCAGCATGCTTTCCTCATCATCGATTATCAACAACCGCCCGGCATCACCCGCCATGCCCATCTCCTGTCATGCCGCCTTGCCCCTGTCGGCAAGGCCTTTTTCCTTATCTAAGGATGCGGCCAAGGGCAACGAAATCCAGATCGCCGCACCCGCGCCATCTTCAGCCCGGACGTTTTCAGCCCAGATCCTCCCGCTCCAATTCTCGACAAGCGCACAGGACACCGCCAGTCCCAACCCAGTACCTCTGCCCGGCTCCTTGGTGGTGAAAAAAGGGTCGAACACGCTCTCCAGGTGTTCTTGTGCAATTCCGGGGCCGTTATCCTTGATAACCACCCGGATGTATCGCCGGTCGCCCTCCTGCTCGTTACGGCACCGGATGGCGACTCTCCCTTCCGGGAGCGAGCCAATGGCATCAACCGCATTCATGAAGCAATTCACAAAGACCTGGCGCAAACCGTCGGCATCGGCAAGAACCAGATCGTCGTCCGCCTCCGACTCAAGGGAAAACCCGATGTGGGCATGGTTGCCATGGCGAAACAGATCCAGGCAATCAGCCAAAAGCTCCCGCACCCGCACCGGCGCCGGGGCGCCTTCAATCGGCCGGGCATAATCGAGCAACTGCCGGATCAGTCTGCCCACCCGCGCCACCTCCTGTTCGGCGCGCCGCGCGAACT
>Ga0074195_1004486_pt1 | contig 11439 bp, 11 predicted proteins | sample EPASupsiteHSE623_FD_64525 | JGI IMG/M metagenome (GOLD analysis project Ga0074195, IMG submission 64525) | Bioremediated contaminated groundwater from EPA Superfund site, New Mexico - Sample HSE6-23 | ecosystem: Environmental > Aquatic > Deep subsurface > Groundwater > Contaminated ...
ACATGGCAGTATCAATAACGTAACTTTCTGATGATATACAATTTTAGTTATTAAATGCCGCACAAAACACATCGGAATAAGGGTGTTCATACATAACAAAACGGGAGATAATCAAATTATAAAAGATAAATGTTTTCGGATATAATGCCAAATATTTGTTAATTGCAGATTGGCTATGGACCGGGTCAATTCAATTTTATTTTGGCATATTTGTGTCATGTTAAACATCAAGAGAGCCTTTTCGGATACCACTTTTCTGGCTGTTATCGCTTCGTTACTGTGGGCATCTGCCTTTGCAGGGGTCAAGATCGGTTTAAAATATCATACCCCCTTTCAGTTTGCGGGCGTGCGCTTTATGTTTTCCGGGATCATGCTGATTCTCTACTTCAATCATATCCGGAATTATTGGAAAGAAGTTGTCAGGCACTGGCGCTTTATTGCGATCATTGCTCTGCTCCAAACGGTGATTCAGTATATGCTGTTTTATTCAGGCGTTGACCTTTTACCGGCTTCCATTGCAGCGATGATCACAGGTTCATCGCCCTTGTTTGTTTCCATCGTGGCCCATTTCAGTATCCGGGACGACCGCATGGATCGGATGAAACTCTTCAGTATTTTAATGGGCGTAGCCGGGGTGGCTGTCATTAGCCTGGGTCGTAGTCATTTGCCGTCAGGAGTGGTCATTAGTTTACTCGGTGTTTCTCTTTTGTTGGCAAATAATTTCTTTTCCGGATGGGCAAATGTGCTGATATCGAAACGCGGGCAGCAAATTTCACCTGTCGTGCTGAGCTCTTCTTCCTTGTTTTTCGGAGGAGTAGGGCTCATTTTGATTTCTATTCCTTTTGAAGGGTACGGATTGAAAGCAGTCGCTCCCGAATATTTTGTTTCCCTGGCGTGGCTCAGCTTTTTATCGGCAGCAGCCTTTGCCATTTGGTATACGCTTTTGCAAAGGCCTGGTGTGAAAGTTTCGGAACTCAACACGTGGAAGTTCCTCATTCCGGTTGCCGGAGCCATCCTGAGCTGGATCCTGATCCCGGATGAAACACCCGACTGGGTCTCTGTTTCCGGGATGCTGGTCATTGCTGCTTCCTTACTCGTTAACAGCTATTCAGGTCGAAAAAAGCTGTGAGCTATTCGCTTTGAGCTATAAGCTGTCTCACTCAATAACACTCCTCTCCCAAATTCAGCAATTCCACCTTACGAAAATCGACCGGGTGACTTTCTGCCTGCAGAGAAATCGTTCCGCTTTTCAGCAGTTTGTTGCCATCGGCCGGCAGCAACTTGTTATAAGTGGGATCACGTTCATCCAATTGAGGCTGATTGTATTGGAGAACCACCTGTCCGTCGATGATGTGTTTAATGATGGAATCGCCGCAAACTTCAATTTCAGCTGTGACCCACTGGTCGCCGTGGTAGGTTTTTGAAGAGGAATTGGTGCAGTGGTCGGTGATGAGCTTGCCTTCCATCACTACGTTGGTCCCGGGTGTACAGAGGTTCAGTGTACTTCTTTCATCCTTTCCGTTGCCGCCAAGGAACTGGACTTCAATGGACGTCGGGAATTGCTGATCCTTCTCCATGCTTTCAGGCGTTTGCCCGTGGAGCATAACCCCGCTGTTCCGGTAAGCCCATCCTTCACCACCGGGAACCTGTTCGCCGACAAAACGGTATTCAATACGCAGTTTGTAACGTGAGTAGGGATTTTTGTAAAAAAGATGACCATATTCTCCTTTGAAGGTCTCATACTGGTCGTACCTGACCTTTAGTAAGCCACCTTCAACCCGGAAGGTATTGTTGTAATTAACTCCAGGATCATAGCCGCATATTTTTATTGTCCAGTCATTCAGATCTTTCCCGTTAAAGAGCTGGATCCACCCTTTTTCTTCTTTGGGCGTGCCGGATAATAAAAATGCAGACAGGACAATCAACAGAAAAAAACGGTTCTTCATCGTCTTGATTTAATAATTTATAATAACCAAACGAGGTAACAAGTGTACCCCGTTAAAGATATGCAATTTAGATAAAATCTTTGATCTTGTCTGCACCCGGGTGTAATTGTTGGTCAAAAAGCAGGTTAACAAAAAATAATTCTTACTGGCTTTTGAAAATTTTAAAATAATCGTTACTTTTATCAGAACTATTGCTTAAAAACCATGATAACTTCTATTCTTCCTGTTTGGCAGGACCTCAGTTTGCTTGAGCAAGTATACTGGCTGGTCGCTATTCCTTCCACATTAATCTTTTTAGTTATTTTGATCATGACCATTTTTGGTGCTGATATTGGTGGTGATGTCGAAACTGACGTTGACGCGTCGCTGGCGGATGGCGACAGCATTTCATTTCAGTTTTTATCACTGAAAAATATTGTCGGCTTTTTTACCATGTTTGGATGGTCAGGACTCGGATTCCTGCACACAGGTCTGGCTGTTTGGCTGGTCATTATACTTTCTGCCCTTTGCGGTTTCCTGATGATGCTGGCGATGGCAGCTTTATTTTATTTTATGTCAAAGCTGGCCGAAACAGGCACCCTGAAAATGAAAAATGCAATTGGACGCTCAGGTGAAGTTTATCTTACTGTTCCTGCCAGGCGTGAAGGTGTGGGGAAAGTACAGCTGTCAGTCCAGGGTTCACTGCAAACGCTTGATGCTATCACTGACGAACAGGAGTCTATCAGGACTTCCTCTGTTATCGAGGTTGTTGATGTAATTGCAGACCAAATCCTGCTGGTCAGGCGCCCGGAAAAATAATTTATAAAAAAAACCAAAAACCAATTAACAATGGAAAATTACTTTGTATTAATGGTCAGCATTGCTGTCCTGTTCTTGTTCATCATCATCGTTGCGATGACCAAACGCTACAAGCGATGTCCGTCCGACCGCATACTTGTTGTATACGGTAAAGTAGGAAAGGGCAGCGACAGCGAATACCGGTCTGCAAAATGTATACATGGTGGAGCTGCTTTTATATGGCCTATCATTCACGCATATGAGTTCCTCGATCTGACACCTATTTCGATTGAGATTAATCTGAAAAGCGCATTGAGTAAACAAAATATCCGGGTGGATGTTCCTTCCCGCTTTACAGTCGGAGTTTCTACGGAACCCAGCATTATGACCAATGCCGCCGAGCGTTTGCTCGGATTGTCCCAGGAAGCCATTAGCAATTTGGCTAAAGATATTATTTTTGGGCAGTTGCGTCTGGTGGTGGCTACCATGGAAATTGAAGAAATTAATAGCAATCGTGATAAATTTCTGGCTGCAGTATCTTCCAACGTGGAAGCAGAACTGAAAAAGATCGGGTTGAAGCTGATCAACGTGAATGTGACTGATATCAATGATGAATCGGGGTATATCGAAGCACTTGGTAAAGAAGCTGCTGCAAAAGCCATTAACGACGCCAAGAAAAGTGTGGCCGAAAAGAACCGTGACGGTGAAATCGGCCAGGCTGATGCTCATCAGGAACAACGTGTGCAGGTTGCCAAAGCTGATGCCTCGGCTGTTGAAGGTGAAAATATTGCAAAAGTAACCATTGCCAATTCTGATGCTGACCGTCGCGAGCGGGAAGCTGAAGCGATGAGACGTGCCGTGGCCGCCGAAAAAGTGAAACAGGCCAAAGCCCTTGAAGAAGCTTATCTGGCTGAAAAAGAAGCCGAACTGGTCCGCGCCAGCCGCGACAAGGCTACCCAGACAGCAAACGTAGTCGTACCTGCCGAAATTGACAAGCAAAAAGTGGAAATTGACGCCGAGGCTATGGCCGAGCAGATCCGCCGGCGAGCAAGGGGTGAAGCGGATGCCATTTATATGAAAATGGAAGCACAGGCAAAGGGTATTTTTGAAATTCTGAGCAAACAGGCGGAAGGTTTTGACATGATGGTGAAAGCCGCCGGAAATAACTCAAAAGATGCTGTCATGATGATGATCGCCGACAAATTGCCTGAATTGGTGAAAACCCAGGTTGAAGCGATTAAGAATATAAAAATTGACAAGGTGACAGTTTGGGAAACCGGTAACAGCAAGGATGGGAAGACATCAACTGCTAATTTCATGCAGGGAATGTTGGGAGCCATTCCTCCTCTCAACGATGTCTTTAAATCGGCCGGATTGGAGTTGCCTGACTATCTCAAGGGCAAACAAGTCATCCCCGAAACTCCGGATGAATCGGATTTGCAGCATCCAGCTTTGCATAATGGGAAGGGATAAGACTCTTATTAATTGATGATTAGCCCCTGGTGCAAAATATCAGGGGCTATTTTTTTTACAGGTTTAACCAGATAGTTAAATTTTTTGGTTAAAAAGTTTGGAGATTATTTCCCGATGTTTTATTTTTGACCAAGTGTTTTAACTAAATGGTTAAAAGTATGAATGTTCAAAAAGACAATACCGAAGACAAAATTATAGAGGCTGCGAAAGAAGTTTTTATAAAAAAAGGAATGGATGGTGCCCGGATGCAGGAAATTGCTGATGAAGCCGGAATAAATAAGGCGTTGCTTCACTATTATTTCAGAAGCAAAGAGAATTTATTTGATGCGATTTTTGAACGGGTCATCAGGATGGCATTCCCAACAATCAGTCAAATTCTTTTTTCAGATATCCCCTTTCTGGTAAAAGTAGAGAGTGCGATTGATACGTATCTCGATGTACTGATGAAACATCCCTATCTGCCGGCCTTTATTCTGAAGGAAATTAACCGCGATGCTTCCCTGTTTATCAACCTGATCAAAAAATTCGGATTTGATCCGCAACCTGTTCTCAAAGTTATTTCGGATGCCATGGATCGTGGAGAGATCGTCCGGATGAAGCCGGAGCATTTAATGGTTAACGTCATTTCGCTTTCCGTTTTTCCCTTTGCTGCCCGTCCCATCATTCGGTATGTGGCTTTTGATGGTGACGAGAAAGCCATGAAGGTCTTTCTTGCAGAGCGGAAGCAGGTCGTGAAGGAGTTCGTGCTAAGGGCGATAGTCATTAGTCATTAGTCGTTACCCGCGACTTTTTGTGTCTTGATACTTGAAACGAATTGGAAATGGTGCCTTAATACTTGATATTATGAAGAATCTGTTTTTATGGATGCTGTTGATGATCCAGGGAACATTTATAAATGCTCAGGAGCCGGTCACGTTAAGTAATTGCCAGGACTGGGCAAGGGAAACACACCCTTTACTGAAGCAGAAGGAACTTTATGAAACGATGAGTGATCTGAAACAGGAGAATAACCGAACGGCCAATTTACCGAAACTTTTGCTGAACACGCAGGCCACTTATCAGTCGGATGTCACAAAAGTTGGCATTGAATTACCCGGTGTAACCATCCCGGAACAGGCAAAGGACCAGTACAAGGCTTATTTGGATGCCCGTCAGAACATTTGGGACGGGGGACTGGTGAAAGCGAATGAAGTTCTTGAGGAGGTCCAGAACCGTGTCAATCAGGAGGGGGTGGAAGTGGAACTTTACAAGGTTCGGGAACAGGTGAATGACCTGTTTTTCAGTAGTTTTATTTTACAGGAGAATCTGAACATACTGGAACAAAAAAAACAGACACTGGAAGCAAGAAAAGTGCGTGCTGAGTCGGGTGTCCGGAATGGAATGGTGCTGCAGTCTGACCTGAATCTGATTCTGGCCGAACTGATAAAAGTGCGACAGCAGCAGATTGAATTGAAGTCGGGCCGGGAGACAACCCTCGCCGCTCTGGCTATTTTAACGGGCAAGCAAACAGATGATCTGCAGAAGCTGGCAATGGGCGCCAGTGAGGTAAATTATGGTGCGCCGCTTCGACGCCCTGAACTCACCTATTTTGAGTTGCAGAACCAGTCGCTGTCAGCATCGTCTGACCTGATCAATAAGAAACGGAACCCGCAGCTTTTTGGATTCGGACAGGCGGGTTACGGGCGTCCGGGATTAAATATGCTCGACAATGACTTCAGTGCTTATTACTTGTTGGGCATGGGTTTGAGCTGGAAGGTTTTTGACTGGAAAAACACACGGAGGGAAAGGGACGTGCTCCGGCTTCAGCAGGACATGGTCCATACGCAACGGCAGCAGTTTGAACGCAATGTTCAGATAGCCCTTGACCGTGAGCGCAAAAGAATAATGCAATTAAATCAGATACTTGAGAGTGACCGGGAGCTCATTGCACTGCAGGAACAGATCACAAAAAGTTCAGCCTCAAAACTTGAAAATGGAACAATAACAACGTCAGATTACCTCCAGGATCTGAATGCAGAGATGACTGCCCGGGTCACTTTCGAAACCCACCGGGTCGAGCTTGAAGAGGCCAAAATCGATTATCAAAATATTCAGGGAAAATAAAATAGAATTAAATGGAGACAAAATACTCGTTAGCACTGGGATTAACGCTACTTTTTTCATGCAATGGCAATGACGACAAGTCTGATGCATTCGGAAACTTTGAGACTGAAGAAACCATTATTTCTTCTGAAACAACCGGGAAACTGATCCACTTCCCGCTGGAGCTGGGAGATCAGGTTCTTGCCGGAGATCTTTTGGCCGTTGTAGACACCAACCAGCTTAGTTTACAGATCAAACAACTGGAGGCCGAGAAACAGGCAGTTGCTACCAAACGGGTCAATATCGGATCGCAGGCCGATGTGCTGAAAGAACAGATTGCCAACCTGAAGATCACCCAGGACAGGATTGCGCGCATGTTTGCAGACAAGGCTGCTACCGAGCAACAATTGGACGATGTGAACGGTCAGATGCGGGTTCTGGAAAAGCAGTTGAAAAGTACTGACACACAGTATGTTTCTGTCAACAGCGAACTGGATGTGATCGACGCCCGGCTGGATCTGGCAATGGATAATCTGAAGAAATGTTTTATCAGAACCGCCACGCCTGGCATGGTACTCGAAAAATATGTGGAACCGGGCGAGGTGGTTTCACCAATAAAGGCTATTGTCAAACTGGGTGATTTATCGGAGCTGGACCTTCGGGTCTATGTGAGCGGCGCCCAGCTTTCGGAAATTAAACTCAGGCAGGAAGTGGAAGTGTTGGTCGATCAGGACGAAGACAACAACCGGAGCTTAAAAGGCGAGATTTCCTGGATTTCATCTAAAGCTGAATTCACGCCGAAGATCATCCAGACCAAGGAAGAGCGGGTAAAACTGGTCTATGCCGTGAAAGTGAAGGTGAAAAATGACGGCAGCCTGAAGATTGGCATGCCCGGCGAAGTAAAATTTAAAGAAGTAGTGAGTAACAAGTAGCGAGTCATGAGCAAAAACTTTTTCATCTCGCTACTCACGACAAAAAAATGATAAAAGTACAACACATATCAAAATCTTATAAAGAGGTTCAGGCATTGAAGGATCTTTCCTTTGAGGTGAACAAGGGTGAACTGTTTGGGCTGATCGGGCCTGACGGGGCAGGAAAGACCACGCTGATGCGTATCCTGATCACCCTGCTTGTTCCTGATGAAGGGTCGGCCCGCATGGCGGGACTGGATGTCGTGAACGATTATAAAAAGATCAGGCAGATCGTTGGCTACATGCCCGGGAGGTTCTCGCTCTATCAGGATCTGACCGTTGAAGAAAATCTGGAATTTTTTGCCACTGTCTTTGGAACTACCATTGCTGAAAACTACGATTTGATAAGGGACATTTATGTGCAGATTGAACCATTTAAGAATCGGCTTGCGGGAAAACTTTCCGGGGGGATGAAGCAAAAGCTTGCGCTTTCGTGTGCGTTAATCCACAAGCCTGAGATCCTGGTGCTGGACGAACCGACAACCGGGGTGGATGCCGTTTCACGAAAGGAATTCTGGGAAATGCTGAAGAAGCTCCAGAAACAGGAGATCACGATCCTTGTTTCCACACCCTATATGGATGAAGCTGGCCTTTGCGATCGCGTGGCACTGATGCAAAACGGTGAAATACTGGCCGTCAATTCTCCTTCGGGGATTGTTGCGGGCTACGAACGGCGTTTGGTGGCTGTGCGTTCTGACAATATGTTCGGATTGCTTCATGACCTGAGAAGCTGGGACAAGACTTCTACGGCCTATTCATTCGGTGAGTTTATCCATTTTACGTCTGTCAGTGACGGGGTGGAGGGCGCTGAACTGGAGCGCTATCTCATGGAAAAAGAACATAAAAACCTGCAGGTAAAGGAGATTACTCCCGGTATTGAAGACGTTTTTATGGATCTGATGAGCGGAAGCAGTGAAAGTAGTGAGTCGTAAGGAAGAAAATCAACTATTATGGCAACAGCAGTTATTAAGGTTAAGGATATGGTGAAGAAGTTCGGATCGTTTGTGGCGAACGATCATTTGAACTTCGAAGTGTACGAGGGAGAAATATTCGGCTTCCTCGGGGCGAACGGAGCCGGTAAAACAACAGCTATGCGGATTCTCTGCGGACTTTCTACGCCGACTTCGGGTGACATTTCCGTGGGTGGGTTCGACATTTACACGCAAACCGAACAGATTAAGCGCAATATCGGGTATATGAGCCAGAAGTTTTCGCTGTATGAAGATTTGACCATTTCTGAAAATATCCGTTTCTACGGAGGAATTTATGGCCTGCCGGTAAAACTGAGGAAGGAAAAGGAACAGGTGCTGTTGAAAAAGTTTCATCTGGAAGATCAGAAAAACCAGCTCATTGCCTCCCTGCCCTTGGGATGGAAGCAGAAGCTTTCGTTTTCGATCGCCATGCTGCACGATCCTAAAATTATTTTTTTGGACGAACCAACCGGAGGTGTTGATCCGGTCACAAGGCGTCAGTTTTGGGATCTTATTTATGAAGCTGCGGCTGCGGGCAAAACGATCTTTGTGACTACCCATTACATGGACGAAGCCGAATACTGTAACCGCGTTTCCATCATGGCCGAAGGAAAAATTGCCGCACTCGATACCCCCGACAACCTTAAAGAACAGTTTGGTGCTGAGGATATGAATGGTGTGTTTTTGAAGATAGCCAGAAAGCTGTGAGTAGTGAGTAGTGAGTTGCGAGCAAAAATTTAAAAAAACGAGCATGAATAAATTTAAAGAGTTAAAAGTTTGGAGTAAATCGATAGACCTGGTAGTGAAAATCTATCATATTACTCAATCTTTTCCAAAGGAAGAGACATATGGTTTGATATCTCAGATTAGGCGGGCAGCTTCGTCAATTCCTTCGAATATTGCAGAAGGAGCGGGACGAATGAGCTCTGGTGATTTTAAACATTTTCTGAATGTTGCGAGAGGCTCAGCGTTCGAATTAGAGACTCAGTTAATAATAGCCGATAAGCTGGATTACGCCGTATCTGATTTTGATGATTTGATTACAGAGCTGAATGAAATTCAAAAGATGATCACAGGATTGCAGAAGTCGTTGGATTAGCGGAGTCTCCTGACTCGCTACTCGCGACTCGCTACTCATTACTATACAGCTATGAAACAATTTTTTGGATTTGTAAAGAAGGAGTTTTTACACATCTTCCGGGATGTGCGGACGATGGTGATCCTGTTTGGTATCCCGATCGCCCAACTATTGTTGTTTGGTGCAGTCATCACCAATGAAATCAAGGATGTGCACATTGCCATTTATGATCAGTCAAGAGATGAAGTTACCCGTGAAATAACCACAAAACTCTTATCGTCCGGTTATTTTTTATTAAATCAGTACCTTGATAATACAGCCGATATTGAAGAAATTTTTAAGAAGGGTAAGGTAAAAGAAGTTCTGGTCTTTGAACAGAAATTTGGCGAGACCCTGCAAAAAGAAGGAAAAGCCAGGGTACAGGTGATAACTGACGCCTCCGATCCCAACTTAGGTAAGTTGCTGGCAAGCTACACCAAAGGAATTATTAATGATTACCTGATTAAGGACCGCGGGGAACTGAAGATGCCTATGCAGATAGTTACAGACGTTCGGATGTATTACAATGAAGAATTGAAATCAGTCTACATGTTCGTCCCCGGAATTATGGCTATGATCCTGATGCTGATCTCTGCCATGATGACATCCATTTCCATTACCCGTGAAAAGGAGTTGGGAACCATGGAAATACTGTTGGTGTCGCCACTCAGACCGGTTCAGATTATTTTGGGCAAAGTAGCACCTTATCTGGCGCTTTCTGTGATAAATGCAATTATTATTCTGGTGGTAGGGCATTTTGTATTCAATGTCCCGGTCAAAGGAAGCATTATTTTATTAATGCTTGAAAATATTATTTTCATTATGATGGCACTGAGCCTTGGTATTTTGATTTCGACGATTGCCAAAACACAAATTGTCGCCATGTTTATGTCTATGATCGGATTGATGCTGCCTACCATATTGCTGTCAGGCTTTATTTTCCCGATCCAAAATATGCCTGCCTGGTTGCAGTCGTTCTCTTTGGTCATGCCACCCAGGTGGTTTATCATTATTCTGAAAAACATTATGCTTAAAGGGACGGGTTTTATCCATATCTGGAAAGAAACGCTGATTATCATCGGGATGATGCTCGTGTTTATAGGAATAGCGGTTCGGAAATTTAAAGTTAAACTGGAATAGCAGGACCGGAACCCGGAACCCGGAAACGGGGAGACCGGGGGACAGGAACTCGCGCATTCAGTAGCTTTGAACTTTAAACTTAGAACGCTGGACTGTGAGTATAGTAAGAAAATCATACTAAAAATTATGCGAACAATCTTCTATATCATTCAAAAGGAATTTATTCAGGTTTTCAGAAACAAAACCATGCTTCCGATGATCTTCATGTTACCTCTGGTACAAATGCTGATCCTGGTACCAGCATCTACCTACGACCTGAAATCGATTGATGTTTACGTGGTCGATTATGATTTCACCCAAACATCAAAAGATTTGATCAGCCGGTTTGAAGCTTCGCCATTTTTCCGGATCAAAAACACTTCATTTGATTTGGCTGATGCGGAAAACAGCTTTGAGAAAGACGAAACTGATTTTATCCTGGAGATTCCCGCAAATTTTGAGCAAACGCTGGTACGTGAAGATGAAGCTTCAGTTCAGTTACGCATCAATGCAATCGATGGGAACAAAGCCTCGCTGATCTATACCTACGCCCTGGAAATCATTTCCGGATATAACAAGGCAATTATCGCTGAGTGGAAAGGAAATCCCGACCCTGCTTCTTTTAACAGCATAGACGTTCGTGATAACTACTGGTTTAATCCGGAACTGGGTTACAGTTGGTTTATGTCGTCAGGGATTTTGGGGATTTTAGTGACGATTATCGGTATGTTTCTTTCGGGAATGAACCTGGTGCGTGAAAAAGAGATCGGGACAATCGAACAATTGAACGTGACACCGATCAAAAAGTACCAGTTTATTCTGGGAAAACTCTTCCCTTTTGTCATTATAGCCTTATTCGACCTGGCCTTTGGTCTGGTCATTGCCCACCTTGTTTTTGAATTGCCTGTAACGGGAAGTATACTCTTATTATTCGGATTCGCAACTTTATACCTGATCGGCGTGCTTGGACTTGGCCTGCTTGT
>Ga0074195_1004487_pt1 | contig 11434 bp, 9 predicted proteins | sample EPASupsiteHSE623_FD_64525 | JGI IMG/M metagenome (GOLD analysis project Ga0074195, IMG submission 64525) | Bioremediated contaminated groundwater from EPA Superfund site, New Mexico - Sample HSE6-23 | ecosystem: Environmental > Aquatic > Deep subsurface > Groundwater > Contaminated ...
AGGCATTCCCAAAGCACGCCTTCAGCATCGGTTACGGGAAACACGCTCAAACCGAGGATGTGGGGGTTTATCTCACCGGGGTGCAGGTTACGCCCGAAGAAAATGTACAGCCCAACCGGAAACTCGATTTCAGCCGGGCCCATCATCTGGTGCTTGGATACGACTACATGATCCGTCCTGAACTGCGGCTTAAACTGGAGGGCTATTATCAGTACCTGTATGATATTCCGGTGATGCCCGGAAATTACTACTCCCTGATCAATAGTACCGGGGGTTTTTATAACGACACCCTTGTAAATGAAGGTACGGGCCGGAACGTAGGAGTTGACATTACCTTTGAGAAGTTTCTCACGAAACAGTATTACTACCTGGTCACGGTCTCCCTCTTCGATTCAAAATACAGGGGCGGCGACGGCATCAAACGGAATACGCGGTTCAATGCGAACTATGTGGTCAATATCCTCGGCGGGAAGGAATGGACCATCCGGAAAAAGAATATCCTCGGGATAAATCTGAAAGCCTCTGTTACCGGAGGAGAATATTATGTTCCGATCGACCTGGAACAATCGAAATTGCAGCACCGCGAAGTACTGGACGATGCGTTGGCCTATACGACAAGGCTCCCCGAGTTTTACTACCTCGACCTGACTCTCACCTACCGTACAAACCATAAGAAATTTTCAGGGATATGGGCCATCCAGGTCAAAAACCTGCTGAACCAGAAACCCGACCTGGGTTATGTTTACAATGATTTCAACCAGTCGGTTGAACCGGTGAAGGGGATGGGGATACTACCGTTTATCAGTTATAAGATTGAGTTTTAAAAACCGGGACACGGGATGGAAATACGGGACACGGGACACGGGACGCGGGACGGTGGACAGGATCGTTTTTAAGGGTAGATGATCGACATGATCTCAAATTTCGGACCTCAAATCAATGCGGCAAACATTCCCGACACCTCCGGCTTCGTTGATGGCATCGATGGCCGTTCTCAGTGCTCTTTCACATAATGGTCCTTTTTCCTGGTCCATCGGGAGAATCACCCCCAGTGTAACAGACTGAATCAGAATATATTGCGGAAATTAGTTCCCGTCAGTCCTTGCAGCACCTGATCGAGAATCCGTTGGTCTTAAAATTGAAAATCCGGGTCAGTTCACTGTCGTTGGCATCCAGCACAAAGTTCCAGGCATTGACCTCGGCAGTATCGGACGAAGACCAGAAATAGGCGACGTTTCCCAATGAATAATAATTCCCGTAATTTATCCTGTATCCTCCCGGAAGCCCTGTGAAACCGCTTGAGTTGGTCGCCCCGGTGTTGGGGGCGAACCATAGTCCGCTCCCACCCTCCATGGTCCCGGTTGATTTCAGTGAACCTCCTGCGACATCAGGACCGCCAAGGATGACTCCCAATGCCGTCCATTCTGAATCTGAAGGTACGTGCCATCCGGCCGGGCAGAGACCACGGCTGTCGTTCAACGCATGCCAGTTATACAAAGTCCCGTAGATTGAGCCGTTCGCATCCTGGTTATCATAAAAGCAATAAGCTCCGGTGGCAAGGTTCTTCCATAATGCATCAACCGTCACTTTGGGAATCGCGTCTCCGTTGCGGTATTTGGTCACACGGAGATTCTCACGCAGCCATTTCATGGTTCCGATCGTAACAACATGATAGATATTGCCTTCAATATCGGCGACTGAATCTGTGACAATTTTCAGGGTGGTGAATGACTCAACATTCCCGTATGCCGTTCCCTTGCTGTTGGTTGCGAAAGCCCTGGCAAAATACAAAAAACCGGGGGTAAGATCCGTGACCTGGCATTCGAAAGTGCCTGTCCCGCTTCCGTCAGCAGGGTAAACATCATACTTTTCGAATCCGGGAGTCCAGCTCAGGCAGATCCCCCGTGAAGTAACGGCAGCTCCGCCATCGGATGTAATCGTGCCGCCACAGGTCGCCGCCGTGGTCTGTATGTTTGACACAACGGATGTGGTCAGCTTTGGAATCTCAGGTACAATTACAGGTGGATCCGTGGATTTTTTTGAACATCCTATGAAAGAGATACAAAGCATGGTGACTGCTGCACTGAGTAAAAATAGCCTGAAGGATAACATCATTGGGATTTTCATTTAATGAAAATTTTGATTTTCGTTGTCAATTAAACATCCGTGATCAACCTTTGCTGTTGCAATTTAATCGTGATATTGGACCTTTCATTTGTGTGGCCAGCAGCAGCTGAATAGGATATCGATTTGTTGAAAATCATTACTTTTATTTTTGCGGCTGCTGAAATGTCAGGGAGTGCTATATTTCAATGGCAATGCTAACCTTTCCGCCTAGTCCTTTCTCCACAATGTCATATAATGTTTTCAAATTCATATTACTCCCATCATTTTCAACTCTCGATATATAGCTTCTTTTTTTTGAAATTACTTTTCCAAGTTCTTCCTGTGTCATTTTCTTTGATTCTCTGGCCTGACGGATTAATAATCCTATTTTAAAGGTTTCTATCTCCCGATCAAGTTCATCCCTGCGGGGAGTACCTTTTTTACCATAGACATCATCTTTAATCTTTGTCCATGATTTCAGATTTGAATGTTCGTTTTTCATATTTTACCCTTTCTCTTTTCTTCGAAATATTCTTCCTTGAGTCTCAAGGCGATTGCAATTTCCGTTTTTGGTGTCTTTTGTGTTTTCTTTTGAAATCCATTGAATAGGATCACTAACCGACCTTCATCAAAAAAACAGAATACTCTCCAAATGTTGGAACCAAGTGAGAATTTGGTTTCATAAAGCCCTTCAGTTCCTGTAATGTGTTCAATATACCTGGTCGGAATATTTTGTTGATATTCAATTATTTCAAAAATCTTGTAAATTTTATTCTGAACCTTAACAGGTTGTTTTTCAAGAAATTCTTCAAAATAGTCTTGATAGGCAACAATTGTTCGAATTTTTTCCAAATTAATGAGTTTTAGACAAAGGTAACTTAAAAGTTACTGATATGCAAATTTTCACGAAGTATATTTTCCACTTCAAACCCCTATTGTAGCCATAATTTTACAATTTTCGTCCTGCTTCGCAGGCAGTTATAAGTTTCTCAAGCCTTTTTTCAGACGTTGCTTCCTGTTTCGCGCTCATCACCCAGTGAATTACTGCTTTTTTATACGAGTTTGGCATTGCCATAAAATTAGACCATGCGACATTTCTTTCCCTGAAGATACGCTCATATTCAGCCGTCAGTTTTGCCTCCTCCTTTTCATACGAATAGATCCCCGACCTACTCTCCTGTGATAATTTAAAAGCAGCAATTCCGGATGGCTGCATCAATCCTTTCGTTGAGAGTACCTCAACTTTTTTTATGTTAATTGTACTCCAGTTACTACCCGGTTTTCGTGGTGTGAACCGGATAAAATAACTTTCATGATCGATTGATTGTCGAACGCCATCAATCCAGCCAAAACAAATTGCCTGGTCAACAGATTCGCTCCATGTCATGCTCGGTTTCCCACTCCCGACTTTGTAATAACCCACTATTAATTCACGAACTTTATCATGGTTTACTGATAGCCAATTTCTGAAATCGGATGGGGTTGAGAAGAATGTTGGCTGAGTCCCTGTAATCATATTTCATATTAATTCCTTACCTGCAATTCTCCTATCACCTGCATTGTATAAAGCGACACCTCAATGTTAGCGACTTGGGATGATCCTTGTTTTTTGTCTTTTCTTAGCAAAATACTCTTTGATTTGTTCAAAATCCAAATCTGCAATTTCCCTACTAATTTTATCTCTGGCTTGACGCATAAATTCTACTGCATCAAACTCTTTTTTATTTTTCGCTTTCATAATTAATCATTTCTTGGGGTGAACGAATTTCGAGCATTGGATATTGGCTTCATAAGTCTTGTCTTTGATACAAAGATAGCATTTTTCAACCTTATAAAACACTTTCCAGGCAGCTATTGAGTAAGTAAAAGTACGAACAAATAATCAATATCCCTGCAGGACGGCAGTTTCTCTATGCCCTGAACATTTTAATGGTCGCCAGCCTGAATATCATCGAGTAATTGTTCACCTTCACCGAAATATTCCGGTTCGTGATGGTTTTCTCAATATTTTTGGTCCTTCAAATAAATCCAACCTAAAATCAAAAAAATAATGAAACAACTGACTCTCACTTTTACCTTGCTACTCATGTTTGGCGTCGCAATGGCCCAGGATGAAGCGCGTCTATTAAGGTTTCCGGCCATCCATGGAAACCAGGTAGTATTCACCTATGCCGGTGATTTGTATACCGTTGATAAGGCAGGCGGACTGGCCCGCAAGCTCACCAACGATGAAAGCGGGTATGAAATGTTCGCCCGTTTTTCGCCCGACGGCAAACAGATTGCCTTCACCGGACAGTACGACGGAAATACAGAGGTCTTTGTAATTCCCGCTGAAGGTGGATCTCCCAGGCGGCTTACCTACACGGCAACACTCGGGCGTGACGACATTTCCGACCGCATGGGCCCCAACAATATCGTGATGACATGGAAAGACAATGAAAATATTGTGTACCGCTCGCGCAAGCAAACCTTCAACGACTTCAAGGGACAGCTTTTCATAGCCAGCACCAAAGGCGGCCTGTCAGAGGAACTGCCCCTCCCCTGCGGTGGTTTCTGTTCCTATTCCCCGGATAAATCCAAACTGGCCTACAACCGGGTTTTCCGCGAATTCCGGACATGGAAGTATTATAAAGGCGGCATGGCCGATGATATCTGGATCTATGATTTCAGGACCAAACAAACCGAACAGGTCACCAGCAATATCTTTCAGGACATGTTCCCTATGTGGAGCGGCGATAAGATTTATTTTGTTTCGGAGCGCGAACGCCCGACAAACCTTTACTCCTATGACCTGAAAACGAAGGAAACCAAAAAGGTGACCGATTTCAAGGAGTTTGATATTAAGTTTCCATCCCTGGGAGATAATGCCATCGTGTTTGAAAACGGAGGCTTTATCTACACCTTCGATCTCGCCACCCAGAAGACCCAGAAAGTCACGGTTCGCATTGCCAACGATTTTATCACGGGCCGCAGCCAGATGAAGGATGCAAGCAAGTTCATCAATACGTTCTCCCTTGCCTCCGATGGCAAGCGCCTGGCACTTGGCGCCCGCGGCGATATCTGGACGGTTCCCGCAAAAAGCGGCATCACCAAGAATCTCACCAATACACCCGGGGTACATGACCGGGATGTGGCCTGGTCGCCCGACGGACAATACATTGCCTACATTTCGGATCAAACCGGTGAAGATGAGATCTACCTCCGGAAACAGGATGGAACCGGCGACCCCGTCCAGATCACCAAAAACGCTGATACCTACAAATACTCGGTTATCTGGTCGCCCGACAGCAAAAAACTGCTCTGGGCCGATAAAATGCTGCGCCTGCAGTATGTTGATATAGACTCAAAGAATGTTACCCTCGTTGACCAGGCAAAAAGCTGGGAATTCAACGATTACAACTGGTCGCCCGACAGCAAATGGATCGTGTATACGATGCCCGACCGACGTATTACATCACGGATCTTCATCTATGAACTGGCATCGAAATCAAAAACACCGGTCACTGATACCTGGTATGATGCCGGTGGCGGAGCTTTCAGCAGCGATGGCAAATACCTGTTCTTCACCTCCAGCCGCGATTTTAATCCAACCTACAGCTGGACCGAATGGAACCATTCCTATTCCGATATGACCAAGGTTTACTTTGTGACGCTTGCCAAGGCAACACCCAACCCGTTTGCTCCTGAGAATGACGAAGTGGCGGTTAAAAAGGATGAGAAAAAGGATGAGAACGGGGAGAAAAAAGATGATAAAAAAGAGAATGATGCTAAAAAGGATGGAGATGCTAAAAAAGACGGAGATGCCAAAAAGGATGGAGATAAGAAAGATGTAACTGTTAAAATCGATCTTGACGGTATCATCGATCGTATTGTTGTACTGCCGGTTGATGCCGGAGCCTATTTTGGAGTAAACTGCATCGGGGATAATGTGTACTATATCAAAGCCGGACGCGGAGGACGCGGTGGCGGCGGTTTGATGACCTTCAGCCTAAAAGATAAAAAGGAATCGAACCTGGGTGATTTCAACAATTACGAAATTTCTGCCGATACAAAGAAAATGGTGGTCAGCAGCAGTGGTAAATATGGAGTGATTGACCTTCCGAAGGGCGGGAAAATTGAGGTGAAGGACTGGGCCGACCTTTCGAATATGAAGCTGATGGTCGATCTCAAGTTGGAATGGGCCCAGATATACAATGAATCATGGCGCCAGATGAAATATTTCTTATATGCCCCGAACATGCAGGGTGCAAACTGGGAAAATATCCAGAAAAAATATCAACCGCTTTTGGCACATGTCAATAACCGCAACGACCTCAATTACATTATAGGGGAGATGATCGGCGAGATCAGCATCGGCCACTCTTATGTCAGTGGCGGAGATAAACCGGCCCCGGCTCGCATCAAAATGGGATTGCTGGGTGCAAAGATCAGTCGCGATGGTTCAGGCTATTATAAGATTGACAAGATCATGAAGGGCGAAAACTGGACTTCGGATGCCCGCTCGCCACTCACCGAACTTGGCGTGGACGCGAAGGAAGGAGATTTCATCATCGCCATCAATGGAAAATCCACAAAGGAGATGAACGACATCAATGAAGCGCTGGTTAACAAGGCAGGTGTACAGGTTGAGCTCACACTCAACGGCACCGCTTCCGATGCCGGCGCCCGGAAAGTGATCGTCATACCAACAGATAAGGAGGCCGGGTTATATTATTACAACTGGGTTCAAAACAATATTAAAAAGGTGAGCGATGCCTCCAATGGCGACATCGGCTATATTCACATTCCTGATATGGGTGTGGAGGGGCTCAATGAATTCGTGAAACATTTCTATCCGCAACTGTCAAAACGTGCACTGATCATCGACGACCGCGGCAATGGCGGCGGCAATGTATCACCCATGATCATTGAACGCCTAAACCGCGAGATGACCATGATCAATATGGCCCGCAACACCGAAGCAGCCCCCGGGCGCCTCGAGATGCAGTGGGGCCCGAAATGCATCCTCATCGACAATTATTCAGCGTCCGACGGCGACCTCTTCCCTTACCAGTTCAAGAAAATGAAGATCGGCAAAGCCATTGGAAAGCGGACCTGGGGCGGTGTTGTCGGCATCCGGGGCAGTCTGCCGTTTATCGATGGCGGACAGCTTATGCGTCCTGAATTTGCCCCCTACGACACAGATGGCAAAAACTGGATCATCGAAGGATATGGCGTTGATCCCGATATCGATATTGATAATGATCCTGCAAAGGAGTATGCCGGCGAGGATCAGCAGCTCAACAAAGCCATCGACCTGATGAAGGAGGAACTGAAGTCATGGCCGAAGGAATTGCCGGGTATGCCGCCATTTCCGGATAAGACAAAGTAACTTTGGTGTTACGGTCGGGTAACCGCACCGCAACTGCGCCTGTTGCTCGATGTCTTCATAAGGATCACATTATTATCAAGACCGCAACACCCTGAGGTTGCTCATGCGATTACCCGACCATCAGTCTGCCTGATTTATTTTGCAGTTCGCCGGTCCTTTGCAATTCGCTCGTCCTTTGCAGTTCGCTGGTCCTTTGCAGTTCGCTGGTCATAAGACGTCAAATTAGCATTATACTGCATCTTGGCAGGATTGCGAACGCAATCATGCTTAGATGCAGTCATACTGAGCGTTTGAGTTTGCTTTTATTTGCAAACTCAAACAGCCGAAGTATAACGGTCAATTCGTTGCATAAGCAGCCTTGGCTGGGGCGAAGCCCGGGTAAATTTCTCGACCTATTGATTACGGAATAGCCCCAGGCGCAGCTGCGGTGCAATGAATTGACCGTCATTCTTATTGATTACTAAATTCAACCATTCTTTTCATTAATTTTACCGGCAAATGTGAAGATCACCTCATCTGCTGCAAATTGATCCGGAAAATCTCAGACATCATTAACAGGAGCCAGCATATAGACCGGCTGCTTCTATTTCTGATACTTGCCATCGGAGCCCTGCTCCGGTTTTACCGGTTAGCCGATATCCCATTCACGCACGACGAATTCAGCGCCATTATCCGGACGCAATACGATACCTTCGGCGATCTGATCGACAAGGGTGTCAAAATCGATGGACATCCGGCCGGGGTGCAGGTTTTTCTCTATTACCTGATCCATATCTTCGGTGTCTCTGAGGCCATACTCAAAACGCCATTCATCCTTTTCGGATTATTGTCGGTGTGGCTCGTTTACCTCATAGGAAAATCATGGTTCAATGCAACGGTCGGGCTGGTCGCCGCTTCGTTTGTCTCCTTTCTCCAATTCCCTGTGATGTACAGTCAGATCGTCCGTCCCTATGCAAGCGGGTTGCTGTTTGCACTGATGTTGGTGTGGTTCTGGACCAGCATTGTTTTTCATCCGAAGCGGCATTATTATCTAAACCTCCTGGGATATGTCATCTCGGGTGCATTATGTGCATATAACCATCATTTCAGCATGCTGTTCGCCCTGATGGTGGGTGTTACAGGGCTATTTTACTGCTCCCGTGCAAATCTTAAGTCATATGTTGCAGCCGGCCTGCTGGTTTTTGTGCTGTACATACCCCATCTGCCCGTTTTCTTCTACCAGCTTGGAACAGGAGGTGTGGAGGGGTGGCTTCAGAAGCCCCGCTACGATTTCATCTTTGATTACCTGAAGTATATTTTTCACTTCTCAGTGTTTGTTTTCCTGCTTATATTCCTGCTCATTAGCCTATCCATGCTATGGTATGAGCGCGAACCCAGGGTAAACCGGAAATTCATCCTCATCTCGGTAATATGGTTTCTCCTGCCCTATCTTATTGGTTTCTTTTATTCAAAATACAGGAGCGCCGTATTGCAATATTCGGTGCTGATATTCTACTTCCCATTCCTGCTTTTTATCCTGTTTGGGTATTTTAAAACTGCCCGTGCGATGCACAAAGTGATACTGGTAACGCTGATCACTCTTGTTGTAACCACATCCCTGATCGTCGAACGCAGGCATTACCAGCTTTTTTACAAGGCGCCCTACCGGGAGATCGTTGCCGAATCAAAACGGGCCGTCGATTCGTTGGGTGCTGCAAATTGCCAGGTCATCCTCGACACGAAACAGGAGATCAATCCCTATTATCTGAAGAAACTGAATTGTCCCGACCTGCCCTTCCGCTATTTTGAATCCATCGGCGCCAGGGGGAAATTGCTCACCTACCTCGACTCCTGTAAGGGCAATTACCTGGCATTTGGCTGCATTTCCTCCACCCCCTGGGAGAATTACAGCCTGATGATCGAAAAGTATCCCTTCCTGGTCAGGCATGCATGTTATGCGGGTGGGGATTTTTACCTGTTCTCCAGGATGAATCCAGAATACCGGGAGCATGGGTTCGACTCTGCTTTTTCGGCGGATGCCCCAATTAATGCACCGGAAAAAAATGTTCAGAATTTTCCATTAAACAGGATTGATCATCAGGCAAATCAAAAAGATCTTCTGGCAAAACAGAAAGATCATCAAGCAAATCAAAAAGATCTTCTGGCAAACCAAAACAATCATCAGGCTAACCGGAACGATTATCGATCAGGCCGAAACGATCATCGGTTTTTCAAGACTGGTCCCGAAGTAAGAAGCAATGAATATTTTTATGAGGTCGTGAACAATTTTGAACCCAGCCTGCCCGAGTGGGGCTGGATCGATCAGAAGCGCTGTATCGATTCCCTTGCCATCGAAGGAAGATTATCCTTTGCCTCGCCTGCGGGATCCGAATTCAGTCCTACCTATTCAAAGTCGCTGCGTGATCTGATGCGTTCGCCAAATGACGTGATCGATGTTTCGGTCGACATGCGCACGCCGCTGGTTTTTCCCGGCGCGTGGCTGGTCATCAGTGTTACAGCCAATGGAAAGGATGTCAAATGGAGCTCCGCCGCGGTGAATGACTACATCAAACCTGGCCACCAGGGCCGTGTGTTCCATTCCCTGCGGCTCAGCGATATCGAATTGCGGCATCACGGGCTGATGTTCCATGCTTTCATCTGGAACCCGATGAAATCACCCTACATCATGGATCATTTCAGGGTGCGGGTCAGGACGGGGAACCCTTTTATTTATGGGTTGTACAGAAGGATTGATTAAAAGATTATAACCCTATTACTTTCACTATTTCGGAAAACTATGTATCTTTGTGGAAATTAAATCATCATGGTTACAATCATAAAAAATAGTATTTCCAAAAAATTATTGCAGAACCGCGTGAGTCGTATTAAACTTCGCAGAAGACTTAATGCGTATAAGTACTGTGGGGTGATGAAAATTTGTAAGAATCCCGTATCCATTCAGAATGAAATGAGAAATGAGTGGAACTAATCTTGTCGCGGATACCATCGAATCCTTTTTGAACCAGAATAAAGAAATCTCTTTCAATTTTAGAACCGTTCCATCGACCAACAGACTCGGTGTTGATCAGGTTCAAATCACAAATCCTTCAATTCCAACTTTCATTCCAGATCACTTAGTGTATAACCCAATTTCAACAGGTTTTCAGCTTTCAGAAGGTTCCGCAATTTTTCATCAGGAAGCATTTTAAGATCGATGTTTGCCTCGAAAACATCTTTACAGTTGGCCTTCATGTAATTTGCCAATTCAGTGGCTTTGTGATATCCCAGAACCGGAAGCAGGGCTGTGGTAATCGCCGGGCTGCGAAACAACAATGCAAGGCTGGTTTCCCGGTTCACGATGAGGCCGTCAAACAGGTTCTGCTTCAATGTCTGATCGCAGGCGATGAGCAGCTTGATGCTGTCAAGCAATGCATGTCCGATCACGGGAAGGTAGGCGTTGAGTTCCAGGCAGCCCTGTGCAGATAACGAACTTATAAGCTGGTCGTTGGCGTAAATGCGATGGGCTGCACTGATCACGAATTCCGGGATTACCGGGTTGATTTTACCGGGCATAATGGAGCTGCCCGCCTGTCGTGGTGGAATGGAGAGGGCAGATTGGCGATTCTCGGTTTTTGATTTGGGATCTCCGGGAGTTTGGCGGGTTAATTCCGGCAAGGAAACCGAGGTCAGATCAGAGGCAAGCAGGCGCAGGTCGGAAACCATTTTCTCGAGATTTACCGCGTGAGCCTTGAGTGTTGCATGGATTTCGACAAATGAATCGAGGTTGCTGGTGGCATCGGCAAGGTTCTCGCTCCGGGTTACGGGCAGCCCGGTCAGATGCTGCAGCTGCCCGATGGCCTCCATGATGAAGTAACGCGGCACAGCCATGCCCGTGCCAATGGCGCTTCCGCCAAGGTTAACGGTCTTTATACGGTCGAAACACTTTGAAACCCGCCACCAGTCGCGCGAAAGCGCCTC
>Ga0074195_1004488_pt1 | contig 11433 bp, 10 predicted proteins | sample EPASupsiteHSE623_FD_64525 | JGI IMG/M metagenome (GOLD analysis project Ga0074195, IMG submission 64525) | Bioremediated contaminated groundwater from EPA Superfund site, New Mexico - Sample HSE6-23 | ecosystem: Environmental > Aquatic > Deep subsurface > Groundwater > Contaminated ...
CTCATCGCTCTACGATCCCAAACGCAACCGTTAAGCCGGTCCAGTTTCATCATCCCCCCAATCCCTGCCCGCATTCCCGGGATCACGCTCGGCCGGGCGCCATAAACAAAAACCGGTGCTGCAACCGTTTGAAAATGTTCAGCGGGAATCTGCCACAAAAAAACCGGGCCGCCCCTCCACTTCGGTAGTGGGGCGTGCCGGTTCGCGGCTGCATTGTTTTGCGTGGGATAAACGGCCCCCATGTTTTTGCGGGAGCGGGTGGGGGCCCGGGCTGATGACGCACGACTGCACCCATAGAGAGCGAAGCAGATATACCAGAGCAGTAATATATAAAATATATCAGGAGCGGATATGCCGGTTACAGTCGAAGGAAAAATGGTTGACGGGCGCACGATTGTACTCGACCAGCCGCTGGCAAACGGCCAGAATGAAGTACTTGTCCGACTGAAAAAGAAGACCGGCCGGACCAGGATTCCGGTTCCGGAACAATTTGTCATGATGATCGCCGAAACTGACATTGAATAGCTCTATAAATGAAAATATCAGGCATCCGGGACTGTTCTGTTTTTCTGGATACCAACATCCTCATTTATGCATTCACCGCAACCCGGTTCACTCCGGCATGCGAAGAACTGCTTGAAAAAGTAGGTAATGGTGTCGTGAAGGGCCATGTCAACAGCACGGTCATCGACGAGTTCTTCCACAAAGTTCTGCTCATGCAGATCTATGCTGAAAAAGGAATGCAGCCCTCCAAAGCGATCACCTTCCTCAAACAAAACCCTGAACGGATTGCGGATTTCCCTCTCCCGTTTGAGGTGACGCAGGAAGTGCTCCACGATTATGGGATCATCGTTCTTGATACCGCACCTCTCATGGATGAAACACTCGCATTCTCGAAGAAGTACGGCCTCCTTTTCTCCGATGCCCTCCATGCAGCCAGCTGTTCGCATTATGCACTTGATCATCTCATCACGAACGACCGTGATTTCTCCCGGGTTGATAGCATCTCGGTGATTGCACCGTAATACGGGATCCTTGCGGTTCTCCAATACAAGCGTGTGTCATCACAATCCATTGTTTCAGAGTAAGAGTGAAATTCTTGAGGACGGTCTGTTTTCTAAACCCGTCGAATTGGACGGGATTAAAATCCGGGTTGTTGGACGCTTTCGTATGCGAAAGAAACATGGACTGGAAAAAAATCTTCAGGGCCGAACGGCCGGGATTTCCCGGCCCTCTTTTGTCGCGCCCCCGTCCCGGGCCCGGCAGTCACAAAAATTACGGGACCAGAACGCTCACACCCACACAATTAAAAAAAAATCTGCTGCGAAAACGTTTGGTTGCAGCAAAAATCCCGGAAAAATTTTCAAATTTTTTCAAAAAATTCCGGCCAGAGTGAAACCCGCGGAATTCCATAAAAAAAATAATCTCACTTCACGCCGGAAAAGGCCCTAGGAACCCATCTTCCAAAACCTCGTTTTTTCGATCCGGGCCAACCCCAATCCGGCCACGCTACGGCCTCCGTTGTACCACGTTTCCGGAACGGAGCCCAATAAGGGTCCGGATGGGGATCCACCGCCCCCCTGTTATGGGCGAAACTCCTGGAGTATTTTGCATGACAGGGGGTCCGGAAGATATGCCCGACGGGACCTCCCCACTCACCGTCGTTGGGTACCCTTGACCTGCACATATTTACCGACGGAGAATATCATCTCACCGACGTAAGCCCTATCCCCAAAACAGGCCTTCCTTTCATTTTGACTCACCATAGCCCGTTTGAAAAGAGATCGCCCGTCCAATAACGTATATTAGCCCGGATTTTTTTTCACGCCGGAAGAATCCCAATCGGGGGACAATTCGGGCTTTAAAATAACCTTATTATACCGTTATTTCTGAATTCCCCGGATTTTGGCATGCCGGGAGGGTGTCATGCCCCCGATTCTCCGACGGAGATGAAATCCCGCCAGAGTACTATTCCCAGGTAGTGCCCCGGCCGGGAAAACCGGGGATACACCCCAAATTATCTCCCATCCAACAATGTTCAAATACTAGGATAAATTAAACTAGTACATAATGACCCAAAAAGACGGGCAACCATCAGACCCCGACGACCTTATCCAGGCCCTGAAACAGATGAAGCATTCAACACCGGTCAAGCTCCCGGAACTCCTGATCCTCGGGTTGTTATCTCACCGGCCACTGAACGGGTATGAAATTTTCCGATTCATTGAGAAAAAAGCTGACGCGTCAAACGCGTGGCTCAGGCTGAACAAGACGACCGTGTACAACAAACTGTCGCGGATGAACGAGTCCGGGCTTATCCGGGTACGGGAACGGATCGAAGAACAGAACAAACCGCCCCGAATTGTGTACGAGATCGCGAATGACGGGAAGGAGTACCTGCGACAGATCCTTCTTTCCAGCGCAGAGAATCCCCCGGGAATTTTTATTCCGTTTTACCTTGACCTGCCCTTCTACAACGCATTAAAAAAAGATGAGATTCCCCATATCCTCGAGAACCATATCGTGCAGCTCGATATCCTCATCGAAGCGTCCACGCTCTATTCGGCAATCATGCCCGACTCCCTCTTAAAGATCCTCGTTGATAGCCAGGCCGACATGTTCCGTACATTACAAAAATCAGTCCGCATCATCCTCGAACGGATTGAGGGCGATGAAACGGGTGAATTCTTCACCATCGGCGAGATCAATGACGAAAAGATATTCCGGACCATGAAAACCGCCCGGGGCCGGCAGGGGAATTCATCATGATAACCGTCCGTGACCTCTCGTTCTCGTACCCGTCAGCAACTACCCCCGCTGTCGAGGGAATCTCCTTCTCGATCAAAAAAGGCGAGATCTTCGGATTCCTCGGGCCCAACGGTGCAGGAAAGAGCACGACCCAGAAAATACTCACGGGCCTCCTGCGGGAATACCGCGGGGACGTATCCGTTCTGGGAAAAAATCTCGCTGACTGGTCATACGATTACTATGAAAAAATCGGCGTCTGCTTCGAACTGCCCAATCATTACCCGAAACTCACCGCAGAAGAGAACCTCTCCCTGTTCAGCTCATTCTACCCGGGAAAAACTGCCGACCCGGAAACCCTCCTGCAGATGGTGGGGCTTGAGGACACGATGGACAAACTCGTGGGATCGTTCTCAAAGGGAATGAGGATGAAACTCAACATTGCCCGCTGCCTCCTCCACGATCCGCAAATCCTGTTCCTTGACGAACCAACCTCCGGTCTTGATCCTGCAAGTGCCCGGCAGATCAAGGATATCATCATCAGCAAGAAAAACGAGGGAAAAACAATCTTCCTGACAACCCACAACATGGCGCTTGCCGATGAACTCTGCGATGCGGTCTCCTTCATGGTGAACGGGAAGATCTGCATAACAGAGAGCCCGCGCCAGCTCAGACTGCAGTACGGGAAACGGATTGTCCGGGTCGAATACCAGGCAGATAATAAAGACCTGTCTTCAGAGTTCCCGCTGGACGGGCTTGGCAGCAATAATGATTTCCTCACGCTCCTGAAGCGTGCAACAATCCAGACAATGCACACCGAAGAAGCAACCCTTGAGAACATCTTCCTCTCGGTTACCGGTCGGGGCCTTCAATGAAACACCTTGCAGCTATGATCCGTTGGTATCTCCTGCTCGATTACCGGTTTTACATCATCCACATCTCGCTCGTCACGGTCGCGCTCTGGACCGTTCTCGTTTCCGTCATTGTGCCCGCAAACACGCCAAAAATTATCGTGGCCCTCATCTTCCTGGACCCTGCGATCCTCGGGTTCGTGTTTATCGGCGCACTCGTACTGTACGAGAAGACCAACCGCTCCCTGCAGGCCCTGACCGTGACCCCCATGGAGCCCCGCGAATACCTGCTCACCCACATCATCACGCTCACGGCAATTGCCCTCCTGGCAAGCTTCGTACTGGTGGCCCTGACCCGCGGCGTGGCAGTCAATTACCTGTATTTTGTCACCGGTGTTGCCCTCACGTCGGCTTTCTTTGTGCTGGCCGGGTTCATTGCTGTCAGCAGGTTCTCGACCGTGAATGAATACTTCATCGCCGGCGCGATTGCGTTACTTGTCCTGAACGCACCACTCCTCTATCATTTCGGCCTCTCGGACAGCTGGCTGTTTTACCTCTTCCCGACCCAGGCCTCGCTGCTCCTGTTGTCCGGGATATTTGAACCGGTATCCCTTCCGGACACCCTCTATGCAGTCGTGATGTTATCAATCTGGATCGCCATCGGGTTCACCCTCGCAAAAAAGATGTTTTACACTCATATTGTACTCGGGGGACCGTAATATGGTACCGTTTCTCCTGCTTGCCATAAATGATCTGAAGATGATCGTCCGGGACAGGATGCTGGCCATTGTCTTCTGCCTGCCGTTCCTCCTCCTCGTTGCCGGTGCGTTGGCGATCCCGGAGATCTCCGGCAGGTTTATTGACCTGTCACCGTATTCCTGCCTGGTCATGTCATTTGTCCTCATCCAGATCGCGGTACTTTTTGGTTTTGTGTATGCTTTCCTGATGATCGATGAACGGGATGAAAATATCCTGAATGCACTGCGGGTTGTGCCGATATCCCCCCCGGTCTTTTTACTATCCCGCTTGTCGGGTGCGTCGCTCTTCGCTTTTCTCTATTCGGTCCTCGCATTTGTCATTCTCGGCATGGTGAAGATCCCGTTCCTTGCCACCATCTTCATTTCCCTCATGTTCGCGTTGCTTGCCCCGGTCATCGCACTCCTCATTGTCACCTTTTCCGGCAACAAGGTGGATGCAATTGCCGTGTTCAAGGGAGTTGACCTTTTTATCATGCTCCCGCTCGTGAGCCTTTTCATATCAGGCTCATGGAAATTTATATTCGGCATGTTCCCCCACTTCTGGGCAATTTATACGTTCGAAGAATTACTGCTCACCGGATCGCTGAATGGTGCTGCATTAGGTATCGGGATGGTATTGCAGGTTGTGCTCCTTGCGGGATTGATCCGCAGATTTTCCAAAACCGGATAAATACGCCATAGCAAAAAGCCCCTTTCCCGGCCCACGGCTGCCTCCCTTACGCGAGCCTCGGCCCGTCCTTGGGTTTCTAACGGGGACGAATGGGGGCTGCCGGGAAAAATGAGCAGACCCTGCCTGAAAATTTTCAACCGGAACTTGATTGAAAATGCTTGAAACTGCGATTGCAGTTTCGGCAGCCGCTTGGGAGCGGCTTGTTTGAGCAGACAATCCTGCCATAAAAATCTCATCATCTCGTTTCCCGAACATCCCTCAAATTCCCCTATTATATAGTGCAGATCCGGACTCATGCAAATACCTGTGACGGGTATCTTACCCGGCCGGAGCACTTGACCTGTCACAGGTATCATACCCGTCACGGGTCAAATGGACCGCAACTTCGGGAACCCTAAAATCGATCCGGAAAACGGGGGTTCTTTTCGTTTTGACCATCCATAACCAATTTTCGAAACGATCGTCTCTCCAAATGCTGCTAAATGCTGTCATGATTCTCCGACATGCAAATGAGGGAACATGGGTGAAATAGTGTCGGTTTTTTGAGAAATAGTGTCGGTTGGGTGGCGTATGGGGGGTTCCTGGTGAAGGGCTCCGTCGGAGCGTGGATGTGGAGAATGCAGGTCTCCTGAGGAGATCATGGGATGTCGGATAAAGACGGCCGGTGACGTAAACCCCCGCTCATGTACCAAACTCTGCGGCAGCCACCGATCCTCAAAAGAAACAGGTTCTAAACAGGCCGGTCGGGCGACCTCCAAAAGGGGCGATCCGGGCCTGCTGCGGGCCCTGATGGGGTGGTGAGGGGGTGCAGCCCTCAATAAAGGTTTGGTAGTGAGAGGTTATAACCCGACACGTTTTGTGGATTATGATGGGTTATGACCGTACACGTTTTCGGCACGGACCTGGAATTTTCCATCCGCATAAGGAGTCGTTCATGCGCACACGACATCCCGGTAAATGACATCCTAGTAAACGTCATCCCGAATCTTCGCCGTAGTGCATGGGGGGTAGCAAGACCCATATGCCTCCGATTTTTTCGTCGAGATACTTGGAGAGTTCGATGAGATCAAAGAGATCCTCCTGTCCTCAAAATCGACAAGAATGTCTACATCGCTGTCAGCCTGTGTCTCTCTCTAGGTGGAAGCATATGGGGTTGTATGAGTTTTTGCCGGAAGTGTACAGGAAACCGTGCGGGGATTTAGCTAATTAAAAAAACAGGTGGTCACGGAAATTTCCGAATGGAATGGGGGGACCCCACGATCGCAATATTTTTTTTGCGGGAAGGTGTGATCCCCGGGTAGCAGACTCTGGTCTGGCATTCTACCCCAACTCCTCGGTTGGGAAAAATACAGATCCCGGTCACTCCGTCCTTGAATTAGTACTCATTTGAAGATGAAATCCCCCATTGTAACCTTGTCTAAACATTGCCTATCATTTTCCGACGTAAAAACGATCAAAACTGCTCAAAACTCGCCCTCATTTTCACGAATCATGATCTCTGGATCCGGGAAAGGGGGCAATCCGGGGTTGTATAGGGTCCGGTTTTAAGGGAGGGGAATGATATCCAGAATGTAATTTTAACTGACGGAACCCTGCGGGAAACTGCTCTGCAGGTTGCATGTCGGACAACATAGTCCGGTAGGAAACAAATAACAAATGATTCCGAATAAATAAAACCGGCCATGATTTCGGAATTCTGATCTCAAGTAGATAATGAAACGGGGTTTAAGTTTATAGCAAACAAATTTCGATGAGGTATTAATCTGTATAACATTTATCAACATATGATTGACTATGTAGTTAGTTATAAGTTGATTATGGGGGTTTTATCCTGAATAAGAGAAATGCAGTGGAAACAAAAGCAAGAATCCTCGCAGTATCTGAACATCTTTTCTCTGAAGTGGGCTTTGACAAGGCCAGAGTGGATGATATTGCAAAAGAATCTGGTGTAAATAAAGCTCTTATATATTATTATTTTACCAGTAAGGATGAAATTCTGGAAACACTGTTTGCTTCTTTGATTGATGATGCAAAAAAAATTTTAATAAAAAGTGTAGAAAATACCCCGAACATCAGCCAGGGGGATAGTTATCGGCAGCTGTTTAATCAATATATTCATTTTTTGGCAGAGAAAAGAAAAATTATTAAGATTGCCATTGCTGAGTCAACCAAGACATCATCAAATCTTTCCGTTGTTATGGAACTTGGAAATTTGATTATTAACGCAGAGATTGAAAATATCCGTAATGCCTATAAAAGAAAAGGGCTAAAATTTCCCCGTGATATGCAGGAACTGCTGGTAACAGAATTTTTCACGGGTTTAATGCCTCTATTCAGTTATGCGATCTATAAAGACGATTGGGAAAAATTCTATAATATTAGCGAGGAAGAATTGCAGGAGAAATTGTATCGATCATTTAAAAAGACACATCTCGCAGCTCATATATAGAATACGGGTTTTTTTGCTCTGGAGAACTCATGAATTGTCTCAAAAAAGAGGTTTGCTTCCCCAAGCGTTACCATTTTTTCCTGCGTTTTTTCGGAGACAAAAATCAGAGAATTACCCCATCTAAAAATTACGGACTACAGATGATTTCGGGTTTGTAATCGAAGACCTCTTCGTTTAGCCACTCAAATATTACATCCATCCCACGTGTGATATTATCCAATTGGCAATGGTCATTGCTTCCATCTTCTTTTAAGGTAAATATATGCATTTTTTTCGTTGTTGAAGAAATTCCGTCAATGAATTCCTTAGCTTGTTCGAGCATTGCCTCTCCTTCCTCCCCACCGACTAACGCCAATGCTGGACACGTGATTTTGTAAATATCGTTATAAATATTCGAGTTTTTTACCACTTCGGAATGCATATAATCTGCAAGAGTCTTTCCTTTCATACCCCATGTCCACAGTTGGTACTCGATAAACGCTTTTTTAACTGGATACACCGCCAGCAAATTATTAAAAACCTCCAGGGCATCCTTTTCGGAACGACCCTCAAGAACATTCAGGATTGGATCGAAAGCTGCTTGAGAGATCCTGTAGAAATCAACAATTGGGCTGTCGGGTATTACAGCTTTAAGGCGTTTTTCATGAATGGCCACTTGGCTTACCACATAGCCACCGTAACTCCAGCCGGAAAGGGCAATTCTTTCATCAACCCCCTGGAGATTTTGTAGAAAATCTATGGCTACCTTAAATGCATCCTCATAATGAGCCCGCTTGACAAGGTTCGGATGATGATGAACGCATCCGCGATGACCTGGATATTCGAACGTAAAAAAGTTATAACCATTCCTTATCGTGGCGGGCCCTGTCAGATATACAACCTCTTCCCCTAAGGAGTCGCTGCCGCCAACAAGGATCAATGTGGGACGTTTTGTATCGGAATTATCCGGACGCCAGAAATATCCCGGCATAAATTTGTCCTTGTAAGGAATTTCGATATACTGTATCGGTGGATTGAATAATGGACAAGATTTTTGAAAGGCTTTGACACTCTTGGACCAGATTTCAAAATGTCGTGGATTGAATGGAGATGTGCCGTACTCCGCTGTTCGGTAATAATTACAGGCCCGCCAGTAACCGTATCGCGCCGCAAGGGGATGTCCATTTTTCAGGGCGTTGTCTGCCTGCTTTTCAACACGAGTACCCAGATCTTCCCATGTTTTGATCCAGCTTTCACCATTCGTTTCATCTATTTGTCTGGCAGCATACAGGCAATCGCCGATTTCTGCGGCTTTTTCATTCATCGGTTCCAGGGTTCGTTTGAAAACCCAGTCGGTCTCCTGATCCTTGAAAATTCCAAAGCTGCTGTTTGGTGATCGGCCGACACCAAGGGATTTATCCATTTCTTTAGTCATAATATGTCTCCTTTTAGGATTTTTTCTTCGTGTGATTTTTTCATTTACGAACATTGCGCTGTTCGAATGGCTTCTGTTCTCTAATCAGCAATAATCGCTTCAGTCAACGTTTTCCACGTTTCTTCCATACGAACCCCTCCACGTCCCATCCATTAACTAACTATTTAGTTAGTTACATATAAAAAAATTTGCTTTATTAAATTACCTTATTATATGATCCGTAGGTCCGAAAATAAGTAAGAAAATTCATGTTGGCATCCAACAAGGGAATTTACCGGGTTTGTCCCCCAAAACAGGGGTTCTTTTCACCAGATATCATTGGTAACCAAATACGGGGATAAATTAACCAGAATAGTGTCCCCCTTCCTCAACACCGAAACCACCGGCCTCCCGCAATACTCCGCCCCCATCCCAAAGAAAAATAGCCCCGGGTTGCCCGGTCGGCCTCATCGCTCAACAACATCGAATGCACACGGGAGAGATCCGGGACCATTTCATAATCCCCATGGACTCTCCCCGCATTCCCGTGATCACGCTCGGCCGGGCGCCATGAACATGAACCGGTGATGCAACCGGGTCTTATTGAAAATGTTCAGCGGGAATCTGCCATAAAAAATAACCGGGCCGCCCCTCCGCTTCGGTAGTGGGGGGTGCCGGTTCGCGGCTGCATTGTTTTGTGCGGGATGGATGGCCGCCGGGTTTTTGCGGGAGCGGGTGGGCCTTACCGGAAATTTCCCGGCCGGACCCTGACCGAAAAATTTCAGGCAGACGTTACCTGGAATTTTTTCTTCGCGATCCGGATACCGATTGAAAATTATTTACGGATCAACCGGACATTTCATAAAATTTTTTAACCGGACCTTGATTGATAATGCCTGAAACTGCTAGCAGTTTCGGCAGCCGCTTGGGAGCGGCTTTTTTGAGCAGCCCTTGATACCGTAATTACCTTTACCCGGCCGTCACTCATCAGAAAACTCAAAGGCACTGCGAAATAGTTTTGCAGTCACAACCCCGTACCATGTTTCACCAACACCAGATGAAATAAAAAAGAATTAACCGTTCCCGAAATACATGGTGGTTATATGAAGAAACAGGGGATTTTTACGTTGTCTTTTTTACCGGGTTCATTGCATCACACGGGAGTGTAACGTATGGCGATAGCACTATCCGAACGGGGACGCCTTATATCAGAATTATCTTTTTTTCTGCTCATCGTTTTTGGCGCCACCTTCCTTCTTGAATTTGCGGGTATTGGCATGTACGGCTCGAACATGTTGTCGAGCAGGATACCTTCAGTTGCAATGTTTATCCCGGCAATCGCGGCGATAATCTGCCTGGTTTATTTTAAATCCACAGCCCTGACTCGGGAGACAAAGCTGGTTCTTGCCTGTTTTGTGGTAACCGCCGGAATACTTATTTTTGAAATGGTCTTCTATCCGATTCTCGGGACCGCAGGTCCCTACCCGATACTCTCCGTTGTTACCAGTTTTGGAAGCCTGGTACTGGTAGTTATCCTGAACCTGAAGAATACCTGGCGGGAAAAACTGGAATCCGCAAAATTATCCTTTGGAAAAAATGCTCGGTTCTATGGTATTCTGCCCGTTATCTTCTCGTTGACATTTATTATCGGACTTCTTCTCAGTTACAGCCTGGGGCTCAGCCTGCCCCTGACAGAATTCAACCCGACCCTGTTCTTCACGACCGTGGGTTTTTCTCTGGTCACCTTAGCCATATCCTGGCCGATATATTTCGGAGAAGAGTACGGCTGGCGGTTTTATCTCCAGGACCGGATGTTTGCACTCTTCGGGGGGTATACCGGCGTGGTACTGGTTGGCCTGATATGGGGGTTATGGCACGCACCCATGATGCTGATAGGCCTGAATTTTCCCCGCGAATCCTTCCTGACGGCAAATATCGTGTACCTTGTTTATACCATCTTCATGAGTGTCATATTCGGCTATGCCGTACTAAAGACCGGGAGCATATGGATTGCAGTCCTGTTACATGGCCTGACCGACATGATCGTAAATGCTGGCCGGGTATACATTTCTGGTACAGATACGATTGTTCCATTCCTGCCCCTTCTTGTCCTTTTGGGAGTTTTCGCTATAGTACTCTTACGATCCAATGTATGGACTAACCAGAAAACCGGTGGGGAAAACGATCCGATCACTCCCTGATTTTATTTTTTCTTATGTACGCTCATCCCGGATCCATCCCAACATACCGGTCCGTGTAATGCCGGCCCGTAACTTTTCCGGCCGGACCCTGGCCGGAAAATTTCTCACCGTTTTTTAAGTTTTTCGAGTGGATTTTCATTAATAAAAGTCTGGTCGCTCAACAAAACCGAAGGCAACCGGGAAATCCAAAACAGTTCCATCATCCCCATGTCCTCTGCCCGCATTCACGGGATCACAACCGGCCGGGCGCCGTGAACATAACCCGGTGATCCAACCGTTTGAAAATGTTCAGCGGGAATCTGCCACAAAAAAACCGGACCGCCCCTCCGCTTCGGTAGTGGGGGTGCCGGATTTCGGCTGCCTTGT
>Ga0074195_1004489_pt1 | contig 11430 bp, 10 predicted proteins | sample EPASupsiteHSE623_FD_64525 | JGI IMG/M metagenome (GOLD analysis project Ga0074195, IMG submission 64525) | Bioremediated contaminated groundwater from EPA Superfund site, New Mexico - Sample HSE6-23 | ecosystem: Environmental > Aquatic > Deep subsurface > Groundwater > Contaminated ...
TCAGCCACACTGGCTGAGTAATTGGCAAAAACATCATCGAGTTTTTCCTTGTTGATGGCGTACGTTACAGCTTCCCGAAGTTTTAAGTTAGAATAATCCCGAAATGCAGACCCGGTTGCGACCGTTCGATTTGGCCTTATACAGGGCTGTATCGGCCTCCTTAATCAAGTCGGTTTGTCTGGAAAATTCAGCTACCCCGAAACTAGCCGTAACGTTTAAGGGGGTATTTTCAGCGGTTGTGAACTGGTGGTTTTCAACCGAGTTACGCAGCCGTTCGGCAATCATAAAGGCCTCATCCAAACCGGTGTCTACGAGTAATAAAGCGATTTCCTCGCCCCCGTACCGGGCTACAAAATCGCCGGGCCTAATAAATGAATCAAGCAGTGCGGCCATATCTATCAATACTTTGTCTCCGGTCTGGTGGCCGTAAGTGTCATTAGTGTTTTTAAAGTGGTCAATATCGATCATGATTAAAGAAAAAGGAATTTTACTGTGTTCATTATACAAAGTCAATGTTCTTAATTTTTCATCCAGGGCTCTTCTGTTAAGTATCCCGGTTAAAGGGTCGCGGATAGTTTTAAGTTCCAGAGTGGTGGAAATCTTCAATATAAATGCGAAACAAAAGGCCAAAATCATTAAGAATAAGAATGACAATATTGATGATATAACAAGTGAACTGTCGACAAGCTTTATAGTATTCAGACGGGCTGTTTTGTAACGATTTGACGAATAGTTAGAGATTTCCACGGAAGCATTTCTGATAAATGAATAGTGAGATAAAACCGACTGGTAACGTGATTTGTCACTAACGTTGGAGTCTAGCAGTTCACTGAGTAATTTATCAAGCTCTGTTTCATGTTTTTTGAGTGAAGTGATGTTTTCTTTCAGATTGTTGTCAAAAGCGTGTTCGTTAATATCATTGATTATCTGTTTTAATTCGTTGTGATTCTGCCGAAGAGCAAATATGTATACAGGTGAATCGGTGTTAGATAAAAGATATTTAGAGAGGAGAGACTCCTCATTTGTGGTCGAAACTTCAAGCTGGTGCGATAATTCCATACATTCGAGGTATGTGGCTGCTGTATATTCACTGAAAGTCTTGATCTTATTTAAATAGAATATGGAGACAATACATGAAGACAATAACACCAAAAAAACCACCGCAAAAACAACTTTAACTTTATTGGTGAATTTAGAATTGCTGATGTAAGGATATATCTTTGTGGAAGGAAACGAAAATATGCCTTTTTTACTTTCTGCCATATTAAACACCGCTTTTGCAGCCGGTTATTAAAACCAGCCGTATTACTTAATCTAATAAGGTACACAGGACTTGTCCGGCCTATTTTTTAGATAATATTTCCTTGTCAGGCAATTATTCTACAACAAACCACAATATCCTTTAAAATATGGGTTTATGCCCCAAGAATACCTAGCTTTTCATCCACACACGGTCATAGTCTATCGTCATGTTTAACGCCCGTTTGACCTTCCAGAAAAGATTACCCAAAATATTAGCTGTGTTATAAAGCAAATTTATTTTCCGGTCGTCGATACTATAGGTGTATTTTATCGAGTTTCCTCTATATCTGCGCGTTTCTTTCATATGTCTTTCCACTTCGGTTCCGGCGAGAGGGAGCATCTTTGCCAAAACGTTAAAGTTAAGCCTGTTTTTGGGCATAATCTTTTTGGCCTGTTGCAGAAACATCAGGTTTTCATTTAGTTCGGTGAAAGTAATCCTGTCATCAAATGTTATCATCCCCAGGGCCACAAAGATGTCGAATTTACTTAAGGTCTCCAAAGCCCGCAGATTTTCTTCGACCGTAATATCCTTCTGAAAACGGTCCAGCATTGTTTGGGAACCGGATTCCACACCCAGAAATACCTTTCTGAGACCGGCCTCTCTCAATAATCCAAACAACTCCTCATCCACGTCATTGGGTCGGCAGTGAATGTAGAAATGCAGATCCATATTTCTCTTTAAAATTTCTTCGGCGATTTCCCTTGCCCTGTTGTAACCACTACCCTTACCGCCGATGAAAATGGCGTCATTAAAGGCAATATTCCTGACGTCGTATTCATGGTAAAGAATATCCAGTTCATCCATCACGTTTTGGCTGCTGCGGACCCTGTATTTCGGCCCGAAGCTTGAGAAAAAGGGAGTAACACTGCAAAAGCTGCATCTGCCGTAACAGCCGCGCGATGTAGTCATCGTAGCCGCATTCACTCTCTTTAATGATTCCGGCAGGGTATCCCTGGCCGGAAAAGGGATGCTGTCCAGGTCCTCAATTAGCGGTCGGAAATCATTCCTGATGATTGTGTTATTTTCCAGGTAGGCCAGACCTTTGATGTCATGCCAGTCATGTCCGGAGATTATCTTCTCAGCCAGTTCCGCAAAAGTCTCTTCCCCCTCGCCAAGGACGACAGAATCAACGGCAGGAAACATATTTATTATTTCTTCATAGGCGTAAGTCGGAAAAATACCTCCGATAGAGATATGGGCATCTACCCCGGCCTTTTTCAAGCCGGTGATAAAATTAAAAGCCCGCTTAGCGCCTTCCTGAAAAGGGATACTGACACCTATGACCCTACAGGGAATATTTTTCACTTCTTTGACAGCTCGGGACACTGTCCAGCCTTGTTCGGGGATGTTAATAATTTCGACATTTATGTTTCTCTTTCTCAGGCATGCTGCGATATAGCCTAACCCTATATGTTCGTAAATATCGCTGGTGATGCCCAGGGGCGGGTTAATTAACAGCACATCGCGGTATTCCATGCGTTTTCTCCATTCTGTAATTTATTCCAATTAATAAATTGGATAAATCGACAGTATATCCTGCATTTCAACCCACGAAAGCCGCATTTTGCGCCAACTAGGACCACACCTTGAACTCTCTTCCCAAAAATGCTACAATTGAAATTAGTGAATTCCTGTACAATAAGGGACCGCACAGGTCTCTTTTGCTTATATTGTTTGTATTATAGAAAGGGTGTTTTTTGATGTTGGGGTTTGTTAAGAACCTGTTTGATGACAATGCGAAGATAGTAAAAAAATTACAGAGAGTCGTTAATGAGATAAACGATTTAGAACCGGAGATGGAGAGGTTATCGGATTCCGAGCTGCGTGGAAAGACTGATGAGTTCAAGGCTAAGCTTGCTGACGGGTCGACGATTGACGATCTCCTGCCAGAGGCTTTTGCTGTGGTGCGGGAGGCTTCCAAGCGGGTACTTGGGATGAGGCATTTTGATGTCCAGCTTATCGGTGGGGTAGTCCTGCACCAGGGAAGGATATCAGAGATGAGAACCGGTGAGGGCAAAACCCTGGTGGCAACTCTGCCGGCATACCTGAATGCCTTGACCGGGCGGGGTGTGCATATCATTACCGTAAACGACTACCTGGCCCGCCGGGACAGTGAATGGATGGGCCGGATTTACCGCTTCCTCGGGCTGTCAGTAGGCCTGATAGTCCATGGGCTGGAATATGATGAAAGAAAAGCGGCCTACAATACAGACATTGCTTACGGGACAAACAATGAATTTGGTTTTGACTACCTGAGGGATAACATGGTCCACGAAAAGGAGCATATGGTCCAGCGTCAGCTGTATTATGCGATTGTGGACGAGGTGGACAGCATCCTCATTGATGAGGCCAGAACCCCACTGATAATATCGGGGCAGGCTGATAAAGCCAATGACTTGTATTACACGGTGGCCAAGGTAGTACCCCGGCTGGTCAAAGAAGATGATTATTCGGTTGATGAAAAGGCACATACGGTAGTCCTGACCGAAAAAGGGGTAGCCAGGGTAGAACAGATGCTTGGTGTGCAGAACCTTTATGAGGATGAGCACATCGAGCTCACGCATCATATGAACCAGGCATTAAAAGCCCACGGCCTGATGAAAAGGGACAGGGACTACGTCGTCAAGGACGGGGAAGTTATTATCGTAGACGAATTCACCGGCCGCTTGATGTTCGGCCGGCGGTACAGCGAAGGTTTGCATCAGGCTATCGAAGCCAAGGAAGGGGTCAAGATTGAAAGAGAATCCCAAACCCTTGCCACTATCACCTTCCAGAACTATTTCCGGATGTACGAAAAGCTGGCCGGGATGACCGGTACAGCCGAGACGGAGGAAGATGAATTCCGGAAGATTTACGGGCTTGATGTGGTGGTTATTCCAACCAACAAGCCGATGATAAGGAAAGACCTGGCTGACATGATTTACAAAACAGAGCAGGCGAAATTCCGGGCAGTGGTGGAGGAGATCGTGGAGAGACACAACGCTGGTCAACCGCTGCTGATTGGGACGATTTCCATCGAAAAGTCGGAAGAGTTAAGCTCACTGCTAAAGAAGCGTGGTGTCCAGCATCAGGTTCTTAATGCTAAATATCATGAAAAGGAAGCCGAAATCGTATCCCAGGCCGGACGTCTGGGGGCAGTCACTATCGCTACAAACATGGCCGGCCGGGGGACTGATATTCTTTTGGGCGGCAACCCGGAGTTCTTGGCCCATGCCAATTTTAAAAAGGGTGAGGATGATAAAATTGACGAGGCTGAATTTAACAGCCTATATAAAAAAATAAAAGCTGAAACCGACATGGAGCATGAAAAGGTAGTATCCCTGGGGGGGCTCCACATCATTGGCACCGAACGGCATGAGAGCCGCCGGATTGACAACCAGCTGCGCGGTCGGACAGGGCGGCAGGGTGACCCCGGTTCCACGAGGTTTTATATATCTCTGGAAGACGATCTGATGCGGTTATTTGGTTCAGATAATATTAGCAGCCTGATGGACAAATTGGGTATGGAGGAGGATATGCCAATCGAGCACTCCTTTATCACAAAGTCCATCGAGACTGCCCAAAAGAGGGTTGAAAACCGCAACTTTGATATCAGGAAACAGGTTTTGGAATATGATGACGTCATGAACAAACAGCGTGAGGTCATCTATGAACAGCGCCGCCGTGTTCTGTTGGATGAGAATTTAAAAGAGACTATTACTCAGATGATTGAAACAATGATTGACAACTCTCTCGAAACGTTCTGCAATCAGGGGATTCATCCCGAGGACTGGGATCTCAAGGGTCTGCTGGACTACTCCCGTGATTTATTCCTGCCCCATCATAACCTGACCCCGGACGACCTTGCAGATATGGGGAGGCAGGCTCTGAAAGACCTGTTACTGGAGAAATCCATCGGGATATATGATGCCAGGGAAGAGGAACTCGGGGCGGAGACAATCAGGCATATCGAAAAGGTTATTTTGCTCAGCAGGGTTGATGAGAAATGGATGGACCACCTTGATGCGATGGACCAGCTTCGCCAGGGTATCGGGCTTCGGGCCTATGGACAAAAAGACCCTTTGGTTGAGTATAAATTCGAAGGTTATGAGATGTTCCAGAACATGATATCAAGCATTCAGGAAGATGTTGTACGTTACATTTTCCGTGTAAATATAGTCCAGGAACCTGCCCATCAGCACCAAAATATTGTGGAAAACAAGTATGCTGACGATGTTGTGAAACAGCCCCGGAAGGTTGAAAAGCGCATCGGCCGGAATGACCCCTGTCCCTGCAACAGCGGAAAAAAATATAAAAAATGCTGTGGGCAGTAGGGCAGTATTTTCATTGTAACAAAGTAGAAGACAGTAATAAGTTATAGATTGTTTCCGGTACCCGGCGCCAGCGCCGGGTACCGTCTTTTTTTGCTTAGAAACTCTAAAGTTGAGGAAGTGTATTATCGATACTATTAATGTTAAGTAACTTTGTTTCGACAATAAGTGAAAAAAATGTCAATTTTTATAGCAGGAAAAGGAGAAAAGACAGCCAATTACTATTGATAGAGAGTTCAAAAACTTTCAGTAAAGGTGGGCGAATTGTGGACTTATCATCTATTATAGGTTTAGTATTAGGCTTTGCCATGTTATTGATTGCCTATGTAGAAGAAGGGGGACAACTTAGTGCTCTCGTACAGCCGACTGCGGCGATGATAGTCTTTGGCGGTACGATCGGAGCCGTTATGACCAGTTTCACCCTAAATGATTTAAAACAGGTTGGGAAGCTGTTTCAAATAGTATTCAAGGAAAAGAAATATGAGGTCAATGAACTTATCACGATCCTTTGTAGTTTTGCTGAAAAGGCCAGACGCGAGGGGCTGCTCAGCTTAGAAAGGGAAACAGCCAATATCGATGACGAGTTCCTGCGCCAGGGCATTCAACTTGTTGTAGACGGTACTGACCCAGCCCTGGTCAGGGATATCCTGGAGACCCAGATTGAGTTTACCGACCAGCGGCATAAAATTGGGGCTGACATATTTGAATCCGCGGGTGGTTACTCGCCAACGATGGGTATTATCGGTACAGTTTTGGGTTTAGTCATGGTTTTGGGTAACCTGACAAACCCTGATGAACTGGGTCCTTCAATCGCGGTGGCTTTTATCGCGACCCTTTACGGTGTAGCTTTTGCGAACCTAGCTTGGCTCCCTATCGGCCATAAACTAAAACTGAAAAGCAAACAGGAACGCTTTATGAGGGAGATTGCCTTAGAGGGTGTCCTCTCCATTCAAGCCGGGGACAACCCGGGTATCGTAAGAGAGAAACTAAAAGCCTTCCTGTCAGCAACAGTACGTCAGGTAGCAGCTACCTCCAAAGAATAGAGGTGCTTAAATGGGTAGACGCGGTGCGGAACAAGAAAAGGAACCTAACAATGAACGATGGCTGCTTACATATGCTGACCTGATTACCCTGCTGATGATATTTTTTGTGGTCATGTATACCATCAGTAATGTCAACTCCAAGAAGTTTGCTCAGCTGTCCACTTCGATGAGCCAGGCTCTGCTTGGTCAAAACAGCGGCTACTTCTTAGGTGAGGCCCCCGGTCCCCTGATGGTAAATGAAAACGCCCCCCCGGGGGGGAAAACCGAAGCCGCCGATATGAAGAGTGCCAAGGAACAGCTGGACAAAGTTATCAAAGAACAGGGTTTAAAGGGGAAAGTCGTGGTATCACAGGAAGAGCGGGGATTGATTATCAGCCTTAAAGAAGCCCTGCTGTTTCATATCGGGGCGGCCGAAATAACCCCCGGCGCCAGGGACATTATCCTTAAGGTTGGCCAGATTCTGAATAAAATGCCAAACAGTATCAGGATAGAAGGTCATACCTGCAACCTTCCCATTAACACCCCGCAGTTTCCATCCAACTGGGAACTGTCCACAGCAAGGGCTGACCATGTCGTTAGATTTTTGATAAACCAGGTGGGCATGTCGCCTGAGAGGCTTTCGGCAACGGGGTATGGCGAGTTTCGGCCGATTGTGCCTAATACCAGTGAATTCAACAGAGCCAAGAACCGCCGGGTGGACATAGTTGTCCTGAAGAGTTTCTTTAATATAGCTGAACCTGGTAAGATTGGCCAGGATGAACTTGAGAAACGGAATATCGGCAAGGACCAACCAACTGAGAATGAGGCTTCGGGGGTTATACAGTAAACCCAATCATTACAAAGGATGCCAAGGCATCCTTTTTTTTTCGAAGGCAAACGGTGACGGTTGTAAGTATGCTAAATTTCGGGCTTTGAAGGGAAGGGTTACGCTAATGCAGCTCAAACTCATGTACCACGGGGAAAAGGCAAAGATAATTTTTGACAAAAATCCTGCGGAAAAGTATAATGATATACGTTATAGTATGTTTCAAAACTAATTTTGGAGGTATTTTTGTGCTTGCTGAATTAAGGAAGGATTTAGAAAGTCTCAAAAACCGCGTTGAAGAACTGAGGGTTTCTCTTTGACCTAGACCAAAAGCTTAAGAAAGTAAACGACCTTGAGGCTGTAACGGCTGTAGAAGGTTTCTGGGATGATCAGACCGCGGCGCAGAAGGTAATGCAGGAGATTAACAGTTTAAAGCGCCGGGTGGATGATTACGATTCAGTTTTGTCAATATTTGAGGATTTGAACCTGTTATGGGAGTTAGGGATGGAAGAGGGGGACGAATCCCTCGTCAAGGAAGTATCCGAAGGTATCGGCAAGCTTGACGCGAGGCTTACCGAGCTTGAACTGGAGCTGCTTTTGAATGGCCCGTATGATCAGGCCAATGCTGTTATTTCCCTGCATGCCGGAGCAGGTGGGACAGAAGCTCAGGATTGGGTCCAGATGCTTCTCCGGATGTATTCAAGATGGGCTGACCGTAGAGGTTACGCCGTGGAAACGCTGGATTTGCTGCCTGGGGATGAGGCCGGGGTCAAGAGCGTTTCTTTACTTATTACCGGAGAGAACGTATATGGTTACGTGAAAGCCGAAAAAGGAGTCCACCGCCTCATCCGGATTTCTCCCTTTGATGCGTCAGGCCGAAGACATACCTCGTTTGCTTCAGTTGACGTTCTGCCGGAGGTCGAAGATGATACTCAAACCGTTATTGACCCCGAGGACTTGAAGATTGACACCTACCGTTCCAGCGGAGCCGGTGGGCAGCATGTTAACAAGACAGATTCAGCAGTTAGAATTACGCACCTGCCCTCAGGGATTGTAGTCCAATGCCAAAATGAACGCTCTCAGCATGCCAACCGGTTGAAGGCTATGAAACTTCTACTGGCGAAGCTCTTGGACCTTCAATTGAAACAGAGGGAAGAAGAGCTTATCGCTATCAGGGGAGAACAGCAGGACATAGCCTGGGGGAGCCAGATAAGGTCATATATTTTTCAACCTTACTGCCTCGTCAAAGATCACCGGACCGGAACCGAAATAGGCAATGTTGATTCTGTTATGGATGGCAATCTTGACCCGTTCATTTCCGGTTATCTGCAGATGCAGGCGAAACGTCGTTAAACTGTTAGGTGGTTAGAAATGGTCCTCCCGAGGAAACATAGGAATAGCATGAAATTCGGGAGATGGCTTGCTTGAAATGGAAGGTTTTACAGGAGTATCTTTTTATTGTATTGGGAGTTCTATTAACGGCTGTCGGGCTGGATATGTTTCTTGTGCCCAACAGGATCGCAGCGGGCGGGGTAAGCGGGATTGCCACTATAATCCATTATGCGGCCTACTTCCCTGTTGGCGCTACGATGCTGGCTATTAATATCCCGTTATTTATGATAAGTGTAAAGAGACTGGGCATGGGGTTTGGGCTCAGGTCCCTCTTCGGGACAATTGTCCTTTCCCTGTTAATTGATATAATGGTCCCGGTTGTTCCTGTGCCTACGAGAGACCCGCTGTTAGCCTCCATTTACGGTGGTATTATAGTAGGAATCGGGCTTGGAATCGTGTTCCGCAATAGGGGCACGACCGGTGGGACTGACCTGGCTGCGGCGGTTATTAACAACTACATGAAGCTTAGGGTTGGAGTTGTCCTTTTTGTTATCGATGCTTCGGTAATTGTTACGGCAGGTATAGTTTTTAAAAGCGCTGAACTTGCTCTGTATGCCCTGCTTACGGTGTTTCTAACGACCCGGGTTATCGATATTGTCCAGGAAGGGTTTGGTTATGCCAAAGCCGCCCTTATTGTATCACACAAACCTGAAGAGGTAGCTGAAGCAATCCTTAGGAAACTTGACAGGGGAGCGACTGCCCTGCTGGGGAAGGGAATGTACACGGGGGCTGACCGGGATGTTATCCTTTCTGTCGTCACCCGTTCGGAAATTTCCACCCTCAAAGAATTGGTCGCCGGCATAGACCCCACGGCATTTGTTATTTTAACTGATGTACACGAGGTCTTGGGAGAAGGTTTTAAAAGAAGACTTTAACTTGAGAAACGGGAGGAGTTGAAGGAATGGCTGACACCGTGGCGCAGGACCTGGCGGTAAAGGCGGGCAAGATACGACAGGACATTATCAGGATGTTGGGTGAGTCTAAATCCGGTCATCCGGGAGGTTCGCTTTCTGCCGCCGATATCGTGACTACCCTATATTTTCATGAAATGAATGTAGACCCCCAAAACCCTAAGAATCCCGAGCGGGACCGGTTTGTCCTGAGTAAAGGGCACGCCGCTCCTGTGCTGTATGCGGCACTGGCGGAGAAGGGTTTCTTTCCGGTGGAAGAACTGATGACCTTGAGGAAGCTTAACAGCAGGCTGCAGGGTCATCCGAGCATGAAACACCTACCGGGGGTAGAAATGTCAACCGGGTCGCTTGGACAGGGGCTTTCGGCAGCTAATGGAATGGCCCTGGCAGGGAAACTGGATGGCCGCAGCTACCGGGTATATGTATTACTGGGTGACGGTGAAATCCAGGAAGGACAAGTTTGGGAAGCCGCAATGGCCGGCGCCCATTATAAACTTGACAATGTAGTGGCATTTTTGGACCATAACGGCTTACAGATCGATGGTCCTGTCAGAGAGATTATGAGTCCTGAACCTGTGGCTGATAAATGGCGTGCCTTCGGATGGCATGTGGAAGAAATAGACGGCCACGATTTCAACGAAATTATTCAGGCTTTGGCCAAAGCCAAACAGGTTAAAGGTAAACCCACAATGATTGTGGCCAAAACCATTAAGGGTAAGGGTGTATCTTTCATGGAAAATCAGGTCGGGTGGCACGGCAATGCTCCCAGTGCGGAACAGACAACCCAGGCCCTGAATGAGTTGGGAGGGGACAGCAGGTGAGCAAAATAGCAACTCGTGACGCATACGGTAAGGCCCTCGTCAAAATGGGGGCGGAAAACAAGGATATTGTTGTCCTGGATGCTGACCTTTCCAAATCAACAAAGACATCAGATTTTGCCAAGGAATATCCGGACCGGTTTTTTGATATGGGAGTAGCAGAACAAAACATGTTAAGCACTGCGGCCGGACTCGCGGCTGCGGGTAAGATCCCATTTGCCAGTTCATTTGCCATTTTTGCCACCGGCAGGGCTTTTGAGCAGATCAGGAATTCGATTGCTTATCCGGGGCTGAATGTGAAGATCGCGGCTTCCCACGCGGGGATAAGTGTGGGTGAGGACGGGGCTTCCCACCAGTCGGTGGAAGATATAGCCATCATGCGTGCGATTCCCAACATTACGGTCATTGTTCCGGCCGACGGCGTTGAAACCAGGGGCGCCATCAGGGCCGTCGCCGCCATGAAAGGGCCGGTCTATGTCAGGCTCGGACGCAACAAGGTGCCGACCATCTTCCCCGAAGACCACCGTTTTGAAATCGGCAAAGGGGCTGAGATGGTTGCCGGTTCCCATATGACCTTCGTTACCACCGGCCTTATGACTGCCCAGGCAATCGCCGCCGCAGAGAGTTTGAAGAAGGATGGCATTTCTGCGCGGGTGGTCCATATCGGCACCATCAAGCCGCTTGACCAGGAAATAATCCTCAAGGCAGCCCGGGAAACCGGCGCCATTGTCACTGCAGAAGAGCACTCAGTCATCGGCGGGCTTGGCGGCGCCGTTGCCGAGCTTCTTGGAGAAAACTGTCCGACCCCCATGAAACGGATCGGCATCAACGACCGCTTCGGCACCTCC